>Ga0315333_10000087_pt1 | contig 27986 bp, 40 predicted proteins | sample M120034915metaG_FD_204521 | JGI IMG/M metagenome (GOLD analysis project Ga0315333, IMG submission 204521) | Ammonia-oxidizing marine archaeal communities from Monterey Bay, California, United States - M1 200m 34915 | ecosystem: Environmental > Aquatic > Marine > Intertidal zone | place: USA...
TATGACGATATGCCAGTCAGTATTTTTCAGCCAATGTTCGACTGTATGACTGCCGATAAACCCGAGGCCACCGGTCAGAAGAACACGCGTACCCATGTCAGTTATCTTTCCATGTTTCCGTCAGGTGTTGAGGCCATCGGATACGAACAAGATTTAGAATCCACCTAACCATTTTTCTTTTGCCTTCTTCTTTTACTGATGTATGAGAATCCCAACCATTCCAATACTACTAAACATCCCGCCGCGATGTATGTCAGGGTTGTCTTCACGCTCTGAGATTACCACTTACACACAGGGTAATAGTTGGATCATTCAAGACGGAGGTTGTGAAACGCGTTAGCGGTCGATATAGTTCCTGTTGGCTTTCCGGTGGCCGTGGTCAGTACGCGTGCTGACTCACCGGGCGCTTCCCTGTCTGTGTGATGACAGGGTGGGAGTTGCCGGTCCCCATGAGAGCAGAAGGGTTGCGTCCCCTGCGACTGGCACCACCATGTGACTCTTGTCACAGAGGTTGGTTTTCTGCAAGTCACCCTCTAGTATGCCCCTTAGCAGATCATCGGGGTCTATGACTGATGTCCCGTGGCACATACATCCACTCCCGCAAGGGCCGTGGTTAGGAGTGCCCTATGACAATGGTCCCGTACCCCGATGGTCTGCGCCATTCTCAATGAAGGAGAGAACATGCACATACATACCAGCGACATCACGATCACGATGAACGGCGATGAAGCCGAACTGCTGGGAGAGTTCCTAGCGAACTTCCTTGGTACCGATCCTGACAAGCACACCGTTATCAAGACGGCGTTGCCGCGGGATGACGGCGTAGCCCCCCGATGGGAAGGCTTGCGTACATTGTACGACGCGGTTTGGGCAAGGATTTAATGCCGGGGGCTTCGGCCCCCTCCCCTATGAACACAACTGAGCAAGACATTACCTACGAAGTAGGCAACCGGGTGAAGTTCCAGACGGATGACGATAAGCCAAACTATTCATTCCATCCCCGAACCTGTGGCACCGTCACGGGCATTACCGATACCGGACAGATTGAGATACTGGTACCGGGCGTGAGGGCAAATAGTAACTGGACCCGCGATCCTGAGGAACTACACATCGCAACCGAAGAGGAATACCGCGCGTATTCGTCTTTTCCCAGCGCCGGAGCGCAAGCACGGTTCTGATAATGGGGGGCGCAAGCCCCCTCCCCCTTACTAACGAAGGAGTAAGCAAATGCTAGACACAACACAACAGGTCACGACCGAGCGTTACGGCTCAGGCCATAAGCATGTTGATGCAGCAAGCATCGTTACCGATGTTGATGTCGTTGTTGAGGAAATGTTTTTTCAAGACGGCGATTATTGCGACACGGCAGACGAGGCTACGAGTGCGCATCGCAAGAGCATCCATTTCCTTATAGATAATTTCAGCAATTTCTATGAGAGCGGACTGGTCGGAGTATGGATGCGTTCCGATTCCGGCTGGACAGACGGCGACGAACTTAGAGATGAAGATGGCAATTTTATTTTCAGTCGTAGCCAATCGCATGAAGGTCCGAAGGTTGTCTTGACACAAGATTCAGTCAAGAAACTCATTCAGGCTTTGGCATCAGCAGCCCGCCTAAAGGTGGAGATAGAACGATAACGATTGGGGGGCGCAAGCCCCCTACCCCTTGAACCTAATGTGACGAATGTCACCTATCAACCTCAGGTCTAAGCGACCTTGATATAGGTGTAAGCACGAATACGCCCGGTCAACCGGCTGGGTGAAGGAGGAATGAGCCTATGAAAGCAGCAGACGTACAGCCGAACACGATCTATCGTGTCGGCAAGAAGGACGACCCCGGACATTTGGAGTTCGTCCAGACCACAAGCAAGCCCATCATGGAGCCGGAATACCGCAGCGACAGGATCAGCCATGTCAACGCCTACCCAATCAAATGGGTGGACGGCGAAGTGGTAGCCATCAAGCGTATGCATGTGTATAAAGACGCACATTACAGCGGAACGCCGGGAGCGAAGAAGCGAGACTGTAAGGTATATGCCTTGCAGAAGATTCAGCCATTCACCCAATTGAATTGGCCGGAACCGGTTGAAGGTGTCAACTATGGGTATGGAAACACCATACCCGTAGTCGGAGCCGAGATTGGTAGTCCTGCCTTGGCTGACTGCGAACATGAATGGGTCAAGAAGGAGCGCAACAAGAAACGTTGTGAAGCGACCTCAGATAATACAGAGGCCGACTACACGGCAAGGTGGGAAAAGATTAACCTAGCCACCTTGGAACTGTTGGGTATCTTCCAACCTAACCCAATCAATTATTATGAATGGCATCACGATTTTGACGAGGCTTTTGAAAAGCACGGCTACGTCGATGAGATTGCTAGGGATTTGGCGTATGACAAGAAATTCGGATTCACGCGGGATCGCGTCTACATGAACGATTTGTCAATCGACACGATTGAAAAGATCAACGATTTGGTGAACTGGAAAGAGGATAACGCTTTCCTGTAAACCGTTGGGGGGCTTCGGCCCCCCTCCCCTTACTAACGAAGGAGTTAGAAATGAACATCAGCGAACTGACAGAACACAACGACGTTCAACTGGTAGACGGACGATACGGTTATACCTCAGGACAAGATGGGGAGACTTGTCCGTTCGGCTGCATGGAGTGGTCGGCTAGCGCCTCAGGCGAAAAAATTGAAGGATCGGAGATGTGGCAATACTACATGAACTGTTGCCGATCTGATTTCATCGCCCAAGCGCCAGACGGCAGGCTCACCATCAGCAGCATTGTCGTCAATGAAGCCATCGACAAAGCCGAATGGGACGACGAAGACGAAGAGTAATGCCGGGGGGCGTAAGCCCCCTGCCCCTTTGCAAATTGTTCACGAATTTTGATTTCACCCGAGGGATTCAAAAACCTTAGACCCTGAAATGTAAAGAAGAATCTTGTGACATCTGTCACACAGGTTGTTATTATGCTAGTCACCCCTTACAATAGATAGCCAACTACGAAGGAGAAGTATGAGCGGAATCATTTACGAATCCGAAACTGGCGATGGTCTTGGTCGATTTATGATTGACCTTGGCGATAGCCGAAACATGACAGTCAACGTGACCAGCGAGGGCGTCATCATGGATGTCTTTGAGCGCCAGCCTGAGGGTGGAGACTACGACTTGCTCAATACGTCCGACGAGGATGTTCACCTTGGCACGATGGGAATGACATTCGATGAGTGGGCCGACGAGGTTGTCTCATTCGATAGTCCAACTAAACTGTCAGCATGAGGTTTCTACTCATGGCAGTTATCTTCATGGCATCCTCAACGGCTATGGGTTTGCTCATAGGCATGGGGCTTACACAAAGCCTGCCTTCCGTAAAGAAGTGGAAGTCAATATATTAAACAGGGGGGCTTCGGCCCCCCTCCCCTTAACCGATAGAAGGAGCAATATGACTACAAACATACTTGTGGTTTTGGACGGAGGACTCGTACAAGAAGTACGAACCGACGGACCAATCCATGACATAAACGTCGTCATCGTAGATCACGATGCGGAGACAATGAACTGGGGACAGCCTACTTTGGATGGCCCGCCAGATGGAACGATCACCATGCCTAACGGCACGGAGGCGTTTACCCATCAGGCTTGGGTAGGTCCATTGGATCTGGACGCACCAGACACGAAAGTTGTCTTCGATCATTACACGGAAGCAGCAGGAGTATGAGTAGGGATTATGTAGCGAATCCAGACTTCTGTCCTGTCTGTGGATACGATGAGATCACAGCACACCAATGCGAACTAGACGGAACTGACGGATATCAGGCTGTTACCTGTGACCATTGTGATGCTGAATGGCATGACCTATGGACATTGACAGGCTACGAACTAGTAGTGGAGGCAGCATGATTGAACTAATCAGAGGCGACCGTAAGGTCGAATGGGTTGACATAGGAGAAGGCTGGAACGGTAACTACGATCCAGACGATCCAGACGATACAGCGTTGCTACGTTTCGACGTTCTGGAACTGACGAACATTCACGGACTTTTTTCGGACAGTCCTGTAATGGAGTGGGAAGTTTTGGACGACGCGTCGTACTGTACGCAGATGCCAGCGGATTCGTCCGACGACATTCTGCGTCAGGCAGCCGAGATCATTATGAACGCCACCTATGGCAAGAAAAATATCAAGAAGATTTGCGAAGAACTGTCTTGGATTTCACCGGGATGGTTGGAGCAACCTAAACAAGAAGGAAACTAACTGTGGACTTTAAGGCAAGAGGCGCATTTTTCGGAGTCAAGAAACTTGTGACTGGCGGGAAGAAACGCCGCAAGCGCAAGCGGTAATCCGGGGGGGCGAAAGCCCCCCTCCCCTTAACCGATTTGAAAGGAGTCCAACATGGGCGACAGAGGTAACATAGAAATCGTACAAGGCACACGATGGGCAGGCGAAGGTCAAGAGCCACGCCCAATGGACAGCGTGTTCCTGTATACGCATTGGCGAGGTAGCCAAGTAGCGCAGATTCTTGCCAGCGCGTTGGAGAAAAGTGGAATCAGGAGCGGCGATCCGTCGTACTTGACTCGCATAATCTTCAATGAATTGCAAGGCGATGATCGCACAACCACAGGGTTCGGCATCAGCGTCGGGCATCCAGATGACAACGAATACTCAATTCCGAAGGTTATCTGGCAACGCGATAATGAAGACAGACAAGAACTGCGGATTCTTTACAATGGTAGAGATTACTCACCAGATGAATTTGTAGCAGAATACGCCAACAGAGAACAGTTGGTATAAGATCACACATCGAAAGCGCCGGGGGTTCTCCTTCCCCCCGGCGCTTTCCCCTTTTATGATATGATTACGGCATGATACGAGTAACTGGAACCATCCCCGCGTCAGAAGGCGTCGCAGAAGAATTTCGTCCCTTAGAAATTCACGTTACTTCTGATGGAAAAGGTATTGAACTTTCTAAATCGCCGGGTGCCGGGCCTAGAGATTCCGAATCATTTGATTTGTCCTACACCAAAGAAGAAGGATGGACAGATCCCGACGCCCGCATCCTAATGAAAATCAGTAGGAAAATGCGTGGGGTAACAGACGTTCGACTTCTACCTTATCGGGGAGGTCACAGAACCATCCAACCAACTCTTGACGGTACCGAAGAAGAAGTTGCTTCTACCATTGTAGCCATCGGGGGACGAATCCATCCGTCTATTGAGGATTTGAATGTTGAATCAGATTCACCAATAGGGGATGAACCCGACAAATTGCATTAAATCGTAGCAAGTAACCCTAGAATAAAGTTTGTCGTTTCCGCATCAGCCCCTTGTTCAAACAAGTGAAACGGTCGCTGCTCTGCTGGTAAAGCCAATGCTTCCATAGCGACAGTCAGAACCTCTGAAAAGAATAACTCTGGACCCGACTCTGGCTCATGCGTTCCATCGAACGGATCATATCCGGGGTCATCTACATAACGATGGTCACCATCATCAGGATAGGCTTTTCCCATGTAGCCTGACGGAAATGTATCAACGGCGACTTCATCCTTCGGATAAGAGTGCCCCTCGCGTTTGCTTACAGGCATATCATTTATCTGCACAAGTTTGGTCCCTAAACTGCCCGATGGAGTATCCGGGTCCATACCGTACCTACGCATAACAAACGCCTGAATCACAGGATAGAGCATCGGATGAATCGCATCTAACCGATGTGTTACTTCATGGAACACGGTTGAGTCTCCGTCTTCGGGTGACACATCTACCCGTCCGTCCGCCCACGGCTGCCACACACGCCTGCCCTGTTGGTAAGTAACGTAGCCCCCGCGCGTAATGAACTTGTATTGAGGTATTACCTCGGACCCATCCTGCGCTGAATCATCTTTCTTATGGGTTTGCAAACCGAGCCTTCCTGCCAAGCCGAGCCTACGCACCCACTCAATCGGGTAATTTTCTAACACTCTGACAACTGCGTCCTCTGCCTCTTCCGCATAAGATATGTAATCTTCTATAGCCTCTTTGATTTCTTTTCGTTTTTCCATACTAAGATTCGGTCGTTGTAACAATCGATGCAGAGCCTCGATCGGGTAATGAGAACCGTCGGTGCCGTACAGGATTTTTGAACCCTCCCAATCGACAACCATCCCGATCATGTGATGATCAAACTCACCTCCAAGTTCGCCTTCTGTAACTTGGCTATCGTCCAAATGAACTGCGCTAGTCCGAACGCGGACTCCTTCACCACGCAACAACTCCCTGATGGACTCTGAACCTGTTGCGAATTCACGAATCTTCTTAAGAAAATCAAAAGCAATAAGACCGTCGTCACGCTGAACGCCAACAGAAGTCAACTTTCCTGCCCTTATTAAATCTCCCAATTTTCTATGCCGTCGTGCATCTTTGATGGATACTTGCCAAGCGGATTCAAGTAAAGTTTCTCCCCTTGCGGATTTCAAATAGGGAGTGCTGACACGCGCTGGAACTAAATCACCAACATTAATAGTGGTTCCATCGACTGCGGAACGGTTCCTACTCCACTTTCTGTCCGCAGGCCAAATCCCGTAATAGCGACGTACTTGGCTCTCTGCCGCGAAGCGAGTAAGTACGCCTTCGAGTTCACCCGGACTGAGCGTACTCACAAGTTCTTTAGCCCTTTGGTCGGACATTCCTAAATCCAAAAACATTTCTTCTACCACGGAAAGATCACCTGTGGCATCTTTTAGTTTGGCACGCACCTTGTCGTAAGCCGAAGCAAGTTTCTCAGTACCCACATATTGGAAGAATTGAGGATGCCTCGGGTCGTCTTCCGCCCAATCGGGATGCTCGTCCGCTAATCCCGGTATCCCATCTATTTCATCATGCAGAGCCTCAGCAACCAGAGTTGGTAGATCATCCAACGTATCTAATAATTGTTGTTCCGTTATTCTTCCTTGCTCAAAATCTTCGGTAAGACTATCAATCAAACCTTCGAATAAAACTAACGGATCACCATTCCACATAGCCTGATGGACCGGCCAACCACCCTCTCCTCCCTCAGCGTTCCACGCTCCACCTTCTGCCTCATCCTCATATCCCCGACCGGGGTCGTGGGGCTTGTCGGGACGATCCGCTCGCGCCCACTCAGGGGTATAACCCAAAATCCGTTCCGCTATTGATGCACCAATCTGGTTAAGCCGTGCCGCTTCGGCTGGGCGTGTAAGATGGCTGTCGGCCATGTCGTCCGCATCGAGCCCGACTGACTGTTCGTGTGCGAGGTAATGTGCAGCGTCATTAGCAGCGTTTCTTACCAGTTCGCCATCTGTTCGACCTAATATCTCCGACAGAAAATCTTCTGGTCTAGCGGATTCCCTTATCTCTTTAGCACGAACGGTTCGTACTGCTTCTCCTATCAGCGCCCCAACCCTCAAAATAGAAGTAAGCAGTTCATCAGCCGTCGTTCCGATCGTGGTATCTTCATCCTCGACTGCTTCTCGTACCGCATGAATCAATAACTCCAAAGGAATGTCAGCGTTAGGATCATCTAAAAGAGCCTGCATCATTTCATCCGGTATTTCGTCCACTTCAACAGGTACTAACGCGTTACCATTCGCGTCCATTACATAAAAACCGTCTCTCAACCTGTCCTGAGGGCTTGGACCTAGTGCAAGTTCCAGACCCGATTCGTTTTGGAAATCGGCAGGCGGAACAGGAAGTGGTTTACCGACAAAAACAACCCGTCGCTCGCCTATCTCAAAGCCATCCCTAATCATTTCCATGGCATCATCCATCGAAGTGATTCCCATATTCTGTAACACGGCGTGGGCATCCTTAAAAAATACCGCTGCCTCATCTACCGCCCTTCTAAAATCTGCCTTATAGCCTGTTCTCTTACTATTCTCATATCTCCCTAACGGTTCTTGAAATTTACGAAGTCTTTGTAATGATTTTTTCAAAGCAGCAACCTGTGGAGACGCGATGATTTCTCTCGCCTTCTTCACCAGCCCGCTCTCTCCCTCCTCCGGCTCCAGTAAACTTACTGTCGTGTAATCTCCAGCCTCATCTACCGGATCTAAAAGTGTTTCAGCAATAGCAGCAATACTCTCAAGAGCCTCTTCACTCGTAATCGGTTCATCTGGTTGAACATCTTCGTCAGGGTCACCCCTTCCTCTCAGAGGAGAGCGATCTCCTCTGCTTGTGCGACGAAACTCCTCACGCAAAGCCTCCTGTGATCCCCACCGCGCTGGACCAGAAGATGCGGGTGGTTTAGGAATCGGAGGCAAACTCGCTGCTCGTTGCTGCGCCTCGCGCGCTTTCCGTCGTTCCTCCTGTTGGGAAACCGTCGTGGTTTGTATTGTCCGTAAACCTGACGGTTGTTCTCCACCAACATCGGTTGCCACAGATGGAGCCTCATAGCCTTGATCCCCGTAAGTCGGGGTGTATGCAACAGCGTTGCCTTTCTTATCAACAACCCTGACATCTCTTGGACGAGTAGTGGCCTCTAATCCCTCCAGAATTTCCTTACCGAATTCATCTAACATCCGTGTTCCACCGGGCCGCTCCCAAGCCGTGCCCTCCTGAACAATTTTATCCATGTCCGCGTCGATAGGTTCAGACTTGTAAGGCTCGATTCTTAACCCACCCCAACGCGGAGCCATTAGCCGCTCAACCTCTCCCCACACTTGTCGCAAAACGATGACCACGGATAAGTCTGACGGAACTCCGCAGGATGAGTGCAGTATAAAACTGTCTTAACATAGGAACCGACAGTAGTTCGAATCAACTCCGACATACTTATATCGCCCGTCTCGGCAGCACGCTTCCACTCCTCTCGCTCCTCTTCAGAAATTCTTACCAAAATCTGTGCTGTTTTAGTATCTTCTTCAGTCGCTATGTTCGATGGCTTCTGCATCAATAATCTCCGCTTCTGTTATTTCCTCTGAATCTTCAACTTCTGCTAATACTTTTTCGACTACACCCGATTCCAAAACTCCAGCCTTCTGCATCAATTCCAATAGTTGCATCGATTCGCCTCGATAATCAACCATGCCCGTTTTCTGTAAGGCTTCCCCAGCCAAACTGTGACGAATGTCCGCAGTACCGCCAACATTCAAATCAACCTTCTGAACCTCCATGCCCAACAGGCGCGACCTGCGATCCATGATTCCCAGAACTGTTTGAATTGCTTTCATGTCAGGCTCAACAACTAACTCCTCATCACCAATCGTTTCCCGTCGGAACTGAGTCAATGGCCAGACAGAGGATTGAAGATTATCTAAACGCTCCAATTCCATTCTCAAAACTTCAGGATATGCCAAAGCGGTATCCCGGTTTAATCTTTCCAGAACACGACTGATCCCCTTCGAAACAACCGACACGGATACTTCATAACGCTTGGCTATCTCAGAATGAGAAGCACCGGCCTGCCGCATACGGAACATCTTTAAATCCCGTTCAGCAATAAACTCCCTAGTTAGATTATTCCCTGCCATCTTCCCTAGTTCCTTTTACAATAGGTTGATCCTTATAATACCGCAGCATGTCAGCCATAAACTCTGCAATCGTGGGTTTCGCTGGTGGAATCCCTCGCGCTCGTTGTTCCTTAGATAGTTGTCGTGGGGTTAGTCCGGCCCACACCCCATGCATATCTGCTGCTGGGAACTCTAAAGCATACATTAAACACTCCGACTTAACAGAACAGGCCCGACAGATACGTCGGGCCTCAGAGATGTAGGTAATGTCTTTATGCTTCTTGGGGAACATCAAATGACCCTTCCCCTTGCAGTTTGCTTTGTCTTTCCAGTTGACAACCTCTCTACTGTCACCTAATGTTTCATCGTCCATCTACACCTTTATCGAATGTATTCTTTGTCCCTATAAAGGGACCATCCTTCACGAATAGTTACCATTTCCATATTGAATTTCCCGTCACCTTCCTCGTACTGAACTACCGCTAAACCTTGTTGCCAATTTTCATGGCGTTTCAGGGGCCGACCATCTAAATCCGTACCACCTTTAGTGGAAGGAACCGCTCCATCTATCCGAGCCAAACAACCCGGCGAGGCTGCCGTCACAGTTTTGGGACCGTCGTAATCTTCACGAGTCATTTCCGCCCATTCTCGCCTGTGTATATGTCCATATATAACAGAAATCTTCTCGCGTTTCAAGTATGCCATAGCGGTACTGCCACCACTTCGCACAATATCTCCATGAATAACTTTTATATGCTCGTTAATCCACACCATTGAAGCAGGATAACCAGACAAATATTCAATACCGAAATCATCCAAGCGACAAAGATTTGGAACACTCAACACGGGCCAACTCTCTGGATGCTTCCCCTGCTTTATACCAAATGCTGCCATAGCATTATCCAGCATGAAATTCGTTAACCGTTCTTCATGGTTGCCCGCCAACCAACTGATCTTCGCATTGGGGGCAGCAGCCCGCGTCTCAGCACAAATCTCCGTAGCCCTGTCAATGGATGCCTGCGTCGTCTGTTGAAACGCCGGAGACAGTCGATACTTGCCCAACTCTGGCAGATCCAGATTGTCCCCCACCATCACCACCAAATCAGGATTGATGTCTTTAGTAATCTCCAGAGCAATAGCGATGGCGTCTTCGTCGTGGGTTGCCTCTAGTTCTCCATCCTTGTTCCGGAAGTACCCGATCTGCATGTCGGGTAGAACAACACAGGTTTTTAACGCCGTTTTCTTTTTGGTGGTAGAACTCTTGGGAAGTTTGATTGTGGGTCCGGGTTGGATGACGGGCCACTCTGGACCCGTTTCCCACGACGGAGAAATTTGAATACCGACCAGATCATGTACCTGCGCCTCGCCGTCCGCATCTTTAGTTAGAGATTGATAAACGGAAATCTTTTTGATATCCCCGATTTGATCAATGTCGATGTCTTGACGATCCAGCAGTTGAGCCAACTTGCCAATCGACTGTCGGCTCGGCTCCTGCATCTTCTTCAAATTATCCTTCAAATCCTTCTTACTCATTACCGCCTCCCAAGAGTTCTGAACAATGTGGGTTACATCTACAAACCCGCCGTTTGTAGATACTGATGCTCTCACGACTGATCTTGTAGCCGTGACCTTTCAACTCCTGCTGGAGACTCAGGATCGGCACATCCGAGTTCATAAAAAGGTCTGACAACATTGTGGACAACTCGGGATCATCTTCCTTCACCGCTCGTAAAAACCTTTCCGCTGGGCATGTCAACTCGGCAGAATCCGGTGAGAGCGCTTTCAACTTTTCCCGAAGTTCCCGCATACTGCTGCCTCTCTGTTGCTGTCGTGGTCAAACTCGTTGCTGCTGTCGTCTATGATAAACCATGACGAGTGGTTCTACGGGGATCAAAGACATGACAGATTTCAAAGGCTACGGAGCCAACTATCAGCATTACGTTAAGAAACGCATCGCTGATGCCATCGCTGGCGCAGACACATTGGAAGTGGCTGCTGACTATGTAATGGAAATCCTTAACGATTTACGTCTGGTCTCGTATAGCAAGCGTGACCGCGTCTCTTTATTGACCCAAGCGGGAAGAGCATTTGTCCTTCTGATAGAGAATCCAAACTCCACCCAACGAGAAATCGCTGTTAGGCTGGGGATTAACGATTCCGGGGCACAGCGTCTAATAACAAAACTCCTAGAAGACGGACTGGTGCAACGACAAAAGCGAGGACAGGGGTATTCCTACCGTCCCCACTATGAAAGCGTGTGGAAGCACCCCGATGTGTGGAGATTTGCCCTTGCTATAGCCGACATGTCCAAGAAACAGCCGGAAGATCCCCACTGATATACATAGATTTGCTAAGATCGAACAGATTTCAACTCTGAAAGTCTCCAATTCTTGTCAGGAGTAGCCATGTCAGACAACGGTGCTGAAATAACACACGCCCCCGGATCGGATTTGTCGTTAGAGGCGACAGAAATGTTGTTGGAAGACATCGCTTCAACTGTTTTCGGAGCAGAGGTAGAGGAAGTTATCGAGATTCACTACGCCATGTTGGAAAATGGAACAACAAATACACACACCGTCCAGTGTAAATCTCTTGAAGCGGCATTTAAAAATGTTAGAGAACTTGCAAAATCATCTTCCATTCTTCCCAACACTATACAGGTAACTTCTCATAAAAGAATCATCACACCAAAAGTAGAACACGCAATAAAAGAAGAAACCCCACCCGATGCACCCAGATGGAAGCCCCCTGAATCGCATCCGTATATCCCCAAAAATTAATCGTCCGACTTCAAAGGTTCTCGCACTCCCAGCCAACTAGCAAAAGCCGTGTCCTCCAAGGGTAACCACCACATCTGACACGCACCCAAGTCGAAGTCATCCCCCAAAAGCGTCCATGCTATTTCCATCTCAGCCTGAACTGGGGCCGAACCAACGTTACATTCCAACCCAAAGTTATTGATGAAATACTCAACAACACAAGGAGCCTCTCTCAAATTACACGGTCCCCCTTGTTTCCCATGAGGACACACCAGTAATCCTATTTTCAACTCATTCTGTTCTAACTCTAGGTATATGATATGGCCATCTGTGTGCCACGTTGCATCATAACTGGCTGTAATCTCAGCCATTACTTCTTCTTTTTCTCCTGATCTGCCTCCACCTCTGGCTCCGCAATCACACTACGTTCTGCTAGTTCTTGTTGCATTTTGGCCAAAGCCATCTTCAACATTGTATTTTCTGTCGTCAAAGCACCAATCTGAGAACTTAGACTGTTGATTACTTCTTCAGGGTTGATGTCCATCAATTTCTCTCCTTGTAGGGCACCCCGTAAGGATAGACTATTCACCGGAGGTAATGCAATGACCGCAGCAACCCACAACATAACCTGCGAACAGGGATCAACATTTGTAAAAACGTTGACAATCACCAACAACGCCACCCCCGCCGTCGCCCGCGATCTCAGCACTTACTCGGGCCGAATGCAACTGCGTCCTGATATTGAATCAACCACAAAATTATTGGATCTCACTTCAGGAGCAGGAGATATTACTCTCAACTCAAGTGGTGTCATCGTCGTTACAGTTAGCGCAACAAACACCGCCGCCCTAAGTCAAGGTGGAGTTTACGATCTAGAGATCGAAGATGCGAGTGGTGTCGTGGAGCGCGTTATTGAAGGAACTTTCACCCTCAACAAAGAAGTAACCCGTTAGTTAAGTATCCCCGGTGGTGAATGCTTCCTCTTCTTGGCCGCTGGCTTCGGGGATGATTTGGATTTCTTCTTGGGCTGTTCGTAGGCTTCGTTCACATCGGGAGTGGATTTGTCGTCACTCCTATAGGTACCGTCCGACTTGCGCGCCCGCTTAGATGCGGGCGCTTGTGCTGAGAGAGTTCTTACTAGTTCCTGTAGTTCTCTTCGCTCCCCGTGACATCGTTCGACATCCTTCTCCAAAGCGGTAATCCTTGCTTCCAACTCCCTGCGATCTGCTTGATATTCCTGCTCGCGCCGATCCATCTCGGTCCGTAGTTCATCTCGTAATCGTTGACCAATTTGGAAGTCCGACTGGTAACGCTCAGTCTTATGTTTACGCCTCATATTGCGCTCCCTGAAAATTGCCGCCACAGCGACTAAGATAGCGCCGATTGCACCACTAGCGAAGACGGATTCCATAGGACCCCCACGGGACAGCAGACCTGCTAATAATAGCAACTAAGGAATACGAAAACCTACAACAAACAAAACATGAATATAAACCCAGACCTATTTCAAAAATTCTACGATCATAACTTGATCGAAAACTGGCCATCTCCGGAACTCCTCCCACGGCTGGATCGACCCAACCAAGAACCTACGACTAATCTCCAAGCCGAATGGCAAGACGACGGACTAGTGATTCTTCCCAACTTCATGCCTGAATATTTTCTGGACAGATATGCAGAAGCGTGGCTACGGGACAACGCCAACCGACCCCGCGGCTGGCCATTCGACGTTCCTTATATGTACATTTCAGCCCTTATGGATATGCTGGCATACGAACCGCTACATAAAGTAATGGAAGAACTCATCGAAGAACCGATGGGAACTCATCTCAACCTGACCGGATGGCGTTCAACTCAAAGAAACTGGCATCAAGACGGATATCTAAACCCCGATCATGTACATGACTTTTACTGTGCCGTATGGATTGCTCTTGATGACATCCATCCAGACGCAGGACCATTTCAATTTATTCGTGGTTCTCACACATTCCCAGTCATCACCAACCAGAAGATGCTCGCCGCCTTAAAACCAGAGCAGAGAGGTGATAACTGGCCCAAACATTCAGAAGAAATCCTGACTCCCATCTTTGAACAACTTCTCATTGATGCGGAATTGAATGTAGAAAGTTTCATCGCCCAAAAGGGAGATGTATTGATCTGGCACAGCCGACTGATGCATCGTGGGAGCGCCCCCATCAATCCAGACTTGGAGCGCCGCGCGTGTATCGCTCACTATTCAGGCATCGATCACAGACCCGACATGCCCAATCAGCCACTCTCACGAATCGGCAGGACTAATAACTTTCAACTTTCTGGCTACTACTTCCCGATTGAACAAGCGTATCGTTAAATGCTAACCATAGTTATTGCCTCTTACCGGTATGGACATTTGGCCGCACATTGTATTGAAAGTCTCCTAGCCCAAACTAAAGCACCTGACAAAATTCTATTCGTAGATGATGGCATCGGTGACTGCACCCATTTGCCAGCAGTGTATCCCGAAGTTGAATACGTTCTAAGAGAAGAAAACCTTGGCGTAGTAAACAACTTTCAAGACATGTTGATGAGAGTTCAAACTGAATACACAATGTTTGTAGGAGCAGACAACTGGCTACGCTCTGACACTGTTGAACAACTATTAGAACATAACTACCTACGAGATGCTGACATTGTTACCTATGAAATTATGGTAACCGGAGAGTTCAAGATGAAACATCGCGACGCAGGATTGCCCGATGTTATGAGAAACGGGGATGTCTACTGGCGTCGTAACGGCCACCACGGTTCGATAATGTACCGCACATCCTTAGGACAAGCAGCGGGGTATGCAGCCAAGGACGGACAAAAGAACGCGTGTGAAGATTGGGAACTGTGGGATCGGATGCTGGCGGGCGGTGCCACAGTTACTCATCTCAACGAGCCGCTGCTCTACTATAGAAGACACAGAGAGAACTTCATTAACTGTGGTTAGGGAATCTTTTTAGGATCAACCTTTTCAACTATTTTACCATTTACAAGATAATCGGGATAGGTGCTCGCTGATCTAGTTCGGCAAAAACCATTCATATAAGTCATTCTGGAACTGGTTGATTTGTTCGCCTCACTTCCGTGGACAATCGTCACCGACCAAACCATCACATCGCCCTTTTGGGCTGTGTACTTTGTCCCCTCCAAATCACCTCTTTCAAAAAGCCGCAGGTTTGCAGGGTCGCCAAACTCTTCCCAAAGATGTGATCCTGTAATGAACTCAACAGGACTATTTTCTTCTGTAATGTTGTCTATAGCAATGATCGTTTGAAGATAATCCGTCACAAGATTCGAAGTGAATACATGACCTTCTCTAAATATCGTATCCCTATGCCACGCAAAGGTATCTAGATCACCTTGTTCTCGGAAATAGATTTGATTATTTATCTGTCGAACATCATCGCCTAAAAATATTCGTACAAGATTTTGCATTCGTTCATCAATGCGTATGTCATTCAAATAATTATTGGCTAATGCCGGAAAAAATATAAGCGACTTCTTGTTGTAGGCTTGTTCACTTGGAGCATGCTTGTACCCCCCTGCCTTAATCTGATCGTCCGTGACTCCATACGCTTCACTCTTGATCCTGTCGCACTCTTCCTCAGTGAAGACGGAAGGTATAACAACTACACCCTTATGCTTATATTCTTTCAACATAGTTACTAAGAATCTTATACTGATGATCTTCTACGCCCTGTGCGGCAGAGTAAGCCTTTTCATACCCCGCCCGCTTCGCACACTCTATAACTTTGTCACAGTATTCTCCATAGGGGTACCGCAGATACCTCGTTCTGAACGGTGCAGCGATTTCTTGCATTATCTCTTTTTCCGATAGTTCACAAAGGTTCCTATGCGACCATGTATGCCACCCGATTTCAAATGTATAAAGACTGCATAATTCTTTAACTTCGTGCATAGTGCAGTAGCGTTCAAGTTTTGGAACATTCTTCAAATCAAACTCGTTGTTTCCTCCTAGGAAATTCCCCATCACAAACATAATACCAGATTTATCTTTCAAAACATCTTGATTTTCATAGACGTTCCGATAGACCCCATCAAACCCAATCGGATCATCACAGGCAAGTATCTGCTCTCGGGTGTGATAGTTGGGATGATTTTCATCTCCAATGTTATGCGCCAATCTCAACCCTTCCATGGGGAATACCGTTCATACTTGTAAACATTAAACACTGAAGTGTATTCCCTGTAAGGAAATCGAAACGTTTCTATCAACCTTCCAAACGGATAAGGCAACAACCAATCTTGAATCCCACCAATACAGACATGCTTACTGGCAGCCTCCAACACCAGCCTCGCTATCTGTTCATGGTCGTACTGCCTATAAAGCAGACCAGTCACTAGAACTAAATCGTACTCTCCCTCTGGAGCGAACACACGTTCGACATTCTTGGGCAACCTGCTCGCGGCATTGTCACTCATCTCAATGGCGTGGATCTGCTTTGCCGGAAGATCCCCCGTTATGAATCCCTCACCAGCACCAACATCCAATGCCCTGTCATAGTATTCGCCTAAGCCTTCTAGAACTGTCAGATAGAAACGCTTGCGGTAGATGTCATCAGGGGTGACCGTGTACTCCCACGGGTCATCCTGTTCATACCATTCTTCAAGTTCCTGCTTGGTCTGCATTCATTAGCGCCGCTTCGTCCTTGGCCTGCGCTCGGGTCGCCGTGCGCGCGGTTTCTTGGGCAGGCGCTTGGCGTTCCCGCTCCTCTTCCCCCCGTAATACCCCATTACAACTCTTCGATCTTGTCTGCCAATTCCCTAAGTTTCTCAGCCAACTCACGAGCATGGGCTTCTTTCGGATCGGCAGGCGGCCAACCAGTAGTCGTCCCCACCATGGCCTCAGCCTCTTCCGTTTCTTTAGCGGCCTCTTCCTTCTCGGCAATCATCCGAGCAACGGCATCCCAATCAATGCCGGGGTCCAATGGGTCAGGACCAAGGTTTTCCAACTTGTAATCCGAAATATCCCACGCCATATTTTCAGGAGCCACCGCAGGGCCGCCATAGTAAGCATCCAACCACGCCCAAACTACCGCCGTCTTATCAGTGACTACGAGATTGTGGCGAACCCAGTCACCTCCATCTACTCGGGCACGAATGAAACCCTCATCGAAATCGGCTTCACATTCAAAAAGAACAGCGTTGCCACCCACTTTGAGTTGTCCAACCTTGACCGAATCACCCCACTTTGGACCCTGACCCAGATGGTAGAAGTACATGCCAATAGGCATGAATCCATCCTTGGTCTTGCCGAACCAAGTACGAAACGAGAAACCATCGGGAGCGGGCTGTCGGTTGCCATGTCCATAGGATTGGCCTCTGGCATTCTTGTAGCGCAGATCAGCGAACCCCAGCGTCTTTCCCGTACTGTGGGAATCCCAATTACTGAGCGCCCTGACCATGTAAGACACCTTCACATGGCGACAGGGTGGGACTTCCTTGTAGAGAGCGCACCCGTAGTGGTCGCCGGTTCGGAACATCAGCCGTAGGGCATCACCGCTCACATAGGCGTTTTTGATGTCCCCCTTCCACGACTTCTGCCATCCCTCTTCAAACGTTTCATGGACCAGAATGGACATGGCTTATCGTTTACCTCCGTCGTATCGGACCGCGTGGCCCTCTTCAAGCAATACATCATTCAAACAAACGCCTTCTTCATTAAGAATCCGCCCCAGAACCCGACCAAACTTTCCCTTCTTATCTAAAGAAGTTTCAATAATGGGATGATTCCCTGCATGTTCAACCAACCAACGGCCCACAAAATCTTTTGCAGCAAGACCCAAAGCCTTTTCCTCCAAGTCTCTGGTGCGAGATTCCGGAGTATTGATACCTACCAACCGCACGCGGGATTTGTACGAAATATCGAAACCTAAATCGAAGATGACATCTACGGTGTCTCCGTCAACGACGCGATCCACTTTGGCACGGTATTGGTATAGTTGCATCTAAACATACTAATGCCTACTCCCCTACCTCAATGTAAATACACTCACCCGGACACTCATCTGCCGATTCAATCACGGCCTCCAACTGGTCCTCAGGAACCTCGGCCATGCCTTCGGCCATCTGGTAGGCGGGATCACCCTTGGGGGAACCATCTGGGCCGTACATCGTGGGCCATCCAACCTCCTTGACGTAGGCCAATCCATCGTCGTGCATCTCGAAGATGTCAGGGCAAATCTCGGCGCACAGACCGTCGCCCGTACACAGGTCTTGGTCAATCCAAACCTTCATCATTCAACCTCTTCGATAGTTAGTCGGTACCACCCACTGTTGTTCCCGTTGTACACGGAAGCACGCACCACATAGTCGCCAGCAGCCTGATTCGTGCGGACGATGCGGCTGTCCCACTGATCGCTCACGTTGTCGATCACGGGAACACCGTCAGAGCAAGCCCCCCCGGTATCGCAGTAGGTGATCGTCGGGGTTTCGTCCACATCCACGGCGGTGCTGGGAGGGTTAACACAAGTGTTCCCACAGTCGTTCCCGCCATCATCGTCACTTTCAATCTGTTGACCGACCCCTACTGCTGACGCATCTCCTGAGTGGTCTCCCTCGGGAGCGTGGGTATCCCAGTTCAGGTAGATGTAGGGGTCGGCAGCCTCGTTGTTTGTATTGAACTGAGCACGGGTCAGGTTCGTTTCAGCGTCGATACGGATGCTCGTAGGTTCATCCAACGTGAACTGGACATAGTCATAGTTGGTGCGGCTAGTAGACGAGACGATGCACCAGTCTCCCATGCCTCTCCAACCACCCTCAGCGCAGCCCTCCTCGGTGCCCACGGTCGCGCTCGCACTCGCAGTAGTCGTGGTGGCCTCCGTGTAGGCATCACCAACAGTGGCCGTTGTTTCATTGTCATTCCATGACCTCTGGGTGGAGCAACCGCCACTCTGCTGTATCCCATCTATCATAAGGCAGGACACAAAGTCAGTTCCTGTCCGCGCCACCACGGTCGTTGTATCAACGAGGGTGTTGGTGACCGTCGTAGCGGTCGTCGTGACTGTAGTTGTATCTAGATGCCAGTGACCGTCGTTGCTGTTATGCGTCAGAATCCCCGACTCTGAGGTGGTGACATTGGTCGTGGTTGCTGTCCCCGTCTGGGCAGTTGACGAGGATGTAGAGATCGTTTCTTGCAATGACACAGCAGTGTTCGTATATGTGTAGGTCGGAACATAGACCGGAGCAGGAGGGGGGATGTATGTCTCTTGGACTTCTTCGGGGAGATATTCTTCTGCGACCTCAGCATCAACTATCCCTGCTTCTACCTCAACAGTGAAGTCAACCCATGTAACATACCCACCCGGCGGAGTACCCCAGTCATCGTAATAGTTAGGATCATTTGCTGCGTCGTAAGCCTCCCAACTAGTGAAGCCGCCGGGAGCCATAGAGCAGGCATCCGTACCCCTACACCCTTCATAGGGATCCCAACTAGGTTCAGGTACTACTGGTTCCGGTTCCTCTACTACTGGCTCTTCTGGTGGCTCCTCTGGCTGCAATTCACACCAGTGTTCATCACAAATATCAGGTGAGTCTTCATCAGGCCAAGGCACCACCTCTTCATCCCAGTATGGATCTTCTTCCTCGTCCCAAGGCTCCTCGTCCCAAGGCTCCTCTTCACACCAAGACTCCGCATCACAAACGTCAGGCTCTTCAGGCTCCCAATCTGGATCCCAGTCTGGATCTTCTACCTCCCAATCTGGGTCTTCTTCGATCTCCTCATCCCAAGGCGGCTCTTCGCACCAATCAGTATCTGAACAGCCCTCCTCTACCTCAGGCTCCTCCACCTCAGGCTCATCCGTTTCTTCGATTTCAGGTTCGTCTACTTCTTCAGAAGGCACCTCCGCTTCATCCACTTGCTCTTCATCCACTTCCTCTTCTGAAGGTGAATCTGGCTCGGGTAGAAGTTCTTCGTCAAAGGTGCCTGTATCTTCCGGGTCGGTGAATGGGTCTTCCTCATCATCCCACAACTCTGGCTCTTCCAAGTCATCAACATCTTCACCCGTGAATTCATTCCAGTCGTCCCACTCCTCCTCGGTCCACTCCTCGGTCATGTCCTCCCAGTCCTCCTCCCACTGGGCTTCCATTTCCTCGTCGTATTCCTGCCAATCCTCTTCTGTCCATTCCCATGTTTCGCTAGGTGGTGGTCCCCAGTCCTCGGGCCACTCCTCTAGACCCTCCTCCTCCAGAATCCACGCTTCCTCATCTTCCGCTGACCAGTTTCCCCACTCGTCATCTTCTTCTAACCAAAGATCATCTTCAGATACATTTTCATCTTCTTCTTCCATCCAATCTTCATCAGACCAATCCTCTTCCAAGGACAAATCGGAATCTTCATCCAAGGACCACTCGTCATCTTCTTCATCATTGACCTCCCATAACAATTCCTGTTCAGCGTCATACGCTTCCCAATCACCATCATCCCACAGCGCGGTTTCGCTAGGTGACGGACCCCAGTCCTCTGGCCATTCGTCAAAACCTTCCTCTGCAAGAATCATGGCCTCTTCATCAGCGGCCCACTCTTGATCGTAGGCGTCCCAATCGTCTTCAGTCCACTCTGCGGATTCCGTGGGTGACGGACCCCAATCCTCAGGCCACTCCTCTACACCCAGTTCTTCCAGCAGTTCCTCTTCCCACGACTCCGGATCTTCCATCTCCTCTTCCCAGATGGCGTCCATTTCCTCGTCGTAGATATCCCAATCTTCTTCTTCCCAGTCAACGGTTTCGGTAGGCGACGGACCCATGAGGTCTTCGTTCCACTCCTCCAAACCCATCTCTTCCAGAATCCACGCCTCTTCCAAATCAGCGTCATACTCCTGAAAGGCGAAATCCTCTTCGTAATATTCTTCTTCGTACTCCTCCCAGAACTCCTCCTCATCAAACTCTTCATGTTCTTCAAAGAATTCGATGCGCTCCTCTTCGACCTCCTCCATGAACGATTCAACTTCTTCAAACAGTTCTTCAACATCGACAGCCTCACCAAAGAGATCGTCCATCAACTCCTGTTCTTCTTCAAAATATTCGTCGTCGTATTCGACTTCTTCCCACTGCTCGTCTTCCCAATACTCTTCATCCACACTGAGAAGAATCTCAACGAAATCAATCTCATCTTCTTCAAATATTTCAGGGGCTTCCCACTCTTCAACTGATTCGATCTCTTCGACGTAGGACGCGCCCAACACTTCTTCAATGCGATCCTCAGCAACCGCTTGGAAATATTCAGCATCCGAAGCGACCCACGCTTCAACTTCAACTTCCTCTACTGTGATCTCCCCTACATCTACATCGAACGTCAGTTCGATAACAACGGGAACGATTACCGGTTCTGGTGCAGGGGGCAGGGTCGCTGCCGGAGCATCCGGTCGATCCGGAATGGTGACAGTCGGTTCATCGAACACCTGTTCGACAACCCGGTAAGCGGTCATGTCAACCTCTACCTCGGCCAGCACCTCGCCCGCTTCATCTTGAATAGCAATATCCAGCGTGTCTCTGACTGGCTCCGACTCAGGAATTGTGACACCCGGCTGCTCAGGTTCAGGCTCCGGTTCTGGAGCAAAAGCCACCTCAATTTGCTGACCGGCTTCCAGTTCGATCTCAACCTCAAGGGCATCAACAGCAATCGCGACAGTCGCTTCCTCTATCTCTGCAATTTCGATTGATTCTTCAGAGAAGGCCAACAACGACTGAGCCTCTTCAGGTTCTTCTTCAACCTCTTCTTCAGCCTCTTCCCACCGTTCCGGCTCTTCCTCCTCCACGATGACCGCTTCAATCTGAACCGATTTCTCCTCGCTCAGAACCAGCAGAGAGAACTTTTGTTCAGTTTCTTCTTCTATCTGTTCCTCTATTGCTTCTTCGATTCTGTCCCTAGTAGAAGTCGGCTCTTCTACTTCGGGAGTTGGAACATCAATCTCTTCGACATCTGCGGAGAACGACTCCACCCCCGGTGGAAGAAACACCAAAACTGGATCAGCGGTACTTGGCCCTGAAATCAGATAACGATAAGTAGCGCCTTCAATTTCATTAACGAACGCACCATCGTAGTAACCCAGCCTGTCACCTGATTCAGTTTCAATCTTAAGAGCCATCTGCTTGTCACCAGAAGCGGCAACGGTAAGCATTGTCCCTGACTCTTCTCCCTCTTCCTGAGGGCAGAAACTGCAAGTAAACGGACCGGACCGGGAACGCATCGGAGTGAGTTCCATGGTCCCCGTCCCACCAAACCAAGCCTCCGATTGTTCCGTGGGGTTGGTCGCAGCAAGGGCATACATCCATTGACCGTCATTGGATACGTCGATCCAACGTTCCTCGTTAGGCCAGTTGGAATCGTAGATATGGATGCGATAGCCACCGGCCATCTCTTCTACTCGGTAAGGCGTGACGGCGTGTCCGCCCATCTCGCTGTAAATACCGATTGTGAAACCGGTGTGCGGGTTTCCCTTTTCTGCTTCTGAGAAATCGTAGAGAAGAACCTCTGCCAATTCCGTGGGAGACTTCTCTAGATAAGAGGATGCTTCCTGCTGCACCTCCATGGCGAACTGGGTTACATACCAGTAGGCGATTTCAGAGAGGAGGGCCGGATCCTGCTTGATGAGTTCCGCAACAGTTTGTGTGTTTTGGAAGGTCGCAAGGGTTTCTATGTCGCCCGCGAGGCGGAGGCTCAACACCGCCAAGCCTTCGCACAGCCCTCCACGCATTGACTTGTTGGCCTGCGACATCAACTGCAAGATCACCGGATACGGCGTACATTGACCGTCGGTTACATCTGAACAAACTTGGTTGTCGCCGTACAGACGACGCGCCATGTTTACTGTCAGGTCTGCTGGTGCTTCCCCACCACCGAAGTTCTCAAAAGAGAAGGTGTCATCTACGGTCGCGTAATTCGGGATGGCGTGATCCGCCAGAGGAACTTCCTCAAGAACTACTGAAGCGATAGTGGCAGTAGGGGCAACAGTTGTCGTGACTACATCAGTGGTCGTCGGAGGAAAGAGTGTCGTCGGAGATGCATCCGGATCTCCGGCAGGGGAGGAACATCCGAATAAGAACAGCGACCCCGCTAGCAGGGTGGCGATAAACCGTTTCACGGCTCTACTGCCGTTTGCGTTTATTCTGGTACCAGAAAAGAAAGCCGACTAGAACAACTAACGCGGTAGCGACAATAATAACGGTTACCGATCCACCCGGCGCTCCGCTCATGTCCAACGAAAAGTTTTTGGTCCCACCGCCAAGAAGATCGTTCTCGGCCTTCATCTCTGCTACTGCCTGCTCCAACTGTTCAACCTTGTAGTTGAGAGCAGCCTCTTCCCCAGATGATTGCCAGATGAATCCAAAGGCTCCAGAAATGGCAGCAGGTAGACCAAGGACGTAGGCTATGTTGTCTTTGATGCGGTCAAACAAGCCTGAAGCGTGTTTAGCCGCACCGACGACAGACATACCTACGCCCTCGGTTACCTCTAAGTCCGTTTCCTCCAGTGCGTTGGAAATATTATCCGCAGCACCTTCCAAGTATTTCCGAAGCGCGTCATCCATAGCAACCTCTTATGGGCTTATGCCCAAGTCACTTAGATGATACCCGCTAACGTAATACGGAAACGGTTAGTTTCTGGTCTTCCCCGTATTCAATGTCCTCAAGACATCATCGACGGCGAACGGTCTCCGAACTTACTTGCAGCCCAGCCCTTGATAACTGCGACACCTGCTGACACACCGGCCATCAGAATCATCTTCCAGTTATCTACGCCAAGGTCCATGACGCTGTTGGTACCCATGGCACCAATAGCGGCTTGAACAAAAGTTGCAATTGTACGTTCGGCAAGATCCTTGTATTCGGCCATGAAATAACCTCACATCTCGCCAATATGGACAGCCCTAAGGCTAATGAGAGTTTACTCCACTTGAATATGCTGAAAGATGAACCTTATACTGTTTCAAATACCGCGTCACTTTCTTCGTATGGATAGTCGCGTGGTGTAGTATAGTCATCATCGCGTATCAGACGAATCTAAGGACGGGCGATGGAATTTGCGAACGTTATTCCAGATGGAACCAAGAAGGTGATCCTGACTCGTGTCATCAAAGAACTAGAGATTGAAATCTGGGACAAATGCACGATGATGGGCGTTGATATGGCTGCCCTCGCCGCTGATTATGCTGCTCCGGCTGAACCAGAAGACAGCGACGGCCTAACGTATGTGGGTGAGAGGCAGATCGAATCACTGAACACACGCATCGTCAGTTGTAAGGCCCAACTAGCAGCATTAGGATAATCAAATGGCTCTCACCGTTGAACAGGTGGCCGCAGCCAAAGCGGAAGCCAAAGAATTCTTGGAGTATTCCACACAGATACTCTGTCACACGCTTGGCGTAGATCCGGCGACTGTCACCGCTTCTTACACCAATCCAGTTGCCGTAGATGACGCGTTCTATGAATCCCACGAATGCCTGCGAATTCAACTAGCAGCGCTTGGCGCATTGGCGTAAGTCATGGCTGAAAAGAATCAGCAGGACATCGCCAAAGAGGCCGGTAAAACCCTCCTAACAGAAACACTGCTGTTCGACCCTCTCGTTATGGAAGGAACAGACGGTCTTAGCCCTGTCGGTAAGTGGCGCGAGAACGAGCCTATTCATTGGAATCAGGAACTAGCCGTTTGGGAATACAAGTCTGACGCGAGCATATTCGCGTGTAGTCGCATGGATCCCGACACCGATGCGCGTGGGAACTGACCAATGGCTGCTCGTAGCACTCCCGGCAACTCGTACTCTGCTTCTGCGGAATTAGAATTTTGTGAATCGCAAATAGCGAAAATGATGTTCATCCTTGGTTTGGACTGGGCCAATATTGACTCCACATCCATTGATGACATGCTTGACAAAATCAATGAAAACTATTGGCTGAATCCAAATGGTGGTGCTGAAGACGGACAAGGACGCGCCCCCGAAGACTATCTAAGAGCCAATAACAACCTTCTCGCAATCTTGACACGACGCAACTGGTATTGGCGTCACATGGCCATAGGGGTGTCGTAATGGCTCACGCATGGTTTGAAACCAACCTGATCTCCAAGTCGCTATCCACCCTCGGAGACAAGCACGATCAAGCGTGGAACGATTCAACCGTTGACTACATCAACGCGTGGTCAGCGCACGACACTGCCATGAATACTGACCGGCGAGCAGTAGCCACAGGAAACGACGCCGAACTTCATTGGTGGACGATGATTCAAACCAACATTCCCGGCTGGGACGCAAATGTTTGGTCAGCCGAAATGCGAAGCGCATTGTTTACAGAATGCATTAACGCCACCAACTCTTTGTGGGCAATCGGGATACCAGAAACGTGGATGACGGAGCAAATGAACGACCGCTCCAAGAACGTCACACTAGTCAATGACCGATTTCTGTACGGATATGAACAGTTTTACCTGTCCCAAAGTGCAGCGTCCGCATACTCTGACACACAGTATTCCACCATGGACGTTCAAGATATTCTGGCTGGCACCAACGCCGGAACCTTCGACTATGTTCATGTTCGCATGGCGGATCTAATTGACACTTCCACCAAGTTGGTAGACGGCTACTTGTCCATGCTGGCTGTCGGTGGAATCATGCACATCGAAGACTCTGGCATGTTCGGACAAATCTACACCAACCATCAGGCGCTACATAAACATTACGCAACCAGAACCAACAGGCATCTTTTGACCAAGGACAACCTGCTGGTATTCCATCTCGTCACCGATGATGGAACAACCATCATAAAACGAGTGTCTTAATCTGCTAAAATCTGCTCATGGCCTTAGTTAGAGAGTACCCCGGATGCAGAACCCCGATCCCTTACGTCTCCGAAGCAGACTGTGAATACATCGGAGGTCTAGAGGTACACGACTATGGGGCAGGGGTTACCGTATTTCGCAATGTCATAGACGTAGACCAGCCTAGATTATTTGAATACATAGACAAATATGCCGTGCATTCAACGCCGGGAGTGTTTCTCAAAGAAGAAAACGGCGAGCAGTGGTGCGAAGACCTAGAAGGCAGGAAGCATCCAGTAGCAACCTATTACAGAAATCCATATCGACTTGGTGGATTTGGTAACAGCAAACCCGTCATGGATAAAACTCCTAAGGACATCGCGGAGTTCTTCTATGAAAACGAGAATCAAATCTATCTGTGCCTAATGAAATACATAGACATATACACCCATGTTCTCAACTCATTGTGGTGGCGCTTTAGGGGCAATGTTCTCAAGTATTATCCCAACGGAGCAATCGGAATGCATAGCGACAATGACACCAGTCGCAAGACCAGAGACGGGCAGCGATACGAAACTGATCGTCCTGAAGCCATCTTCCAAGTTCTTTCCACCATCACCTATTACAACGATTGCGTGGACACGGAAGAAGAACTAGACGGAACCAATTTCACGGGTGGAGAGATGTGGTTTCCGTTCCTTAACAATCTTACTTACAAGCCGCGTACCGGAGACATTCTGTTCTTCCCCGCGAACTATGTTGGTTCACACGGTGTACGAGACATCACTGGTGGCATAAGGTACGACTACCAATCTGTGTTTGGTCAAGGAATACATACAGACGAACCTTCCCCTTTGGTTCCGATTTATGAATCAGATGCCGGACATTGGTGTCAGGCCATTTACCTGCCATGGCTTCATCAGGATTGGGAAAGGTTTACCCAATCTCCACATTCAAGGTGGAACACCAAAGGCGAAGGACCACCCAACGGTGAGATCAATCCATTATTGCGACCTGTCGAATCCGACCCAGAAGGCCCACTGATGTCCTATGAACATATTTGATGCTTCCACCCCTGAAATAACCGATGACACCTTAAGGGAAATCCAAAACCTAGAGGCAGATCATCTTGGTGGAGGCGTAGTCAAATTTGGCAATACCTGCACAGTGGACCCCTCATTCTTGTCTTGGGTTGACGACAACGCTTCTGAAGCCTTTGAACAGAACTGGACTTACGAAACAGACGAAGCCGGAAACACCTACGCCCTTAATATTGATCGCAACAAGTTCTCGCTTGAACAAGTCAAGATGGTGCCGACTCGTCTGTTACAGCCGGTCAAACACGACACTCCTCAAGACATCGTTGACATCTTTCAACATTACGAAGCCGCCATCTACAAATGCCTAATCAAATATATAGACATGTTCCCTCTTGTGTTGGGCACTATTTGGTGGCGTTCTAGGGGACACGTTCTACATTACGATCCGGGCAGTTTCTTGGGGGTACATAACGACAACGACGCCAACTACAGAGCCTTGGATGGGCAACGATTTATTCCCCACGCACAGAATGGCTCTCGTCAAACACTTGCCATTATCTTGTATCTAAACAACGGCATCAAAGATCCCGAAGAATTGGATGGCACCAACTACCTCGGTGGGGAAATCACATTCCCTTATCTGGACATTGAACACCAAGGACAAATAGGCGACGTTCTAATCTTCCCATCCAACTTCATGGCATCGCATGGAGTGAACACAGTTATCGAAGGCACTCGGTACTCGTATCTAGAATTCCTATCTCACGGAAGCCCCTCGCCGGAAGTAATGGTCGAAGTGTTTGAACCCGACGAAATACAAGCATGGTGTGAGCCGCACTGGCTAATGGGCATCTACGAAGATTACGCCAAGTACGCACTCAAGACGCAGCAAGGCAACACGGACAAAACAGCAACTAGTTCTGTCAACCCGGTGTTTCAAAACAGATCGCT
>Ga0315333_10000089_pt1 | contig 27832 bp, 40 predicted proteins | sample M120034915metaG_FD_204521 | JGI IMG/M metagenome (GOLD analysis project Ga0315333, IMG submission 204521) | Ammonia-oxidizing marine archaeal communities from Monterey Bay, California, United States - M1 200m 34915 | ecosystem: Environmental > Aquatic > Marine > Intertidal zone | place: USA...
GTTGTATTGTCTGCCAACTATCACTTAATTCCATATGGTAATAACCATTATCATCTACTGGTAGATTTATATTATAGACTAAATCTATTTCATCGTATATCTCTTGATTGTCTTCACAACCAATTATAAATATACTAAGGGCGAGTAGGGTGTTTCTTATTAACTTGTTCATTTTTCTTTGGTTTCTCCTGAAGTTCTTCATAGGACTTCTTCTTTTTAGTAGGTTTGGTTTTGCGTTTATTCTTCCGTGAGTGTTTATCTTCATTAAACTCATCGTCTAAATCTTGCCAATCCTGCCATTTGTTATTCATTTCTCTAATCTCCTGAATATACGAATAAAATACTATACGAGTCAAGCATTTTTTCTTCTCATTTTCAATTGAGTTACAACATCTGTAAACTCTTCTATTGTGTAAGTTACACCTTTTTCATCTAATAAGATAAACTCTTCTATATTCTGTTTATCACTATTGATTATATTCAGTAAGGCAGTATAACCATCTTCCCAATAAAAATAGCCAAAACTCTCTTCACCCAATATGTTAGATGAAAACATTAAATTTTCTTTACTTTCGTTCTTCCCTAATATATAGTATGTCATTTAGTAAATCCATCTCCTAATGATATAAGAAATCCAATTAAAATAATACCTAACATGAAAAGAAGTATTAATTTTAAAAACTTAATTAATAATCCAACACCAATGTGTAATAACGAATTCCATGCTTTCTTTTTATCAGATATTACCCAGTTATACCAATTCTGAGTATTTGTCTTTTCATCATACTGGCTAAACTCAGTAAATGGCCAATCATTAGATATAAACATTTTTGGATGAAATAGATATCCTGGAAATTCTTTCCATCCAACTAAGGTGTGTTCCTTTTCTTTCATAGTCTGTTTTATTTTCCACTCTTCTTTCCAAGTACCTTTATACCACATCTTTAATGTACTAAACCAATGGACTCCTAATTTCTTACCAATTATAAAAATAATTAATAGTACTACAAATATAGTTCCAAGTATCTCTTTTATTATTGTATATTCTGTCATTTAGTAAAGCCATTTCTGATAATTATCAGTTTTTATTAATTCTTTCTCATAATTGTTCAATGATTTAATCTCTAAATCAAATATCTCTAAATTCATAGTTCCTATCTCTCCACTATCTTCTAATATCTTTGATAAATTTACTAAGACTTGGAAATTACTTGAATTTATTAAACTGCAATCAAATCTAACCACAACATCATTAATTGGTTCTATATGTTGTGAATGTATTTTACTTCCTAAATCATATTTTGTATTTGGTTGTTCTTCTTCAATATACTGATTTACGCCGAATCCCTTATGTCCAACCCAATCTCCATATATATCACTACACCATGGCTCTAATTGTTTTAATATATGTGTATCACAATTCTCAACTACAAAACCTATATTATACTTAGGTGAAACAATTGGTTTCATATGTTGATCATGTTGTACCATCGTTCCCCATTTACGAATGAAGTTTCTCATATTCTTTGTAGTAGTGTGTTGCCACTCTGGACTATCTTTACCTGGAGCACCACCTGCCATTGGATTGAACCTACTACCACGACTTGTCATATGATATACAAAACCTCTCCATGTCTGAATAAACTCATAACCCTTTAAATGCATTCTATTAAAAATATCACTATCTTCTTTACTCTGTGGTGTGAATAATACATCATGTCCACCTATTGATTGGAAATCTTCTTTCATAATAGCCCAGGGTGCGAATATACCCATCGTTGGATGATGATAAACCTGTTGTCTATGTTCATCAACAAATTTCAAAAGTTCTTGTTCCTTAAACTCCCCAGGTTCTATACCAAAATCTTTTACTATCTTTTCGGGCCCTTCTGGATGTAATGGTGGTTCTATTCTTGTAAGTGATACAACTTTACCTTTTTCTAAATACTTGTCTATCTCTTCATCTGCATTTGGACACAAATACATATCCGAATGAAAGAATATAACTCTATCATTAGTTGCATACTCATTAACCAATTTATCATATAATATAGTTAATCCCAATCGTTCAGGACCCTTATTCACATGAAGTTTGATATTCTTATCTCGTTTCATCCAAACCAATACTTGTTCCAATGTTCCATCTGTACTGGCATCATCAGCAATACATATCTCGTGTTCTACTGATGAGTTCTTACGAATACTTTCGTAACACCATTTTAAATATTTTATATTATTTCGGGAGGGTATTATGAATGAAATCAATTTCATTTTTAAAATCCTCGATATAATCTAATATGTTTCGAGTTGGTTTCCAACCCAATAGTTCATGTGCCTTTTTATCAGTACAGAGTGTTTCTCGTACTTCACCTGGTCGTTCATCTATATATTGTTTAGTTCCATCAAATGAATCTGCAATTACATTTATTGAAAAATTCTCACCATATCCAAGTTCAAATTCCTCACCTTTAAATGTAAAGTGTTCTGAACATCTCATTAATCCATCTACGATATCGTCAACATGAGTAAAATCTCTTCGTTGTTCTCCATCACTTGTAATTGTTAGCGGTTCATTGTCTTGATACTGTTTTTCAAATATTCCTATTACAGTACAGTACTCACCTTCTGTTAAGTGGTGTGGGCCATACACATTATAAAATCTACATATTGAAGTTGGTAAATCATATATCTCTGAATACATTTTACACAACTCTTCTCCTTGCCATTTAGTAAATGTATATGGATTTTTATAAACTCCACCGTGTGTAGAAGATGAACCAGCATAAACTACTGGAGTATTATTCTTTCTTGCCCACTCTAATATATTCATAGTTCCCAATACATTTGCTTCAAATGTTATTGCTGGATAGTCAAATGATGGTTGTATTCTTGGTAATGCAGCTAAATGAAATATTACATCTGGTTTTTCCATAAAGAAATCAAAATCAACTGCATCTCTGATATCTACATTGTGATATATACAACCTTCTTGTTCATTTTTTTCTAATCCTGTTGTATAGTTATCTAAACTTACAACCTTGTGTTCGTCTTTAAGTAATCTTTTTATTAAATTGGTGCCTACGAACCCAGCACCTCCTGTTACTAACGCTTTCATTTGTTTGTCTTCTCCCAATTGGCTCTCCAAGCCTTCTCTGTATAATTTAAATTAAATCTTTTTCTTGATGTTTCACTACACAAGTTATAAAATTCTTCACTCTCTTTTAATCTCTTACCCAACTCAACTGCCTTGTCTAATTCCCCAACTTCAACCGTTGTCAATGGATGTAATATTTCTTGTGTATCCAAACCTTTATATCCAATACAAGGTATTGAATGAAATGCACAATTCATAGCAAATGTTCCAGCAGCATGTGTTCTCATCAAATGAACTCCTATATTATATTGTGATAAATTATCAATCCACTCTCTCCAACTCATATATGGTAAATAGTTTATATCTTCTATAGAACTCTCTTGGTCTTGTTTTCTACCCATTGATGGTGCAGTTATTGGATCTCCAATTTCTCTTGCCACAATATAAGAATCAAATCCACCATACCAACTCACGAAGTTTCCACCAATCATAGTGGCATCACCCCATTCATTTCGTGAAACTAATCCATCGGGTATCATCAAACTTCTCATCACTCTTACATCTTTACAACCTAAACCTAAATAATAACTTACATCACTTTCATTATGACAATACACCCAATCCGCATCAATCAATGTATTATAATAATTAAATTGTTTTTCTATATCGTAATCTTGAAAATACCAATGTGGGCCTTCTTGCATTATTGCAACTTTATCACAACACTTTCTTATAAAATCTAAATTAACCTTTGGATTATTCTTCGGTATAATAACAATACCCAAATCAAACTTTTCTCTTGGTAATACATCAAGTGCACACATTGGAGCTTCAAGTGTTAAACACCAAGCCACCTCTGTACGAGCATTTGGAAAATCTCTGGGATATCTTTGGTTATTACCCATTTCTGAAAAGAATGCTATCTTCATTTTATCTCTGAAATTGTAACGAATTGTAATTCATATTGTGATAATAAATAGTCTATAACTTGTTCAAAATGTAGATAATTTTCTTCTGTCCATACATTATCATTATGTACCCCATTGATATGTGATTGAAACATAAATGTATTCCCATATAAACTTAAACTATCTGGTTTATTTATACCATCTGCACCTATAAAATATTTTGTATCTGAAGGCCACACTATATCTTTATTTATTTCCTCGTGTCCTGCAACCCATTGAAAATAACTCGACACTACATTTGCACTCTCTTGAGTTAATCCCCAACCTGGTGCTCTGAATCCATGTGGTTTATATCCACATTCTTCCCACAAACTTAATGATTCTTGTATCCTTTGGTTTGCCTCGCCTGTAGTCAATTCAAAAAATTCCATTTCACCAATACCTTCGTTTTTACACGCGTGATAATGTCCATGATTACTCATTTCAATCCAATCATATTGTTTCCAAAAGTCTACAAACTCTTTTGTAAGTGGATACTTACCATGATAATTACTTGGAATAAATAAATTAAATTTACATCCATATTTCTCATTAAGTGATTTAAGATATTCCACTTGAACATCACCTTCAATCCCCCAATCCTTTTCTGGATGGATATCATCTATTGCTATTACTACATTATTTTTCATATTCTAATTCCATATTGTATGTGTCATACAATCTTTATCAGTTTTATCTACAAATTCATTCCACACTTTTATAAAATCACTATAATTCTTGTGTTCTGATTTCCATACAGCACTTTCTTTAAAATTACTCATATGGCCCCAATCTAAAAGTTTATAATAGTGTGTTCTAACTCTTGGAATATTATTTAATTTATCTTTGAGTTTTTCAAAATCAAATATCTCTTTATAATTTATATTCTGTACTACAAAACTTAAATTAATTTCTTCAATGGTATCCAAAGTATTAATATAATCTAAATTATCCATCAACATATCCCAATCTCCATTTCTTCTTACTATCTCATATGTTTCTCTTGTCGAAGCATCAATAGATATTTCTACTGATTTAACTAATGGATGTACATTCTTCATACTTTCCCACATACTTTTTGTCCAAAGAGTTCCATTAGTATGTAAATGTATCATTCCTATTTTTGGATATTTCTTTGAATCAAACTCTTGTAAAAAACTTCTAAAGAATGGACTTGCAAACGGATCACCTGTTCCTGTAATATATAATCTGTAAGCATCTTTAATTATTTCATCCATAACTATTTTATGAATCTTCTCTATATTATTCCACTCATAGGATTTAGGTGAATTCATAACTAATTCATCTCTACAACTTGGACAACTTAAATTACAACTTCTATCATAACATAAATTAACCACAAGTGGTCCTGTATTATCAATTGTTTTTAACTTTCTCCATAATATATTTAAATCTTTTTTCTCAAATACTGGAGAACCTTCTCTTAAAGTATCACTTAATAAATGAGCACAATTTTCTTTAATACAATTTTTAAAAGTTGAGTCTAACATACTTTGTCTATATTCTTGTGCCACTTTTCCGTTCCAAACTTCTTCCCATGATTGTTCTAATATATTACCCAGTGGTTTTGTAATCCAACCTGGACAACAATTATATATATTACCATCTCCTTGTACTTCTACAAAAGACCATGGTTGTCTACAAAATCTGTTCGAATAAATACTCTGCATATTCCTTATACCATAATTCATTTGGATGTCCATCTTCAATTCTATATTTTTTTGGTGTTTCATAATAAAAATTAAAGTCTAATATATTTTCAATACCATATTTTTTAAACATCTCTTTTTTATCATGACCAATTTTTGGTGATAAATTATAAACTTGTTTAAATTTATTTATAGATTCTATACTTGATAAATTTCTCATTACACAATAATCAATATCTGATATATTCACAAAATCTTCTGAATATTCAAACTTATCTTTAGTTATAGTGGGATAATATTGAATCAATACACTATCTTGAAAATAAGCTCTTCTATAAAAACTTGGCCATTGAAAAACAAGTGTATCAATATCTAAATCTTTAATCTTATGATAAATTAAATATGCCATATCAATACTACCACCTGAAATACCAAAGTTCATACAATTCCATTTGTTATTAGATAATTGTTGTACTTTAGATGGATATGTATCTTGATTTTCTACCCCTTCCCCATAAGTTATTGAGCACCCCAAAAAAATTATATTTCTTTCGTAATTATCTGTATTATAATCTATGTTTCTTAAATGTGGATTCCAATTAGGACTATCTAAAGAATCTTTTTGTTTTAAAAAAGTTTGTAAATCTGATTCAACTATTTTCTTAAAGTCTGACATTATTTTTTATAATCCCTGAATACATCATCCCAAGTATATGTATATCCTTGTTCAGTTAAATTAAACGCATTCACTTGAGACATCTTATTAGCATTCTTATACCAATATTGTTGTTCTCTCATTCTTGTTTGATCATCATCTTCGTAATCTTGTCCTTTGATGAAACTTCTTTTCTTTGGTAACTTTCTATTATGAACCAATAAGATATTCTTTATAATATATTGTGGTAACTTACCTTTGAATTGTATAAGACAACTATTCATAAATGCTGTATCTTCGTGTACAAAGAATACACTCTTCGGTATATTAACTCCACTCTTAATTACATCCGATGATATGACTAACCCACACCCATTAAACTTTAATTTGTCTGTTACTTGAATATCTAAATCATCTACTTTATCGTTTATCTTATCCATTTCATCTTGAGTCATATTGTATCGCAAACTCCACCAATTTGTTAAATCTTGTTCTGTAAATGGTTTGTCTGTAAAATCTGGATGTTCTAATATCTTCCAACTATCATCCCACATCTTACAAGTACTAAAGAATCCAACATACTTTGGTGTTGTTTCTTTTGCTGCTGTATGTAGGTTATCTAATATTTCAAATGTCTGTCTTGGTATTAAAGAATCACTCTCTCCCCACATCAACACATCAACCTTCTCACAATACTTTTCATTAAACTCTCTACGATAATCTGCAATTGTAAATAACCTATCTTTATTAATCCAAAAGTCTACATTATACTTAGCACATATAACATCCATTCTCTTTACTATTTCTTGTGGTGTTATCACATTTCTATCTATCGCTTCCAACTTCTCATTCATATTGAAACAGATATCTATAATAACATTTTCCTTGTTATCCACATTCTCTAAAGCATAACTTACACTTTTAATATAATCTTCTATAATTCTAATCTCATAGAACTGAACCAAACACCCTATTGCTATAGTATTATTTAATTTCATAGTTATCCTTTATCTTATCCCATACTGATTTCATTAATTCATTTCTCTGTGTTTTTTCAAAACCATTAAAGTGCCATACCCAACCAACATCCCACATATCACATAGCCCACTAAAAAGTCCTCTTAAATGTAATTGTGATAAATTAAATCTCTCATCAAGATATACTAATTTATGTTCACTTGCTCGTATCATATAGTTTATTGGTGTTTGATCTGAACCTTTCTTTAATGTCTCATGTTGTCTCTTTCTTAACTCGTCTTCATTCTTGTAATAGAAATCCGTAACACCTTTACACCACTCTTTATGTTTCTTGTTCAATACAATAAAACCACAATTAAAGTAACTTGTCCAATCAAACTTAACATCAGGCCAGAAATCTTGATAACCTGTAATACTATTGTGTGTCCACTCAATATTAAATTTATCTTTAACTGCACAAAACTCACCATCAGTTGACTCAAAGAAATTGGGTGCATCCCAATGAATCATTGTATCAACATCAACTAATGCCACATTATCATATTCTATTTCATTAGCATCTAATACTTCCATTGCATGCCATCGTTGCCAGGTTGGTTTCATACCTGGAACACTATATGTTCCATCACCTTTTGGTCGTAACTCATCTTCTAATATAAACAATTGTACATCATTTTTCTTACACCAATAATCCCAACTATTATAACACCATTCTGCATAATTCAAGACATCTGGAGCCTTTACCATTGCTGTCATGAATACTATATTCTTCATACATTATACCCACTATAATAAACAACCCAATGCTCAATCATTTCATCCATTAATGTTTCAAATGTATATTCTGGTTTCCAACCAAAAGTCTCTCTAAGTTTAGTAGAATCTCCTTTTAAATATTTTAAATCTTCTGCTCTCATAAATCTCTCATCTTGTATTACATAATTTTTATAATTTAAATCTAACTTATTAAATACATAATCACACATATCTCCAACTGAATTTGTAACTCCAGTGGCACATACAAAATCATCTGGTTCTGTATGATTGATTATCATGTGCATAGCTCTTACATAATCCTTTGAATGCCCCCAATCTCTGAAGGCATCTAAATTACCAAGTGGTAATTCTTTTTGTAGTCCATTCTTAATTCTTACTGCCGACTTAACAACTTTATTTGTTACAAAATTAGAACCTCGTCTTGGCGATTCGTGGTTAAATAAAATACCATTACATGCAAATAACTTATAAGCGTTTCTGTAATGTTTAACCATGTTGTACCCAAACACCTTTGTACACCCATAAGGACTCGTTGGCTCCATCTTTGTAGTTTCCCTTTGATAACCATCGTCATCAACAGAACGACCAAACATCTCTGAAGATGATGCCTGATAGAATCTTGCCGTTGGACAATTATTCTTGTAGGCCTCCAATACATTTAATAATCCAAGAGCATTTGTCTGTACTGTAAATTGTGGAATATCCATACTGATTCGTACATGACTTTGTGCAGCTATATTATATATCTCATCAGGTTGTATAGTTCTTATCAATCTCTCTAATGAACTTACATCAAGTAAATCACCATATTCAACTTCAATATCATTTCTGATTGAATCTATTCTACTTTGTTGGTGTTCTGCTACAGAATTTCTTCTTACTATTCCGTATACATCATAATCTTGTTCTAACAAATATTCGGCAAGATAACTTCCATCTTGTCCGTTAATACCTGTTATAAATGCTTTTCTTTTCATTTGTATAACTCCATGTCTCTTAAATCAGGCCAGTCTTCCAATTCCCAATCTTTTGGTTTTGTATTTATTGCTTCTGGTAATTTCTCTAATCCCAAACTAGCTGTTTCGGGTGTCATATAATAATGATAGCCCATTGTACTTATATTTTGAACTCGCCATGGAACATCCCATTCCCTACCATCATACGACATTTTTTTAAGTTCATCATGAGATTCCTTATCATCTGTTAATATCATCCCACCTCTTCCAAGACTTAAATGTTTTTGATATTGAAAACTCAAACACATAAAGGTATTTGGAATGTAACTATTCTTTTTCCATAGTACAGCAGCATCTATGATATTCGTACCACCTAATTGATAATAGTCTTTCCATTCTCTTTCTTCCCACTCAAACTCAATCCCTATCTTCTCTGCTAAATTTGGAATCGATGGATAAGTGTTTGGTGGTACTGTAAATTTCTTTATTTCCTTGTATCTCAAACACAATTCTATTGCATGTGTACAACAATCCACAGCTACAGCATATGGTGAACCATAAAACTCTGCTATTTTATCTTCAAAATCATCTATTACTTTAAAACTCATACCCTAACACCCTTGCTCTATCTATAATCTTAGAACCATCTATTTTTTTAACTAACTTTGCTGGATTTCCTTTATACACACCCCATTCTTCTGTATCTCCCATTAAAACAGAACCAACTGCTAATAAAACTCCCATTCTCAATCTTGCACCACACAATACAACAGAATTAGTTCCAATGTTAGAAAATGGCTCCATTATAACAGGACCAAATATCTCGTTACCTCGTAATTCTTCAGGAATTAATGCTCCATGTAACCCCGAACCATCAAACTTATTAGAACCACACACAATTCTTGACCCTGCCATTATATTATTAAAACCTTTTGCTACAAACAATCCTTTTGGGTTTCCGATACAAGTTACATATGGACTTATGTGTACATAATCTCCTATTTCCACACGAGTGGTACAGTAAAATCCCTTATCTATTGCAACTCTATTTCCTAAAGTAACTAAACCAGAATGTTTTATATAAACATCGTCCGCGATGATAACATCACTACCCTTATTCATCATACATCACCTTATCATTTTCTATTCCCTTGTATGGTCCTGTTTTATATTCGTATACTAATGTATCGTCTTCTAAAATCAAGTATGTGTGGCCACCACCTAAAGTTACAGAACAATCTCCACCATATAGTATTGGTTTCATTAATACAGTTGAATCAGTATCATAAAGATGACATTCAACACTACCTTTTATCACTACCCAAGATTCTTGTGCTATAGTTTTCTCTTCACCATCTCTCCAAATATGCTGATGTGGTTTAAAGGTATGTCCTTTTTTCATATTCATAGAAGATAATTGTAAAAATTCATCAGGACCTACAATATCTAATCGGTGTCCTTTTATATCGTAAAAGTCTATCTCCCTATATATAATGTGTAATAATCTATCAGGGTTTAATTTTGAATATATTAGTTCCATTTATTATACCTCATATTTACAAATAACCCCTTCATAGTCTTTTAAAATTAATCCAGGTCTACAATCACTACCCTTTCCTTCTCCAATATATTGAACCAATTCAAAATTACTATTTGATTTAATTACATCTTGTACTGCTTGTCTTACACCAGTAGTTGGATGTCCATAATCATCAAAAATTAAATACTGGTGTCTATCCCCATAATTTAAACAATTTCTAATATCAGATATAACTCCATCGTATGCATGATCACAATCTATAAAACTTACTTGATATTGTGGTAAGTCTAAGTCTTCCCACGATTCTCTATACACATCCTTTTCATGATAAATAATATTATCTCTATCTTTATTCAACTCTTTTGCCATTCTTAAATTTGGTTCTTCGTGCCAATCTAAAGTTATAACTTGTTTAAATAAATAACTCAATATCCTTGTTGTATGCCCATGATTAGTTCCTACTTCCAATATAGTATAATCTTCACACTCTGTATCTTCAAATGATGAAACCAAATCTTCTTTAAATTTTAGAGAAGTCGTATCTTTATATTGTCTCTTGTCTGGGATGTCTCTCCACATCTCTCTTTTACCTTCAGTTGAAATCATAACTAATACACCTTTATATTTTCATTACATTTACTAAAAAACCATGCCACTTCAGAATAAGTACTGATTCTACACAATATCATTTCAATTCCTTGTGATAATAAAATCATATCTAAAAAATCATTAGAGTAATCACTTTCAAATGGTTTCTCATATACATCTGTATAATGAATAAATTTCTTTGTTGGACAACTACTCTTTAAAGTTTCTATTTCCAATCTATTATCGCTTGAAATATAAACAACATCTTCTTTTAATTCTTTAACATACTCAATAAATTGATTTCTCTGTACTTCATCCCAATACTTGTGTCTTGCTTGAGCTCTTGGATTCACATCTCCACCTCTATTTGCCCCATTCTTAACAAACCCATCTGCATTATATGACCTTAAATGTACTGATGAGAATTTATTATATTCTTTTTTAAATTCATCTACACAATATTGTATTCCTGGATGTACCTTTAAATAATCTTCAAATACTTTTAAAATTTTATCTCTATATGTTTTTGGTATTCTCAAATATTCACAATCTACATTTCTACCATCTTCATTGAATGACCAATGAGAATATGGGTCATGCCAAGTAAATCCTTGTCCAACTATTTCATCACCTGTAGTATGTAAATTAAATCCCTTTGGTATTTCTTTATCTTCTGGAAAAACTAAAAATCTCCATGTATTACAATCTTGTCCTTTTCTATTACCATTATGATGTAACTCTTGATTTTCAAACAAATCATTAAAATAACTTAAATCTGTTTGTGATTCTGGATGTAATCTCTTAGCAGAAACTAATTTCTTTATTTGATTACCAATTCCACCACCACCTGTTGCAACATATGACATTATTTATTACTCCAAAATGACCATCTCCACATACTATCAAAATCACAATTGTGAGTCTCTTTTAATTTAGTAGTTATATCGTCATATTTTTGTTGAGCATCATCTACAAAATTATGAAATTGTATTTGTAAGTTTTTCACCTTACTTATAGTTTCTGTATTACACATCCTTAATAGTATATCGTACTCTCCACCCTCAATATTAATCTTTAATAAATCTACACTATCAAATTTTTCTAAAACTTCATTAACATCAAGTGTATTAATTTTTTCTAATGGTACTTCACTAAGTTTTTGAACATTACTTTGATAAATACTATCTAAATCATTTTTCTTTTTAAACTCTGATAAAGATTCTGAAGTACTACCGTCATCACACACATGAAAATATTCTATTCCAGTTTCACAAGTAATTGCATACTGATAAGGTATGACATTAGTCCAATTGATTTGTTTAAAATATCTTTCTACTGCTTCATATGAATGTACCTTACATCCAAATCTAATAGCCAAATCTTTTGCCCATAGTCCTGTGTATCCACCAAAATCTAAAACTATACTATCTCTATTTAAATCATATTGATATCTCTTATCTTCTAAGCTTCCATTCCAATGTCCAACTGGTTTCATCTTAAATCCTTTAATGTATTAAATCCTATCTTTTGTCCACTTGCAAAAGGAAAATCATTTCTTCTTAAATACTCATCTAATGATGATTTATATTTACTATTCTTTAATGTGGAATCTAACCATAAAAATTCTTGTACTAAGTACTTATCCAAAAATGGATAACGAGTTTCAATACCAAAATGTCCAGCAACATACTCTTCTTTATTCAAATATTGAATTTGTGTACCATCATAAAAACTAACCCAAGGCCAAAATCCTACTAAATTAGATGGAAACAATCCACCAAACTGACTATGATTATATATCTTATTTCCTTGAAACCCATAATCACTTATGATTTCATCTGCTCCTTGACCTGATAAGTAAATTCTATATCCTTCTTGAGAAGCCTTAGAACATATGTGAGCCAATCCTACAGAAGCCTTATCTCCTTTAAAATTATAACCACCATAACTAAAATCTTCACAAGTCTCATTTAAATATTTTTGTTTTGAATCATATTCTTTACGAGTCATATATATAACTTCATGATTTGGTATTCTCTCAACTCTACTCTCAATTATACCTTTATCTTCAGGCCCTGCAATAGTATAAGTTTTAAAATCTACATTCTGATTTAACAACTCACAAGCTATTGCACCACTATCATAACCTGAACTAAGTCCTAAGTATATTTTATATTTACTCTGTACTCTCTTCTCTATACTTTTTTCAAATGCCCGAATCCAATCATCATATGTATTCTTGTATTGTTTAATATTAAAATCAAAATTAGTAATCTTATCTTTTAATTCATAAGACTTTAAATCAAATACTAATGTAGTATTGGCATATAATTTAGTTCCATTACTAAACCCCAATTGAGATAACTGACTATTGTATGAAGCTATACAAAATTCTTCATCTTTAAAATCATACCACAATGGTTTACATGCAAATGGATCAGTAGAAATTAGAATTAACTCATTCTTAAAGTCAATTAAACATATTGCAAATTCTCCATCTAATAGTTTAATAAATTCTATTCCATGTTCCTTGTATAAATCTATCAGTACTTCACCATCTGTTTTATAATCACCAAAATCTTTATAATTATAAATCTCACCATTAAAAACTACTGCAACATCATCTTTTATATATGGTTGTATGGTTAATTCACCCGTAAGATGTAGTAAGTTATGTAAAAATTGTACTCCATTTATATCTACAATATTTGTCCTGTCTGGACCTCTGTATTTGGAAAATTGATTTGAAGTTTTTAAAGACTTACTTGTATTAGATACACCTATACTACACATAATTTTTTATGTATTTAGTCCACTTGGGATTTGTTATTCTAGCATTATATTGTTCATCAAATGTTTCGTATAATTTACTTCCCTTAAAATGTACAATTACAGTTTCTTCCATTGGTGGTGGATGATATCGATTAACTACATCTTGTTCCACCTCTACTATATCCAAATCAGTATTTTTTAAATACCAACCAACACACTCTGTTAATGATGGACTTTCATGTGCCCCTTTGCCAGTTTTACTTTGTGTCAAATCCATCCAATCATGTACAAAGGTTTTTGTTTTTTCATGATTTATACTAAAAAAATATGAACCAATATATTTAACAGAATTACCTGGCCTAACACAAACTTGTATATCTCCACCCTTATCTAATAAAGTATGTAAATCCTGTATGATTAACATATCCGCATCCAACATTAATAGTGGTTCTTTAATCTCTGTAAGTATTTTGTATAAATGAACTGTTTTTCCCTTGACATTTTTTTGCCAATCTTCACCCCAAGTTCCACCACTAAAATTAGTTTCAAGACCAGTAATATTTATTTTAATGATATCAGATTTATCCAAGAAATAATCTCTCTGTTCCTCTGTTAATCCATTATCAATTATATAGATATTTTTTAAATACTTTGAATCACATTTATCCAACATAGAATTAACTAATATTTTAAGATGTGGAAAATAACTTTTATCACTTGTAGTTAATACACTATATTCCAATTATATCACCGTATAGTTTATTTTGTTCTTCTTGTTTCGATATAGTTTTGACATGATACAAACTCAATTCTTCATTTGGTGGTAGATGTGCATAGGTTTTACATCCATCTATTTGTTCGTGTACTTTTCTTCTCCACCTAATATCTGGTGAATTTCTAAATACTCTTGATTGAAAATCGGGATAATTAATCCATCCTTGTTCTGTAGATTTCCATCCCCAATATTTCATATGTTCTTGTGTGATTCCTTCAACGATATTCACTCTCGGTATCCAAATCAAATCAACACCATCATTCATTTCTAAAACTTGTTTTATATCTCTTAATAATATTTCATGTGGATATTCATCGGCATCTATATGGAATATATAATCACCATCTGAATTATCTATAATTGAATTTTTTTGTGATGCAAAATCACCATCAAGTTTTCTCTGATACACTTTGATAGTTTTCATATCTTCGTGTCCATATTGTTGAACCCATGATTGAATTACAAATTGAGTTTCTTCATCTGAATAATCATCACATATAACTATCTCATCTTCTACATCCGTTTTATGAATGAGAATTTCTAATAACTTATTTAACTCATCGGCTTCATTGTGAACCGTAATACCATAACTTATTTTCATAATTCAAATAACTTCTCGTATTGTTTCATTATCTCTTCACTAAATTTATCTACAGTATCTTTTGGTATTCTCAAATAATCCATTTCTAAATAAACTCTTCTCTTTCTACATTCTCGTCTACTATATGTTCTAAAAAATTTATACCAAGGTCTTAATCTACCAGTCAATTTAATTGTTCCAGCCTTACTCAACCTATCTGGTAAATCTCCAGCAACTGCACCCTCTTCAAACTCTAATCCACCAACTCTTTTGAATAACATCTCTAACTTAGTCTCAGTAATTGGTCTTGTAATTTGTGTATCTAATTGAATACCAACTACAAATCTTTTAATTCTTTTTGTAGTTTTCTTTCTATATCTCATATCAGGATTAATTATCAATACAGTTCTCTTGTATAATTTATTTGACCCCTCACTTTTATATCCAAAAGTTACAATCTGTCCTGGTTCAACTGCATGCCAAGCTGTATTTCTAAGAGCCATTACTTATATCCTTTACTATTCCCATTTTTTGACAACACTCTAAGAATTCATATTGTCCAAATGTTTTTGAATTATCTACATCTAACATCTTATCATGTCCTTTATACTTTTCATCCTTTTGTTCTTCTTTCGTTAACTTACGAACTTGAGCTAATTTATAGTTCCAATTAGTTTGAGTTCCCTCTGGATATATCATACCCAACTCTCCCATATTAACTATAGATGGAAACCACATTATCTCTCTATCTTCATCATAAAAACAAACATCATTCATTAATTGTGTTGCTCCTAATTGTGCCGTTTTCAATTCATTACTTTCATATTTAAATGTAGTATTAGAATTATATCCACACCTAAAACACATAAAAGAACTAAATTCTTTTTGCATCTCTTCGAAACAATGGTCTGTATCAAAACATACTGGACAATCTATTACCTTTTCCATATTACTTTGTTACCTTCTTTAAAGCTGGTAATTTCAATTTACCCTTTACTGGTTCCCCTTTTACTGGAGTACCTTCAATCTTTTGTAATTTGGGTAATTTTAATTCAACTTGTTTTGGAACTGATTCTATCAATGGTGTTATTATTTTATCTAACTTTTCCTTCATCTTCTCATAACTAAATAGTGATTTAGTATAAACTTGTAGTTGTTTAGACTTAACTAAATATTTAATATAGTTTTTCACAACATCTTTCATTATCTGTGAAGCATGTTGGTAATTAACTTGAAACCATTGTGAACCTTCAAAATATATTTCTTTAGGAAATGAGTTTTTAGGTACTTTAGCTAAACTACCACTCAATAGTACTGAATAATTTGGATTCAAGAAATCTTGTTGTCCACTCCAACCTGGAGCAATAACAGGTTTTCCACTTTGAGCTGCCTCTAATAATGGTCTACCAAATCCCTCTCCGTGTGTGAAAGAAATATGAGCCTTAACCTTTGGATGATTATACATTTCATTCATTTCCTCATCTGTTAAATCTCCGTGTATTAAATATACTGGAGGTAATATTCCTTTAATATCTTTTTTAATAGTTTTTATTTTTGTTAAAATTTCTTCTCTATCTATAATTGAAAATGTAGCACCACTTGTTTTCAAAATAAGTCCTGGTGGTTTCTTTTGATTCTTGAATGTCTCACAAAAAACTTTAACCATCATACCTAAATCTTTTCTATCTTCTCCAAGATTTCCACTCAACCAATGTCCTGTTGATAAAAAATTCCAATCATTATCAATGGAATCAAATGTTTCTTTAACCACCTCATTTATTTCATTCGTTGGTCTATAAACATTAGTATCAACTCCTTCAAATAAAGTTTCCATTGGTTTAGTTACTTTAAGAAGTGAGCCTTTATTTCCTTGTTTATCTTGAGATTCAAATTCTGCTTGATCAAATCCTTGTTTAGAAAATTCTGAAGTAAGGATATTTAAATCCATTCTATTCATACCTTCAATCCACTTTGGGGGCGGTATAGTTGTTTCAATACCCGCAGTCATACCAATATTCTTTTTACCTAATGGTTGAAATTCATTTGGTACTACAATATGAATATGTAATTCTGGTTGTTTTGGTAAACTTGGTTCAGTTAACATACACTCTTTTATTTTATCATGTATTGGATTACCATCTTCTAATGCATTCATTGGTGTATTCCCCCAACGAACTGGATTTACCTTAACTTCGTATTTATCTAAATCAAGTAAAGCACTGACAATATCTCGTGAATGATTTCCATACCCACTTCTTGTAGTTATTGGTGCTGTTACTAATACTAATGGCTTATCACTCATTTATTCCTTCTCCGTTTCTGAATCATCTCTTTGGTTATCTCATGATATGGAACTTCATAAATACCTTCCATCATTCTTTTATGTTTATCTCTATTGAGCATCGCAAGATATGAGTTTGTAGGTTTCTTCCTACGATTACTTAATTTACTTCGTAAAAGTTTTTTAAATTTTTTCTTAGTATTACTTTTCGTTATTCGCACTTGTTACTCCCAAATTCTAGCTAATCTACGAATGAAACCAAGTGTGGCTCCGAATCCAAATGCTATTGCGGCTACTTGGAAATTTTCCATATATAGTGCCATAGCAGATAACATATATGTAGCAAATCTTGCTACACCATATAGTGAAAAATTACCACTTGCTTCTACAAATTGTTGTCTTGTCATTATTTACCTCTTTTTTTAGGGAATGCTGGTGATAAAAGTTTTTTAAATCCTCTTGAAACTCTTGTCCAAAATTGATCTTCTTTACCTCTAAAATTACCGATAATATTACCATCTTTGGTTCTTTTTACAGTAGTTGTTAGTGATTTTCTTGTTTTTGTTTTTGTTGTTTTTTTCGGCATTTTATTTCTCCTATACCTTGTATGTATTTACTCTTTTTCTTGGTGTCCAGTTTTTCCATGCTGTTTCCATGTGGTCTATGAAATTCTTACTCATCCAACGAACACTCTGCATTGAATCATCACTCTTTACAAAATAATGTCCTTTAGTACCACATCTTTTTCTTGGGTCTTTACCCATTTCATACCATTCTTTTATAGCATTTCCTGCATCTACCCAATCACATCTATCATCAAAGATATATGGTGTTGGTACTGAACCCATTAGTGAACGAGTCTTTGGCCATACTGGCTTCACCCATTCTCCCCAAGTTAATTCTTCATTGTGTTCCCACTTTCTCCAATCGTGTAGTGATTTAATTTCTTTATAATCTTCAGCAGTTAGAAACTTATCCTTTACTTTAAATCCACATTGGTCTTGCATCCCTCCTGTAACATTTACTACAATTGGTGTTCCACACATTAATGATTCACAAGTACCTAATCCAAATCCTTCATTGGATGCAAGATTCATTGTTACATCTGATATATTATATAAAAAATTCATTTGTTTATTATCAAGTTTTTGGTGCGAAAATACCACTTGACATTCTGGAGCTAAAGCCTCAACAAGTGCTGGAATATCTGTTCCATTATCATCAACTGGTTGAGTATGCATTACATAAGCAACTCTACTTTGTTTCTCTTTTGGTAAAGTATTTACAAATTCTTTAAATGCCAAAATAGAATCACCAACCATCTTTCTTCGTATATTCCTATTCACATATAATAAAATAAAATCAATTGGTCTATTACCTACTAATTCCTGTTTAAACTTTTTCATTTCTAACAATTCTTTGTTATCTGTAATGGGATAAAAAATTTCTTCATTAGCCCCATGTGGTGAATAAGTGGAATCCCAATCTGTTCGTGGTTTTCTTGTACAAACATCATTTACAATAGCAACAGTTTGTTTTGAAATATTCATAATCAAATCAGAACTCTCATAATAATTTTGATTATATTTTGGAGCTGGCCAATCATCCCAAATGTTATAATAAAAAATAGGAATATTTTGTCTAATTTCGTGTTCCATTTGATATAACCATTGCCAAAATCTTGGGTCTGTATAGTGTAGGATTGCATCAGGTTTTTCTGTTTTGATTAAATGTCGAATCATATCAGGATTACCATATCCACTTGTTGGGAATATTTTTAATGATGCATCATAAATTCCTGTTTCTTCTCTAATTGATTCATTCAAATCAAATACTTTACCTTCTTCAGGATGTTTGATTGCTCCACCAACTTGTACCCAATCGTATTTATCAATTGTTGAGAGGACAAATTCTCTTGACATTGTACCAACACCACTTGACATACGAAGGTCATCTGATAGTAATAAAATCTTTTTCTTTTTTCTTGATTTTTTTACTGATTTTAATTTAGGTAATTTTAATTTTGACATTTATAACCTTTATTGTTTTTATTTAAAATTTACTTCCGCTTTGATGAAGATTATCGTGTTCGAGAATTTTCTTTCTCAACTCCTCATCATAAACAAATAAATCAAGAGTCCTATTCACTAATTTTTGTAATGAAAATTCACTCTCAATTGTTTCGTTTTTAAATTTCTTGTATAACTCCGATATAACTTTAACCGAAGTCAGTTTTATTTCACTCATAACTTTTCCTCATGATTGTATATATATATATAAATATATACTTAATCAATAATAATGTACTTTTTTAATAACTTTTTTGCGTGTCCAATTGTATCCATTGTTCCTTTAGAGACAACTCCATTGGGTATAAATGCTACAACTTTATCACTATATTCTGCTATTTCTTTATTTCTTTTAAAGTAATTCCATACTGCATATGGTTTACCATAATTGAAACTCTCTTTAACACAATGTATATTGTGTGTATAATGTTGTGGTGGAAATTCTACATATTTCATATCAAACTCTAATGCATATTTCTTAGCCAATCCATCAGCTCCATCCTTTTGGCCACCACTAACTATTTCTAATTCATCTCCAAACTTTTCTTTAAGTTTAAAAATAAAATCTTTTATCTTCTTTGTATTTGTATAACCGCGACTACCGACTATTGCTATTTTAATAATCATTCCTCTTTTGTTTCCGTTTTGGTGGTTTTTCTGATACTGTGAAATCCCATGTTGCTTTAAAATTTTCCAATCCTTCGAGTACACCATCCACCCCATTTGTGTATCTAAACGCAAATCTTGTATACTGTGCCGAGTTGGCAATCGCTATTTGTTTTGGTATAACATCATACCAAATAAAATCTCTAAACATATCAAAATAGTGTGGGCGAACTATAGTTTTAAAATTATTATGTGGTATTCTATCCCACTTCTTAACAAACCCAGCCACATCAACTTTATCTCTCGTTTGGTCGAACCAAAAATATAATTTCATATTATTAACTTCATTACCATATTCGGTTATTTTTTCTATAACCTCATCTTCTTTATCTGTACCTATAAAATCTGTTAAATACACTCTTAATGTTGGATTAATCATACTACTCATGTCATTTTCCTATCACATAAATCTGGTTTAGTTTTAAAGTCGCACCATTTACAATTTTTTGTTGATGGGTTTTTACGATATTCTTTTATTGATTGATTTCCCTTTTCATTAAAACCATCACTAATAAACTCATCTAATCTTGTTATAACTTTATTGATACTTGGTTTACCACTTGCTGGTGAAAAAACCTGTATTCTCTTTTGTGGAAAATCCATATTCTCATATAATTTTCTCTTCAGTATTAAATATTCAATATCTATTTTATCGATAGGAATTTCATTCTGTTTAGAAAAGAATTGTTTATATAATAATAACTGATTGGTTTTATTCTTATCCATCTTCTGATACTTATTCCAACCAAAAGTGGCAGTTTTAATATCAATAATCTTTATACGGCCTGTTACCTTATTGTGTATAACCACATCCATATACCCATTAAAATTCATATTGTTGGGTAAATCATACTCTACACTCATTTCAACCCCAACTAACTCGGTATTCTTCTTTGGAAAATAACCACTCTTTCGTTTCTTAAATTCATTTATCATATAAACACCATCTTGATAAAACTCTTTCATATCTTGTAGTGTTATTGATAACTCAACCTCTGACTTCTCTTTAGCAGTTTTATAATTTTCTTCCATACGATATTTTAAAATATCTTCTAATGGTAGTGCATCTGCTTCTTTGATAGTTCGTCCATAATAACAAATTAAATAAGCTTGAATCACTTCATGTACCGAAGTACCGAAGATAGTATAGATATTATCAGTAAATGTACCGAGTTTATCTATATAATTGAGTTTCCACATATGAGGGCATTTATCCCATTGTGAAAATTGACTATAACTAACTCTACCCATCTACTACGGCTCTACCTTTCATATCTTCCCAATCTCTATTCTTTCTTACTTTATCATTTGTGTCTATAACTGCCTCTAATACTTCTGGTACAATACCAAATTCGTGTGCTACACATATTAGTGCATTTAAATCTTTTGGTAAACAATGTCCACCAAATCCAAAATCGTTATCAGGTCCTGGAACTGCCCAATGTGATTTACCAAGTCTTTCATCGTATGTTGCATACTCTACAATCTTGTCAAAATCTATATCTATCTTATCACATATTTGTTTCATCTCATTTGCGAATGATATCTTAGTTCCGAGAAATGAATTGATAAAATACTTAACCATTTCTGCAGTCTTACTACCAGTCTTAACAATGGTGGCGTGTGGAAATACTTTACTATAAACTTGTCGTAAAACATTAGTTCCTTTTCGTGTTCCACCTAATATAATTCTTGTTTGATTCTTAAAGTCCTCAAGAAAGTTGGCCTCGGTAAGAAACTCTGGATTGAATATAACATCAAGACCTCTACTCTTACTATGTAATCTATCTGTAGTTCCTGGTGGAACTGTAGATTTAATGACTACTATTGGTTTTATATGATATGGGTATGATTCAGTTTCTAAAACTATTTCATTTATCTCTGACACAACTTCTTCCACTATATCTGTATGACAACTTCCATCTTTATTCATAGGTGTAGGCACACACACGAACATAACATCACACTCCATAACTAAATCTCTTAGACTTTCACAAGTACTTTTATCTGTATCATACTTATCATATGTCTCTAATTCATAATGTTTTTCAAAACCACTTTTAATTGCAGTTCCCACATAACCAAGTCCTACAATACCTATACTATGTTTTCTATTCATCTTGTAATTTTAATACTCTTTCCAACTCACATTGTAAATGGTTTGTTCCAGCACCAATATAGTCATACTCAACTTCATGTGTATGTTTACCACACCACTCACAAGTCCAATATTCTAAATAAGCTTTTTCGTCTTGTGTTGGTATGAATAATTCACGAATCTCTTTACCCAATTCCATATCATTTGGGTACTTATCTACAAGTTTTTTTACTTCTCGTATGTTCAAGAGTTCAATGCGTCTTATATTTACTTCCCCCATTTGTCTCTTCCCACTATAGTTGCCATAATCCCATAATTGGATACATCCAAATATGCATCTTCTACAGTTTCACCTTCTACTGCATTTTTTTTACCACTCATCAATAGATTCTTTAATCTCTGAATCTTATCATTCATTCTAAACCATAATCCTGTTAATGATAGATGAACTTCATCTGGTGTTTGTAATTGTGTTCCAACACTAATATTACCTGGCCCGTAATCGTGTTGCTTATGTAAGAACAATTCATATTGTTCTCTTTGAATACTTTTGAACTCTCGTGTCATCTCTGGCCACTCTCGTTCCATTTGTTCAATAACAGTTTCTTCTTCTATTCCAGATTTGCTATCTTTAATAACCTTTACCATATTTTACTCCTATTTTACATACTTGAATATACAACACAAAACCTATATAAGTCAAGCTATTTTATCAATTATTCCATACTCTAAACACATTTGTGCGGTTAGATATGTATCATTTCTTTGAATCTTTTTCCAAAAGGATGCATCTTTATTTGATACTTCTCCTAAAATCAAATTTATATTTTTCTGTAAATCTTTTAGATGGTCAACACCTTTCATCACATCTGTAGTTTTACCTGCCTCAAATGCTGAACCCTCGTGTACCATAACGGTTGAGTTCTTACTCATTGACCTTACTCCTGTACCACAAGCTAACAATACCGAAGCGGCACTCATACAAGTTCCAATACAATGTGTGTTTACTTTAACTGGTAAACTTCTTATGAAATCAACCAACCCCAACATTGCATAAACATCACCACCATATGAAGTAATATTCATATTTATATCTCTACTTGGATTACTTCTTAATAAATAATCTAACTTGATTTGTACTGAATATACACTATCAATTTCAAACTCGTGGTTCATCCAAGTAGTATTGGTATCTGAATTAACACCCCACTCTATTTCTTTCATATAAAATGCTTGTTCTTTTTTATAGTCCATAATATCTATTTGTTTTTCCATTACTTGCTCCATATTTTTTTCAATTCCTTATCAGTTACACCATATTTCATTATGATGGCTGTAACTTGTTCATTGGTTAATATCTCTAAGTACTGTTCTACTTCTCTTGTACTACATTGAAAGTAATCCACTAAGTGTTCCATTGCCCACTTCTCAACTTTAGATTTCTTCTTTGATTTCGTGTACTTCAAGAAAGTTCTACCTCTTGGTAATACATCTATATAAAACTGATAAAGATTCTTTGGTTTTATTTCCCAATATTTTTGAATCTCATTTACAACTTGTATCCACTCTGATTTCATACTAAGAAATCTATGAACCATATAGTTGCTCCAAGTTTTCTTATCACCCTCTTCAAGTGAATCCCAATACAAAGTGTTTTGTACATTTGTTATTTGTTTTATGTGGTCGAATAATGATTTAGACATAATAACCTTTTGATATATATAAATAGTTTAAAATAAATTGAAACTGTGTGTTTATTTCCAAGTATCACCATTCATCCATGTAATTAGTGAATATCGTATTCCATTTGTAATTGGTGTTATTCTATGTGATAGAAATGCAGGAAATATAATTATACTACCTCGTGTTCTTGTAGCGGTATAATTACTTTCTCCAATTTCATTAGTAATTCCAAATTCTAAATCTCCACCCTCATAGTTTTTCTCATCACTCAACTGAATGATTGCGGATAATTTTCGTGTAGAAATTTCTTTTGCTCCACAATCAGTATGCCATTTATATCTACCACCTTGTGTATATTTTAATAACTTAACTTCTTCCATTTCTTTAATATCATAATTGTATGTAGAAACATTTGCCAATTCAAAAACCATTTTTAATTTATTAGTTAATTTTTCATCATCAAGTACAAGTTCTCTTGTATTACGAACTTCTTTATTAAGTAAATTTTTATCATAAGTTCCAGCAAGTTCTGAATCTTTTGATTCTTTACTTTCAAAATATTCAATTAACTCTATACATTGACTTTCTGATAGAAAATTATCTCTATGGATAACAAACTGAAATTTATCATTAGTAATCATTAATATCGTCCAGTCGTTGCAGTTCTTGCTATATTTATTTTATATTTATCTATATTAAGTGAATCCAAATATATATCTTTAACAACTTTATTATCAGAATAATCCTTATCAAAATTACCACTTATTTCAAATGTTTCATCCAATTCTAATTCATTCACATTTTTAATATTTAAATACTTTCTATCTTCTTTATCTACATTAATTTTAAAATCTACTTTCAAGTTAAAATCTGAATTTGGTTTGGTTTCAAAATTAATATTAATAATAAACGAAGTGTCCTTTAAATTAAATACTTTAAAATTATCAGTCATACCAAATTCTAAATTAACATTCTTTTGTAAACTATATATTAACCATGCAAATCCTTTAACCTCATCAATTAATGAATTTATTAAAATTTCTTTAAAAGTAGATTCTCCTGATGATGGTGTTAAAAATGAATTTTTAAAAATAATATCATCAGAAACATTACTTTTATTTCCATCACTTTGAAAATTATAGAATGATGTATCTAATGCCCATGATTGAGCCATTGAAACATCCCCATCCTTAATCATCCCTCTTTTATTAATTTTAAAAATGTTCAAAAATAAATCTGTTAAATGTGATCTCAAATTCCTATTAAAAATATTATTTCTATAATCATTACTTATCCAATTTTTAAGTAAACTTTCATCTTTTGAAATATCAAAAACTTCCCTTTCAGTATCAAGTGGTGTATCCACTAAGACATCTGTACCTTTCATTAAATTAATTCTACCAGTTTTTTCAACATCATATTTAAAATTATGTTTAGTATCAAACAAAAACTTTAAACTACTTATAAAATCAATTGTAGTTTCTCTTGGATAACCAGGTATCCATCCCGCATCAAATACAATTTTATCATCTTTTGTAACTGCATCTAAATACATTTTAATAACATCTGGAGTTTGGTTCTTTTCCATTAGTGCTAAAGTTTTTGGAACTCCATTCTCTACTCCGATATTCATATAAACCAATCCTGATTTTCTTGCTTCATCTAAAAACTTCTCATTCATTTTTTTATGAGTTCTAAAATAACCACCATATCTTATTTTTGGTAATTCTCCCTTGTCAATTAATTCATTTAATACATCAACAAATTTTTTATAATTACTTATTGAACCATTTATCAATGAATCTGTAAACCAAAAATTTTCAACTCCATATTCTTTATTTAATTTTGTTATATCTTCAATTAACTTTTCAGGACTTCTATATCTATACAATCGAGTCTCACTACAAAAAGTACATTTAAAAGTACATCCTCTTGAACCTTGAATTGGTACTGTCAACTTTGGGCCAAAATCTGATGTTTTATCTTCTTTTCTAATTTCAGTATAACCTTTTAAAACTTCTTCACTCCAAGTTGGTGTACTTAAAGTATCAAGGTTCATTATCTGTAAATTGCCAGTATAAACTGGTTTTCTACCACTACGACCTTGTTCTAATACAGTCGCGAATGATGGTCTTAGTTTATCCCACTTCCAAATTCCATTTGTATTATCATAACTCCCAGTTTCTATTAAATCGGTTGCTAAATCTACAATAGTTTTCTCACCTTCATTTGTACCACATCCAACATCTACAAATTCTCTGTACTTTCCTTTTATCAATGATTCATTAGTTGACTGATTTGAACCAAGTTCGCTAAGTCCACCGTTTTCACCATACCAACAAAATGGGCCGCCATACCATATATGTATATTGGGATTAAGTTGTCTTAAATAACGAGCAAGATAATCTGTTGTCATTATATTTGATGAATATGTAGTAAAACTAACTGCATCAAATTCAGATAATTCTTTTACTATATCAAACCAAAATTCTTGAAACAATGGAACAATTTGTTCCCAAAAAACTCCCTTTGTAGACCAAGGATCATCTTGAGTCCATTTTTTAAAATACTCTTTATGATTATTTTTTAAATACAATGAACTCATCATATTAATATCATATTGAGTTGGATTAAACCCCGCCTCCTTTAAGGCTGTATTTAAACTACCTAACGCAAATGAAGGAGTTGATATAGACCATTGTGGACAAATACATAAAGCTATTTTTAAATCTTTTTTGTCCATCATACAAAAGTGTCTCCAACGGCCCAAGTAACTAAGGAATATCTATGTCCATTTGTAATTGGTTTTACTTCATGTCCATAAAATGATGGAAATATTAAAGCCCTGCCCTTTCTTGATTCAATGTGTGTACCATCGAAAAACTTAAATTCACCACCTTGATAATCCTCTCCCTCATTACTTAAAAATATAATTATAGTTAACTTAACTACAGTAAAAGGATCAATGGGATGGAAATCTGAATGTGGTGTATACCAGTCCTCTCCATCATATCTATGCCCCATAAGTTTATTTTTATATATACCTGAAATATTATATTTGAAAGATGTAGTGTTAGCTATTTCAATCAAACTCCAAACTTTATCTAAATATTTTTGTTCTACAATATCAGCAATATTTAACTTACAAATCTCATCTTCCATCGTTGGTTGTTCTTCAATAATAGAATACGAACCTACCTTTGGTTTTGCATTATTATCAATATAGTTTCGTACTTCATTACATTCATCTTCAGTAAAGAAATTATCCCTTGTTAACCACCATCTAAATGATGGATTTTTTTTAAGAGTATCTATATCTATTGGTTTATACAAAAGTATTTCCTATTATAAATTCTTGTAATGAATATCTAACACCACTTGTAACTGGTGTAACTCTGTGAAATAACAATGGACAAAATATTAATAATGTTCCTTTTTCTTTTGGCATTTCATAAAATTCTAAAGTCTTTGGGTCTTGTATTGCTAATTGTGTAGAACCACCTTCATATTCGCTTGGAGCTGATAATTGAAGTATTGTAACTAATTTTCTTCTTGAACTCTCACCATTATTAAAATCTGAATGCCATGTATAAAAATTATCTGATTTATATTCAATCAATTTCATATTATTTTCTGGTTCTTGTATATGAAGATTCCAAGATAAATGATTACACATCTTAGCCGCAATAAATAATTTCTGTTG
>Ga0315333_10000103_pt1 | contig 25350 bp, 37 predicted proteins | sample M120034915metaG_FD_204521 | JGI IMG/M metagenome (GOLD analysis project Ga0315333, IMG submission 204521) | Ammonia-oxidizing marine archaeal communities from Monterey Bay, California, United States - M1 200m 34915 | ecosystem: Environmental > Aquatic > Marine > Intertidal zone | place: USA...
AGTTTCCACAGGAGTTTATGAACAAGATTACAGTGTAAATGTGTAAATGTTTCTAAACTCGAATTTAGAAATATTATTAATTTGAACGTATTAAACTAATTATATCATGAATAGTTTTGTTTCTCATGTCACGTCTAAGAGATAATGTAGAAAGATGGTTAATACATGAAAACTATGATTTCAATCAAGCTAAATCAGAAGATACAATATTCAAAATTGTAATTAACAATTCAGACGGATTAGGAAATAATACGGAAGTCTTTGAACCAAAAGGCCAGGAAAATATCTTAGTTATAGGAATTAAAATTGAAATGAAAACTAAACAATTAATCAGATTTAGAGAGTTAAATGAAGAAGAGCAAAATAATTTTAAGAAAAAAATTGATGATTTTTGTTATTCAATAAAGGCAGTTGGCAAATTTTTAGACGAAGATGGGAAGAGAAAGGTAGGGGTTTACATAATTTTAGATAAGCAAGAACAGCTAAATCAACCATCTTTCTTCAAAGCATTGGAAGAAATAATAGAAATGAGTGAAAAAACAAATCGATTTTTGATCAAGACATTTTAATCAGAAAAATCTAATTTGTTCGTAAAAGCTAAACCCCCTCCATATCATTATCAATTTACGAATAGACCATATTTTCAAAAATGCCAAAAAACATGGGGGGTTGAACATTTGTTCGTAGATATACGAACCAAAGGTCAAAACACCACCATTGCCCAGTGTAACATGTGTGTTTGTACAAGTCACGAACAAAAGCTAAACCCCTCTTTTTTTGCTCGCAAAAAAATTAGATCACGGTAAGATCTAGAGAAATTAATCCTCGCTTTTTTCTTGCAACCTGTAAAAAAACGCGAGTAAAACCTACAGTGTTAGATAAGCAATGTTTCTAAATTCGAATTAAGAAATATTATTTTTTGCTAGTCATCGTTCATTGGCATATGAGGAAGAACAAATATTTTTTCAGGCTCAATTTTTAGAATGATCCTTCGTTCACCAGGACGTTTGAATGGATAGTTTTCTTTCCCTATGTACTGTTTTGTTAGAAAATCAGCGTGTTTGTATTCATAATCAGGGATAATTTCAACTACTTTACCTCTAATCGAGGTCATATCAAGAGGGTTTTTGGAATCAACTACAGATATTGCAACACGAGGATCACGAAGTATGTTTTTGTGCTTTAATCTACCTTCTGCAGTATTGATTCGTATGTAAGAGCCCTCAAAATCACCCCACACAGGAGTTACTTGTGGAGAGCCATCAGCCATAGAAGTAGCCAAAAACACCAGATTTTTACCATTTAGTAGCGTTTCAGCCTTAGAATCCATACTAAGATAACACAAATCGAATATTTATGTCTCAAAAATTTCAAAATATCATGAAGTTAATAATACCATTCACAGGTCATGAACAAGTTTTATCACTTCACGAGAAAACTTTGGAAATTACCAAAGATGACAGTCTTACACCTCAAGGAGATTGTATTGTAGGAGTAAATTCAGGCATGTCATGCATAGATTTGCCAGAAAAAATGAAGAAGAGAATTCAAAATCCAGAGTCAAAAATCAAATTTACAATCAAAGCAGGTAAATTTACATTTAAAATTCAAGGACATGGTTCTGAAAAGCTAACGCTAAAGCATGTAAGCGACATAGTACTGCGAAAGAGCGCATTCACATGCTCCCGTACTATCGCTATCAATTGCGACAATGCATCCAGTGACATACCTAGAGACTTGGTCAGTCTCCTTCAAAACCCGCAAACCAAGGGCAAGATGATTATAGAGGTATTGTAATCAGTGTCTTTTTTCAAAGACCGTTGTTACTGCACGATTTACAATCTCCATCATCAAGTATTGACTATATTCCTGTTTACTTTGAGATGGTTTCGCCTTACCAGTCTTTTTTGAAAGTCCGTCCAGAAGTTGTTCAATATGCTTTGACGTTGACTTTATGACTGTCGAATATTTTTTCTCAAAGTCTTTTGGCGTTTCATAGTCGAGTAACTTGGTCGATGTACCGTAGTATTTTATCATAGCACCACGCTTTTCTTCAATTTTTACCACTTCAATTAATTCAGCACCTTTCAATATTTCTAGATGATGTCTAGTTGTCGTAAGGGCCTTTTTGAATCCATTCTTTTTTAATTGATTCGTGATTTGTTCTGCGTTTAGATGTTTTCTATATAGCATTTGCAGAATTTTTGCTCGTGCGGGGTCCTCGATAGCTTTTGCATGTTCCAGACTTGTTGCAAGTGTACGATTCACCGATATTGGTTTTTCGAGTATTGTTGACATGTAATATTTTCTATAGATCTTAGCTAAAAGTTACTGGTATCAGTATTTTTTGTCCAAATCCGTTATTTTTTTTATGCAACTAAAGATCTAGTAGCAGACTGTATAATTATAGTAGCAATATCAGTATTATTGTAACATATACTATAATCTTCGTAGTGGTATCAATAACATTAATACAGTTACAAAAAAATCAGTAGAGGTAAAAAATTAGGGTTTTTGAGGAAAAATCTACAAAATTAGGACAACATGGTCAAAATGGGAAGGATATAGGTGGAATATTGGATTTAGAACTCGAGTTAAAGAGAGTGACCAGTAGTACGTTCGTATGCTGCAATATACCTATCAGTCATTTTTTGAATAATTTCACTAGGAATTGTAGGTGCAACAGGTTCCTGCCCCATCGCTCTTGAATTTTCAAACTGTTTTTGATATCCATGTTCAGTTAACCAGTCACGAAGGAGTTGTTTATCAAATGCTTCTTGAATTTTTCCAGGACTGTAAGAGGATTTAGGCCATAATCGATATTCATCAGGACCTATAGAATCACCAAGTGTAATTTTACCATTCAATCTTCCAAATTCCAGTTTCAGATCTGCCAAAATGAATCCTGCTTCATCAGCAATCAATGACATTTTATTGTAAATCTGAATGGTTTTTTCAGATAACCACTCATAGTCGTCCAAGGTTACAAGGTTTTGTCTTATTGCAGCATCCTTTGTTATAGGAATATCATGTTCAGACTTTGTTGTAGGATCAAATAACGGAGAATGAAGTTTCGCAGCAAGAGTTGTATCAGTATTTTCAGGCAAAGTAATTTCTCCAGACTTCCATCTACTAACTAAACTACCATAGAAATAACCACGAACAACACATTCAATTGGCAACATTTCCATTTTTTTTACAATTATTTCAGTATCCGAATGTGATTTTACAAAATGATTATCAACATCTAATTGTTCAAACCAAAATTTAGCAAATTTACATAATACTTTACCTTTTTGCGGTATTTCATCATTAAATTTTACATCATATGCAGATACACGGTTACTGAAATTGAATAGTAACGTATCATCGCCCATATCATAAACATCTTTTACTTTACCAGAATTAAGAAATTTCATTATACCTAAGACCCCATCATTCCAGGCATAGCAACTGGCTCACGATAAACTTTACTCACATAAACACCTTCGTTGGAAGTTACAATAACATATTGTAATGAATTACCTTGTGGCGGAGAGATAATTTCATATTGTCCAGGTTTTAGAGTTCCAAGATATGTTTTATCACCATCACCGAAATTAAGTTCAACATTTGTCAGAGGTTTGGTCCCAGTATTTTCTAAAGAAACACGTGCAATAATAAACAAAGTTTGTTTTTCTTTTGTTGGATCAACAGACAAGGAATATTCTTCTTGTGTAAGGCCATTAGGTGTGAAAAATATGACAAACATAACACCTGCAGCAGTAGCAGTAATTCCCCCAATTATAGGAATTTTATTTGCCATTAAAAAACAACATGAAACTAGAATAATAGATTTTTCTTATTCCAGTCTCATCATAGAACCAAGAATGTTAGTTTGCCAACTTAGATCAATATTTTTTACAGTCGCAAGTTTCTTCTTTGCCAAAACATCCATTACATTTGAAAGATATGAATTTGTTCGACTGAATGATTTTTTATGACACGTACAACTGCATATCTTTCCATCACAGCAAAATTTTGCACAAGATGTACATCGTAATTTCATCGTATAGTATTACAAAATCAGTATTTAAGACCCCAAGATGAGAGTGATTCAGCCTAACTTGCAGGAAGGATGAGAATCACTCTCAATCTGGTTACACCATATTTGTAAAATTAGTATAAAAGAACAGAAATCAGATTTGTTGATTCTTTTTTTCTTTTAATTCCTTTTGCCGTTTTGCAAATTCTTTTGCGTTATCATGTTCTTTATCTAGCTCTTCAAAGAATTTATTTGAGAATCCTTTCTTGTCAATGGAGCGTGTTTCTTTACTCATTTTTCAAAATCCTGTTCAGGAATTATCGATAACGTTGTAGTCGCAGTAACATTTGGAATGTTACGAATTTTTTTTGTGATTATATCTTCAATTTTGGAAGAGTTTTGTCCTTGAATTTTTGTGAATATGTCATAATAACCAAAAGTACCTTTTGCTTCTTTTACCAAATCAATTTCTAATAATGCCTTAAGCACTTCCATTTCATGAGCAATTTTACATTGAACTAAAACATATGCAGTTTCCATTAGACATTTTTCATCTGTTTCATCTTATTAAAATTTGGGGTTATTCCTAATGGAGTGTAATCCCCAGTTGCACACGTGAAACACATTGAATCTTTTGGAATTCCAACAGCATTCGCAAGATTTTCTGCATCATTGTAACCTAAAAAGTCAGCACCAATGTCATTACGGACTTTTTCAATCATTTCTTTTTCGGTAAGATCCTTTCCCCCATCAAATGTTGCAAGTTCTTCTTGGGATGGAAAATCAATTCCAGCATAACATGGAAATTTAATTGGAGGATATGTAATCATCATGCTAATTTTTTTAGCTCCGGAACGACGTAATGCTTTGATAATTGCTCTAGAACTAGTACCACGAACCAAGCTGTCATCAATTACTACAATATGTTTATTTTCAATAACTTCACGAATTGGAATAATCCATCTATTGATTTCTACCCTATCACTTTGATGCGGTTCAATGAAACTTCGTAGCGGACCTTTCTTACTATAACGATCCTTCAATAACCCTTCATCAAATTGTATTCCAAGCTCTTGTGCAAAACCTAATGCTGCAGGTCTTGCAGAATCAGGAACAGGAATTACAACATCAGCGTCAGGAATTGGGTATTTTTTTGCAAGGAATTGTCCAATTCGTTTTCTTGCAAGATAGATATTAGTTCCTTCCATTTTACTTGAGGGCTGAGCAAAATATGTAAATTCAAATGAACAATGTGCACGAATTTTATCATCAGAAAACATTTCAGTTTCAAAACCACCTTCTTTACTAATTTTAATTAATTCGCCGGGTACAACATCACGTACCAATTTTGCACCAATTGCAGATATAGCAGATGATTCAGAAGTAACAATGTGTACATTACCATCTTCTTTATGACCTAAAACCATAGGACGAAATCCTTTTGGATCTCTTGCTGCAAATACTGCATCATCATCAGAGAGAAAAGTGAAGCAAAAAGATCCAACCATTTCATTTTTCAGTATTGATAATGCATTTCCAAGTTTTCCATTTTCAGTAATTAAGGAAACCAATCTTTGTGCTGCAACAAGGGTATCACTTGCATTTTGTGGAGTAAATGTACATCCACCCACAAGATTAGAAAGTTCTTCAACATTGGAAATCGTTCCATTATGTGCTACACAAAGATCCTTTACTTTGAGTGGCTGGGCACTTTCAAGATCACTTTTTCCAACAGTAGAATATCGAACATGTCCAATTGCAGAATGGGAGGCATATTCTTCAGTAATTTTCTTAAAGTCTCCGGAAGAACTTGAAACAAGTCCAAGTCGTTTTAAGGGAGCTTTGTTTGGTATTGCCAAACCCCATGCTTCTTGACCACGATGTTGTAATGCACGTAATGCATCAATCACCATAGGAATTACATTGACATCCCCTTCACTGTAAATTCCAACTACACCGCAGTTTTCTTTAACCATTTTGTATTATTTTCTCCAATGAATTTAGATAATTATTTTCTGCTTTATCAACTCTTAGTTTTAAAATTGGTTCAGAGTTAGATTCAAAGATAATCTGATCGCCGGAAAAAATTCCAATTTCTGAGAATGAACATTTATTTTCTGACAAAATGGTTTTGGCCACATCAAGATTGTTTTTTTCTATTACCAATATGTAACGTGAATGACTTTCAGAAAATAATGTTTTTTCTGAAGAGATAGATGACACAGATGATAAATCAACAGTACATCCAATTTTGCCAAATATGCATAACTCAGAAATACCAATTGCAAGCCCACCTTTAGAACAGTCATGTGCAGTTTTGACAATATTTTTTGAAATTAATGATAAAACAGAGTTCATATTTTTCTTCGAGTCTGAGATATCTACTTGCGGAGCATTTCCACCAATAAAATTATGTATGTATTCATAATATTCAGAGCCACCAAGTTCGTCTTTTGTTTTCCCGACGAGTAAAATTACATCATCAATAGATGGAGGGATTGGAAATAAAGGAGAATTTTCGATTAACCCAAGTATACCAATCAACGGCGTAGGTTTGATTGGACCATCAGAAGTTTCATTATAGAAACTAACTTTTCCACCAACACAAGGAATGTTAAGTGATTTTGCAAAATCAGTTATACCTTCAATAGATTCCATAAATGTCCAAAAAATTTCAGGGTCTTCAGGATTACCAAATTGTAAATGATCAACCATTCCGACAGGAGTTGCACCAGTACAAACAACATTTCTACATGCTTCCTCAAAACATCCGATTGCGCCCTGTCTTGGATCAATATAACAATGCTTTGGATTACCATCAATTTTTACAGATAATGATTTTCCATTATCTAAACGTAAAACAGAGGCATCAAATCCAGGTTTTATTACAGTGCGAATTCCAACTTCATGATCATATTGACGAAAGACCCAATGTTTACTTGCAATATTTGGGGAAGATAATAATTTTAACAGAATATCCAAAAAAGAGTCTTGATTTTTTGATTTTGGGGAAGATGGAAGAGTAGAGAGATATTTTGGTTTTGATTTTTTTCTATCTATCAGAGGTCCACGTGCAACAAAATCTGCAGGAAGTAAAGCCAAAGTTTTATCTCCGTTTTTTACATGCATCATTTTATCTTTTTTCACTTTACCAATAACCGAACACTGAATTCGAAATTTATCACAAATTTGTTTGATTTTTGAAAGTTTTTCAGGGGCAGATATTACAAGCATTCGTTCTTGGGATTCAGAAATCATTATTTCGTCAGGAGACAAATCCGATTCACGTAAATGAACATTTTTGACATCAAGTTCAATGCCAATTCCTAAGCTTTCAGCGGTTTCAGATATTGCACACGAAAGACCACCGCCACCTAAATCTTTCATTGCATTGATGCATTTTTCATCACGACATTCTAAAATTGCTTCAATGATTAGCTTTTCAATAAATGGATCAGGGATTTGTATAGCTGAACGATCTTCACCTTCTAATGCATCAGATGCAAATTGTGAACCACCAACACCATCACGACCAGTAGCGCCACCAATAAGTAAAACCAAGTCATCAATATTGGCATGGTTTTTAATTAATTTTGATTTTTTTCCAAATCCAACTGCAGCAACATCAACTAACGCATAGTTCTTGTAACAATTATCAAATTCAACTTCGCCCCCAATTGTAGGTATGCCAAGACAATTTCCGTAATCTGCAATTCCAGAAACTGCATTTTTGAATAGCCATCTTGCATGTACATCATTTTCTATATTCCCAAACCTCAACCCATCAAACAATGCAATTGGTCTCGTTCCTGCAGATAATATATCACGAATGACCCCACCAACACCAGTTGCAGCACCGCCGAACGGTTCAACAGCAGAAGGGTGATTATGACTTTCTATATGAACAGTGACAACATAACCATCACCTACATCTAAAACACCAGAATCATACCCTTTCTCAACAATTACATTTGGCCCAGTAGTAGGCAACATTCTCAAATGCTTTTTCGATGATTTGTATGAACAGTGTTCAGACCATTCAGCAGCAAGGATTTGTAATTCAGTATCTGTTAGTTTCCGTTTTACATTTTTTTCAATATGTAATTTTTCATGTTCTTGGAAACTCAATTTTTCATACCTATAGTTTCAATTAAAGATTCAAAAATTAATGAAGAGGGTTTATGATCAATTTGATTAATTTCTTTTTCAGCAGCACGTTCAGGATGTGGCATCATACCTACAACATTTCCATCAGAATTACAAACACCTGCAATTTGGGAAACAGAACCATTAATTTTATTTTCATATGAAAAAACAATTTGATTATTCTTTTTTAATTGATTCAAAGTTTTATCATCAACAAAATATCTTCCTTCACCATTTGCGATTGGGATTGGAATTTTTTGATTAATTTTTAATTTGTGTGTAAATGGTGTTTTATTATTATTTACAATTAAATTCGTCCATTCGCACATAAAATTTAGAGACTCATTTTTTAGTAAAACGCCTGGAAGTAGTCCAGATTCAACTAAGATTTGAAATCCATTACATACGCCTAAAACAGGAATTCCTTTTTGAGCCAATTTTTTCACATCTGAAATTATGGGGCTGTGTGCAGCTATTACTCCAGCACGTAATCTATCCCCATATGAAAATCCTCCAGGAAGGACAACTGCATCAATATTTTCTGGAAGAGTCTTTTCATGCCAAAAAAATTCAGCTTGTAGATTAAAGACATCAGTCAATACGTGATGCATGTCACGATCACAATTACTGCCAGGAAAAACAATAACCCCGACTTTCACAATTTATGATTGAATTCGTGGTATAAATTTGATTTCGTGATGACATGTTTTTATTTCAAGAAAATTACATTGTAATATGGGACAAATTCGAGATATTATGGAAAAAGATGTCATAACAATCGAGAATGATAAAACTGCACAAGATGCTGCAAAAATTATTGCTGAAAAAGACATTAGTTTTCTAGTAATAATGAATGAAGGGAAACCCCAAGGGGTACTAAGCGAAAGTGATTTTGTTCGTAAAGTTGCTGCAGAGAATAAAAAAGCAAGCGAAACTAAAATTTCAGAAATTATGTCATATAAGTTTCGTTCAGTGGGTCCAACCACTACAATAGAAGATGCAATTCAAAAAATGTTAAATAACAATATTCGTCGATTATTGATTCTAGATGATGAGAAACTAGTAGGCGTCATCACTCAAACAGATCTTGCAAGTTACCTAAGGGATCAAATTTTAGTTGATGGAACAATAAAAAACATTAGTCAAGATTAAATTTTTTGAACCGTGGCAGTCACCTTGCTTACCAACGGATTGTAGATTCTAAGGTCATCACAAATTTTGACAACTTTGTCTTTTGCACTTTCTTCATTTTTTTCAGTGATTGAGAATTTTAGAATGGTTCCAGCACGAATTTGTGTGATGTCTTTATTTTTGCCCTTTAGAACAAGATCGTTTAGTATAGTATCACCTTCAGGATCACTAATTCCGGGTTTATTTTCAATTACAACACTTACTTGAAAATTTGGCATGATGTTTTAGTTGTTTTAATTAATTTAAATGCTCTATCTAAAACAAAATGATCATTAGATCTATAGAATTGAATTTATAATGGCAAAATTATTGCGTCATATGGTAAAATTTCGTTATTGGAAATTAACTCCAGAAGAGATGGAAAAAGTAATCCATGATGAGGATAAAGTTCTCAATTGGGATATCAAATGTTCTAAAGAACCAGAAGAGGATGCGATATTTTTTGGAGTGTTCCTTTACAAAGCAGGAACCCCTCATGATTATGAATCAAAAAAAGGAATAACATACTATTACAACAATATTGAAAGAAATGAATTACCAGCAATTACAAAATCTCTGAAAAAGAAATTTGGAGGAGACGAATATGAAAAAGGTGAAAGGATTTTCCTAGTGGACTCGAAAGAGATCTATTCAGCAAAAGACATCGCTAAATTAGCAAAGGAATTACAAGAAGAATTTAAAATTAACCCAATAATAACAATTGAACTACATGATACAACACAAGAGAAATTAAAAGAATGGGGCTATCCAGAGGCAAAACTTCTACCAGTCCCTACCTAGAATATTTGAAACATTTTTGTTGAAGACATAGTATAAAGAATTTTAGATGTCAGAGATTAGCGGAATAAATGTACACATTGAAGAATTACGGAAAAGAGTAATTCGTTCTATCATATCAATTCTAGTTATCACAGTATTCATTCTGACATTTCATGCAACACCATTTGATGTCATGGGAGTTACATTGTATTATCCATATCCAGAACCACTAAACAACATGGCAGCACAATTCACAAATGTTATGAGAGGAGAATTAGTTCCAGAAGGAGTTCAATTAATTCAAACTGCACCAGGACAAGCATTTTTCTCTCAAGTGTATATAGCTGCATTAATTGGAATTGTTGTAAGCATACCAATCATTGTAAGAGAATTCATATCATTTTTGAAACCTGCATTAAAAGATAGAGAGATCAATGTAGGACGTTCCATTACAGTTCCTGCAATAGGATTATTCATTATAGGCTGTGCATTTTCATATGCGGCAGTAATTCCATTTATTTTAGATTTTCTTTACAGATACGGAGAATCTGCAGGTTTGATTACATTTTTGAATATCATGGACTTTGTGACATTTGTTTTACAGTTCTTGTTGGCATTTGGAATTTCATTTCAATTACCACTTGTAATGTATGCAGTTAGTCTATCAGGGTTAGTAGATGTCAAATTTTGGAGAAGAAATTTGAGATATGCAATAATTGCAATTATTGTATTTGGGGCGGTAATCACCCCAGATGGAAGTGGAGTAACAATGTGGTTTGTATCATTACCAATGATTGCATTATATTTTGCAGGCATGCTAATATCTGAAAGACAAGAAAGAATGACACTCAAGACTTAAATGAGAAATTATCACTAAGTGAATCATGATTGAGAGTATAATCAATTTCATCCCTGGAGGAAGCGAATGGATAATTGTAATTGTTGCAGCAGGAGTACTGTTATTCGGAGCAAAAAAAATTCCTCAATTGGCAAAAACTTTTGGTAAAGCAAAAGGAGAATACAAGAAAGGAGAAATTGAAGCTGACAGAGAACTAAAAGAATTCAAAGACAATAAGGATTAAGATTTTTCAATTTCTCTTATCATTGCATCATACAAATTTTTCAAAGATTCATCATATGGGTTTTTTTTCGAAAATCGTGAAGATTTTACATTTAACTCTGCATTAACTTTGAGTGATGTTTTTCCATTATCAAAACTAAAGATCTCATTAATACTACTTCCTTTAAGATCCCCACCCACAACACGCATCTCATGTGAATGAGGCTTAGAGATAAAATGTTTAGACATCATAATAAATTCGGTATTATGAAGTTTAAGATGTTCAACAACAAGTGAGCTTTCATCTCTTACAGATTTTATCAAAATTGATGGGTAAAAATTTGGAAACAGTTTTTCGAAATTCTCAAAATTAGATATTATCTCAAATGATTTTTCAACATCTGCATTGATTTCTCGTTCAAAAGATATCTTTAACATGAGTTTTCAAATCTGACCTAGTGTAAATTTTTTTGGATTATTTACTACCCCAACGGGAAAACAAATCATGGTCAATATCAAACTGATCAAGACATTTACCAACAATGTGGTCAATCATTGCATCAATTGAAGTAGGATTTGTATAAAATTCAGTGACAGGAGGTAAAATTACAACGCCGAGTCTAGCTAATTTTAACATATTTTCCAAATTGATAGCAGTTAAAGGAGTTTCTCTTGCAACTAGAATTAATTTTCTAGCCTCCTTCATAGTTACACCTGCCGCACGTGCAACCAAAGTTTCATCATAACCATTCGCAATACTGGATAATGTTTTCATTGTACATGGAATTACAATCATTCCATCAGTCTTGTGAGTACCGCTTGACACATTTGCAGCCATATTATTCTCATCAGTTACTTCAGTGGCAAGTGATTCAACATAAGATACATCATGTTTTGTTTCCATTGGAACACATTTTTTTGCCCATTCAGACATTACCAAATTTGTCTCAATTCCCTTTTCTTTTAGAACCTCAAGTAGACGAATACCATAAATGACACCAGTACTTCCAGTAATTCCAACTACAAGTTTCATGTACTTGTTAAATCAGATTTTACAAAATATAACTGAATATGAGAATTTACGCTTGAGGCTCATCTAACTGCTGAGATTCTTTTCTTTTGTTTAACCAAATTTTGACACCAGCTGCAGCCATCCCACCAAAAAGAATCATTCCAACTAGAACCATTTCAACGCTCATACATAATTAAAAAATTACAACTAGAAAACTCTTCTAAAGAAGCATTTAATTTTACAGTTCTATTCAATTGAATATGATTAAAAGATCTGAGATGCAAAAGATTGCATCAGAATACACAGAACCAAAAATCGGAGTGTTAGGAAGTCATTCCGCATTAGAAATAATGGATGGTGCTAAAGATGAAGACTTTGGAACAATGGTGTTTTGTCAGAAAGGCAGGGAAGTGCCTTACCAAAGATTTAGTCGAATTGCAGACGATATAAAAATTATCAAAAAATTCAAGGACATGGCAAATTCTGCAAATCAGAAAATGATGAGAGATGAGAATACAATAATTGTGCCACATCGTTCACTTACAGCATATCTTGGTTACGACATATTAGAAAATAAACTAAAGGTACCAATATTTGGAAATAGAAAACTGTTCCAAGCTGAAGAAAGAGAAAATAAAAGGAATCAATATTATTTACTAAAAAAAGCAGGTGTCAAATATCCAAAGATCTTTGAAAATCCAAAATCAATCAATAAACCAGCAATTGTCAAAGTGATGGAAAAAGATAGGAAATTGGAACGAGCGTTTTTTACAGTTACATCATATGCAGATTATAAAGAAAAATCTGAAGAGAAAATCAAAAAAGGAATCATTGCTAGAAGAGATTTGGAAAAAGCGAGTATTGAAGAATTAGCTATAGGAACATATCTAAATTTTAATTTCTTCCATACGCCTATCTCAGATCAGGTTGACTTTATTGGTATTGAAAGAAGACTTCAAACAAATATCCATGATTATAATGCGCTCCCTGCAAAACAACAGCTAGAGATGGACATTCCATTACAAAATATCGAAGTAGGTCATACTCCTGCAAGTATTAGAGAATCATTGTTGGAGAAAGTATTCCAGATGGGAGACAAATTTGTTAGAGCAGTGAAAAAAGAATATGCGCCAGGAATTATTGGTCCATTTTCTCTTCAGAGTGTCATAACAAAGGATTTGGAAATGATTGTATACGATGTATCACTTCGGGTTCCAGGAAATCCAATTGTTGCGACAACCAGTCCATATACAAAATATCAATATGGAACAACGTTTGGAATTGGTAGACGTATAGCAATGGAAATTAAACGGGCAGTAGAAGAAGATAAAATAAAAGATATCGTTACGTAGAGAATTCTTTCGGATCTCGTGCTCGTTCCTGTTCATCCATAGTTTCTTCTATTGGACTTTTTAGCATGTTATTTCTTACTAGAATTGGAATTTTGTAGTATACGGCCAATGCCACAGCATCAGATGCACGATAATTTCGTAGAACTAGGTCTTTTTTTCCAGTAAAATAGAGATTTGCACGAAGTGCATCACCACTTTCATAAATTTTTACCTTAACCAACAGTAATTCATTTGCTTCACAGATATCTTCCAACATTTTGTAAATTGTTGGAACGGCATTAGGTTCATCATCAAGAAAACTTGCAATATGCTGTGACACCTCTCCAGAAAATGCACGCATGTGGAATTCTCGTTTATCGTCAGAATGTAAAATTACTAACCCCTCATTTCCATATGGATCAACAAACCCCAAATTACTAATTGTAACTACCTCATAATCAGGATCTTGCATTTCATTAATTTCCATTCTTAAAAACAGTTACCAGTGCATATGTTAAAAATATAATGAACTAAGTGAAAGATCCCACATGAAAACAGAGACTACCAAAGGTGGTCAAAATGACAAAAAACTAATCATTTTAGGATTCATCTCAATTGGAATTTTATTTTTGATCTATGTTAGATTTGAATATCAAGAAATCACACCAGATGCGATTCAATCTATCGAGAGATTAGGGATTGCATTTTATGTCTTGTTTTCAATTTCAATAGGAATGATTGGAATAGGACTTCGAAAATTTCAAAAAAGAGTTGCAGCCACTGGAAATATCACAGCTCTATCTATGATTTGTAATAATACACTTGGGAATAAAGCAAAAAAAACATTCATTGTGACATTCATAATTTATGGAGTATTTTTCTCAATGACATCAGGAATTTTGGTTTATCAGCCTGAAGTTGTATTTTCTTATCATTATGGAGCAGATGTCCCTTCAGCACATGTAACACCATGTTGTGGACCTCCAGGATATATGCCAAAATTTGTGGCTTATCTAACAGAACATGTTGGCATTAACATAGTTCCAATCAATTTATTCTTACAAATTGTGGTATCATATCTTGTTGCAGCAAATACAGCATTGGCAGTGAATGCAATTTCAATTACTAAAAAAACAGGGGGGCTTGGAAGTATCGGTGCAACTACAGGATTATTCATAGCATGCCCCACTTGTGTCGGATCATTTTTGTCATTATTCATTGGTGCGGCAAGTTCTGTCGCATTCACAATTGCGATAACAGAATTACAGACCGTATTCATTGCAATTACAATTCCAATATTGATTTTAACGCCATTTATTATATCTAGAAGAATATTAAAATCTCAAAGCAAAACTAAATAGATTTTACAGTGATTTGAGGATTATCAATATTTCCAATATTAAATCCATCTCGTCGTAAATACTTCAAAACCAACTTGTATACAAGTTCATCATGTTTCACTTCTTCAGATAACTGATTCCAAGACATGACCCCATGATCATTTATGACCGGTTTTAATTTTGTGTTAATATCTTCGGCAATTTTTTTACAATCTTCATATGAATTTCCATTCAGGTATGAGGTACCACGACCATCACAAGTTTTCATACATACATTTCAAAACAGTTGAATAAATAATTTAGTTAGAGTTTTTTCAGTTTTTCAGTAACTATTTTGAAAATCTCATTATTATCCAATAGAATACAAGGTAATCCATTTTCCTCACATGCTTGGCCACTTTCAGTATCTCGTGTAATCAGAATCATTCCATTTTCTTTTGCATAATTAATAACAGAATAATCTGTATGAAGTTTCTTGCCTTCAACTCGAAGTTTTTTTACACTGTATGCATCATATCCAAGCTGAATTAAACGATCATCCATACCATCATCCATTTCATCAATTAAAATTTTCATTTTATATTAGCAGTGAGTGTTTTGATTTGAGATATAATCTTGGTTTTATCATTGACGGATATTTCAGGTTCCACAGTAACAAAAAATGATTTTGTTTTTCCATACATGACAATTTGAGATATGTTTTCACGTTCAACATTTACAAATCTCACTTTTCCTAACGTTTTATCAAATTCTTCTCTCATCTTTCTACGGACAGTTACATCTTTACAGAATTTTTCTTCATTTTTATTTTTAAGTAATGATGGAACTTCATCTCTCATTTCAGTTTTTATTATTTTTCCATTTTTGTTTATAATTGCTACAAATCGTATCATTTTGTGAAGTTTGCCAATTTTTTTAATTAGAGAATCCAGTTCTTTTGTGTCAGCCATAGAATTTTGCAAAAATGATCAAATATAATGGTATCAGGAATTCAAGATACTAAAATGATGAAAATAGAAGATTTCAGTACAGACGTGAAAACTAAAAAGGAAAAAACTTCATATCAGTTAAACCACAATTTATTGATAATATCATTAATTGTTATGATCGTTATTGGGACTACATACTTTTGGCTTGATGAGCGGTCGGAATTTTTGGAATCGTTTTGGGTACTAATTTTAGCAATATGGTAAATAGGGTTAATCGCCAGTTTATGTTTAATTTTTTCTAGAAGAAAGATAGGTTATTTGTTAGGAGGGATTCTAGCTTGGTGCACAGTAGGGTTTTTGCTGCTAGATAATTTTCACATGGTTTTTGACATATCTGTGATAGCATCAAGACCGAGTTTTAATATATCTATGAAAAATTTCATTGAAATCATAGTGGCAGGGTTAGTTATTTTTTCAGCACATAATTCATTTCACAAAATTAAGATTTCATAAGAATGTCAGTAAATAGAAGTTAGCACTAGATATACTTATTAGTCACTATGAAAATAGTCAAACGTTGGTTTATTTAAGAAAAAAAAAGGTGAAAGGGGTAGATTATCTGTACTTGGTTAGAAGTACATGGGATAAAGAAAGAAAAACATCAAGACAAGAGACTATCAAATATCTAGGAGAATCATCATCAGTCACAAGAGATGATATTCCAGAAGAGTTTAGAGAAAATACAAAAATCAATTCATTTTTACTGCAAAATACACCAAAAGATAGAAAAAAACGTGAAGCACTAATTGAACAATTAAGAGCCAAATTATTTTCCTCACTTACAGAAGGAAGTTTAAAAGATACAATGGACATCTACACTGCATTTGTATCAAATAACACATTGGACCAATTTTATGAAAGAATTATGACTCCAGTTATGGCTGAAATTGGATATTTATGGTCAGATGGTAAATTATCAATTGCAACAGAACATGTCGCAAGTAATATTGCACATAGTCTAGTCAAAGTGATTACAGACAATAATCAAAAATCTAAAAAAGATAAAGGAAAGATTATCTTAACAACACCCGTTGGCGAAGATCATAATTTAGGGTGTAATGTGCTAGATTCATTTTTAGTTTCAAAAGGATTCATAACATTCAATCTTTCACCATCTACACCTGCAGAAGCACTAATTGACTTTATTAAAACTGCAAAACCAGATGCACTAATTGTATCAATAACATTAGAAGATAGCATCAGATCAGGTCAACGAATTGTCAGGAAAGTCCATGAGGCAAATAAAAAACTTCCAATTTTCATAGGAGGATTGGCATTTTCTGAGAAAACAAATTTCAAATTTGACGGAGAACTAATCACAGGTAGACATTCATTAGAGCAGATTCCTAGAATCATAAAAAAGAAATAATTACAACTATTTTTACTAGTTTCTACTAGTTAAATATTCAAAACGTAAACAATATCAGAATTAAGAAGAAGCACGATCCCTAGGATCTAATTGAAGAGATTTGTTATAACATTCTGATGCCTCATCGTATCTCCCAAGACTTCTTAATGTAACGCCTTTTTGATTCCATAAATCAGGGTCATCAGGTTTTAACAACAAAGCTTGTTCAAAAAAACTCAATGCATCTTCAAAATTACCATTTTTAAGATTTGTAACACCATTTTCAATTAAAATTTTCAGTTCAGTCACAAACTATCTAGAGTGTCACTCTGAAATAATCCCATCGTTCAGGGTCAAATTTCTCTACAAACACAATATTTTTCTCATTTTTCTTTCTTTCATCAATTACATCACGCATTGCAAAACTGGTCATGAATTTGTAACCTTTTGATTGAACCTGCATCATGAATAATTGACGAATTTCTCTACCTCCATGAAATCCCCAATAACCATTTTTAATCGCAACGGGTTCTAGAAAAATGGTATTATTCTTTCCACGATTTTTATCTTCAAATTTTAGATCAAAATGATATTTTTCTAGTGGGCCACCTTTTGAAAATCCAACAATTGGACCACTTGCATTACCCACACGTAATGTATTTAGAATTGTTTCAGGATCATCAAGCGATTCAATAAAATCATCCCGGGTGAATTGTAACGGTTTTGGCAATTCGCGATAAATTGACAAAAGTGCATCAGCGACATCATCAGATATTTGGTTTTTTTCTATACATGGAACTAGAGGTTGTCCATCATAAACAAACTGATTATAAATTTGGAGTTCTTCCTGACGAAGTTTCATAAAACCAACTATATTATCTAGAAGATTTTTCCTCATATGTTTTGGCAATCCAAATAATACACGTTGGCACATGTCAGATTCGTTGTTTAACATATCTTCAAAAAATGATACAGAACGTCTAACAATTAATGCAGGATGCCAGCTAGAAGAATGAGCATTCATTTTTGCCATATCCATCGCTTTTTGAAAATCTCCTAAGGAGTAACCCCCAATTCTATCTGCAACAGATAAAAAATGACCTAGAAGTCGAAAATGTTCTTGTTGTTTTTTATCTTTTTTAATTTCTGATTTTGAAAAATAATTATCAATTAACTTCTCAGTAGTAGTAATTATATCACCTCTCCAAGGATAAACGGTTCTAGAAATTAAGGCACATATCAAATTATGATCAAGATTAGCATCCGCAAGAAGATTTTGTATAGTCTTATTTTTAGAAATAAATTGTATGACATTTTTTTCATGAGGTTTATCAATTGATTTGTCAGGATCAAAATCATGCAACAATGCAGCCGCAAAAAGATAATTCAGATCATCAAGAGTTAGATAATCATCAGGTAATGCATGTATACCAGAAAGTAATGTGACATAGGTTACTTCTAGTTCATGATCAACATTATGATATCCATAATAATCACTGAATAATCCGTTATCTCGGAATAATTGGATTGTGTAATCTAATAATTTCACATTTGCATCAGTTGCAAGTTTTACAGTAGAAAGCAAATCAAATATTCCATTTCTCAATGAGGGCGAATTAGCAAATTCTTGCATGAGATAGACGAACAATTTGAGGTTTTAAAGTTATTTGATTAATGTGGTACCCCAAATCGGTTATAAGGTTAATAATGATAATTTCGCTGTGGGACTGAAGCGATACCTAGTCACAAGAGGACTTACAATGTTTGGAGTGTTAATGATAACATTACTACTAACAATTTCTCTTGTTGGTTCCAATATGGATACAATTCTAAAACAAGGAGTGATTTATCAGGTGAGAGCAGAGATTACAGAAAATACATCGATTATGCAAGGATTCAACGACCCAGATGAATTTGAAAAGTTTGTTCAACAAAAAATTGATGAAAGGATAAAGGTGCTAGGTCTTGATACACCGTGGTATTCTCCACAAAGATTAGGATATACAATGTACAAGATTATAATTCTAGATTTTGGGAATGCAACATTTTTGACAAGTGATTCAGGGTCATCAAATGTTGGTGATATAATTTTTGAGAAGATGCCAAAGACCATTTTGTTATTTACTACAGCCACAATAATTATATCAATAATTGGAATTGTGTTAGGAGCTGCATCAAGCAACAAAATTGGTTCAAAATTAGACAGAATTACTTCAACATTTGCAGTGATAAGTAGTAGTTTCCCCGTTTGGTGGATTGGAATGTTAATGATATTTGTATTTGCGTTTGTCTACCAAATTTTTCCTGCCAGAGCTACGCCAAGTATAGAACCGGATGATCCGGGTTACATATTGGCATTATTATACCACATGACACTTCCAGTGATAACAATTGTTTTGATTGGATTTGGAGCATGGGCATATCTCGTTAGAAATTTTATGGTAGGAGTTATGCAAGAAGATTTCATAACTGCCAAAAAAACCATGGGGATTAGTAAGAAAAGGATAGTGTATAGCCATGCACTAAGAAATGCTGCACCACCAATTATCACCATACTTGCACTAAGTCTATCAGGATCACTAGGGGGTGCAATAATTACAGAGGCAGTTTTTGATTGGCCGGGCATGGGCAGATTATATTTTGAAGCAATTAGTGTAATGGATTTACCAGTGATTATTGGTTCAACGTACATTTTAACAGTATTATTTTTGATTAGTATATTTATTGCAGATTTATTGTACGGTTACTTTGATCCACGAGTGAGGACATCAAGTTGAGTGGTGTTTCTACAGATGAGATAAAAAGAGAATTTCTAAAGAGTAAGTTAGGATTAACAGGAATTTTCATTTTACTTGGATTAATTTTAATTTCTATAGCAACAATTTCATTAATTCCTGCATCAACATTTCAAGAATGGAATAATCCTGAGAAATGGATTTCATATCCAAAGACAGCAGTTCCAAGTTGGGTAAATTTTGTATCTTTAGAAAAGATTCCAGAACATAAAATTATTGACGGAAATATTTTCGAGTCACAGAATGACGGAGTTTATCTTGTATCACAACAATTTCGAGTGTCTTTTGAATATGATGACTTTCCAAGTGATCTCATTTTTGAAACTAAAACAAAATATTCGGATTCACATATAGTTCAGATTGAAGTTATACGTCCTGATGGAATCATATTAGAATTATTATCCACATCACTTCCATATTCAGAAATTGATACGACACATGACCAAAGATATTTTTCAACAGAAAGTATGATAAAGAAAAATCTTAATTCATACAAAGATGAATTTGAATTTGATTTTTCAATAGGAGTAACTGAGATAATATTTTCACAATTAGGTGAAAATAAAGTCCAAAAAGGGGAGTATATTTTCATCATCAACACATATGGAATAAAACATTCTGCAGAGATATTAAAATCAAAAATGATTCTAGGAGGAAAAGCATTTGGATTAATGGGTACAGATGAACTTCGTAGAGACTTGGCAATAGGGTTACTGTGGGGCACACCTCTTGCACTTTTTATTGGAATTTCGGTGTCAATTGGGTCAGTAGTAGTCGGATTAATCTATGGAGTTTATTCTGGATATAGAGGAAAAAAGACAGATGAAGTTATGATGCGATTTAATGATGTCATCTATGCATTACCTGCATTGCCATTTTTAATAATTTTAGCAGTTACAATAAGTAACAGCATATTTTTGATGATAGGATTTCTTATGATTTTTAGTTGGGTAGGAATTGCCAAAGTTTCACGTAGTATGTCACTTCAAATCAAAACTAGACAGTATGTGGAAGCTGCTAAAATTATGGGTCAAAAAGATTCAAAGATAATTTTTAAACATATTCTTCCTCAATTGTTGCCATATGCATTTGCCAGCATTGCAATTTCAGTTCCAGCAGCAATAACTACTGAAGCAGGATTGAGTTTTCTAGGATTAGGAGACCCATCATTTCCAACATGGGGGCAGATCTTACATGATGCCAATATCTATGGAGCCGCTGCACAAGGCTTTTGGTGGTGGATTATCCCACCAGGAATTTTAATTGCAATTACAGGATTAGCGTTTGTATTTATCGGAAATGCATTAGATGTGATTGTTAATCCAAAATTAAAGAGATAATTATTCAATTATGCTAAATTTTCGTATTAGATCAATTGATTTATCGTTTAATTTTATAGTGTAAGTTGCAGCATTAGGATTAGTGTTTTTTTCTTCAGCTAGTAATTCAGTAAATTTTGTTTTTTCTTCTTCGGTTGCACCGGCTTCATGTGCACATAGATTAAATGCTTTTAATTGTAAGTTATTTTTTAAGAGATATTCTATGAATGTTTTATAATTTTCAGTATTATTCCAATCAATATTTTTTTCTTCACATGCAGATATCCAGACATCGACAGAATTATGAAAAAAGACTTTCTTTCGAATTACATCTAAAGCCAAATCTGTTTGGATCATTTTTTAATCTTAAAACATTGCACGTTTCATTGTAGAACCACAACGTGGACATTCCCTCGCATTGTAAACTTTATGACATACGAGACATTCATATTTTATTCCAGGTTTGTCACTGTTTTGTCCAAACAGACCACCACCAAATCCACCACCGCCAGAAGTACCAGATCCGGAACCAAATCCACCACGCATTCTACTCATCATTCTTTTTCGTAGGATTAATGGAAATGCAATGAATAAAGCTAGTGCTGCACCCAATCCATATGGAAATGGAAGAATCATTTGTAACCCAATACTTACAGCAAGAGATGCAAATAGAAATATCAAATATGACTTGTAATTAATCATGATAAGAAAATTATCCTAATTTCAAATATAAGGCTTATTGAGTATTCACAATCATTCATCTAATATTGGAATTGGATTTCCAGAACTATCCCAAGCAAAAATATCTTCATCTTCATAGGGAGATTTTACAATTACAGAAACTAATCCAAAGAAATTATGCAAATCTTCAGAAGATGGTTCGGCAGTCCCTACAGGATGTGAATGAACCATACCAATATAATCAGAATCAAATGGAAGTTGATTTGACGGAAATCCTGCAAAGGTAGGACCCGTTTCATGAAATGGTGGAACTACTAAGCTTTCAATAAACATTTTACCTTTTTTTGAATGACCTTTGAGAATTAGTATCATCTCATCAGGATGATTCATCTTGCAATATGAGATAATGCCATCACGAGTTTCATTGAGAAAAACAAGACTACGTTCTAATTTTTTTGTTTTAAATATCATTTGTTGTCTATTGAAATTGTATAAGATGTAGAGGTAACATCTTTGAGATTTCTTTCTATTTGATGCAATATGGTAGGTAAAGAGTTTGTGAGATCAAGATTTTCATCTTCAAATACTTTCAATTTAGAGGAATCATCAGAAACATTAGATTCCTCCCGTTTTAGATTATTTTCAGCAGTTTCAAGAGATTTAGAATCAAAATTTTCAAGTTTTGTATGTAATTCATGTTTTTTTGTTTCAAATTTTTCTTTGATAGAGATTAATGAAGGAATTAGATTTTTCATTTCAGCGATACTATCTTTTGATTTTGAAATATCTTTTACGGACACAGAACCAGAATTAATTCCAGTAACAATAGAATCAAGTATGTTTTTAATTCCAGAAATATTATCGTCATCTAATACATCATAAGGAGTAGATGCCAATTTTGCTGTCAAATCTTTCAGTTCTTTATCATGAGAAGAGATGTGAACAAATTTTCCAAGAGGTCTAGAGATTTTGGTGAATTCATCATCAACATGATGACGAATTTTAACTTCCTCAGAATCACAATCAGATAATTGAGATTTTATGTCGAGGTATGTCTTGTAGTCAGAGGAGTTTTGAATCTCATTTATTTTATTTTCAAATTCTTCAATTTTTTCTTTCTTTTCATTTATAGAGGATTTTAATTCATTTATGCGTGAATTTTGCTTGGATAAATTTTCTATAGTTTTGTTCCTAGAAGATAATAGCTCGTTAATAGTTTGAACAGAATTTTCAGTTGATGTGAATTTTTCAATTAATTCATCAACATCTTTTAGATTCGCAGTGAGATTTTTGAGATCATCTGTGAGTTTCTTGGCATATTTTGGTGCAAAGATATGAATTACTCGAGAATGCTTCCCCAACATATCTCCTACTTTGTTTATTCCTGCAGAAGATACTTTTTTGAATCGTGCAACATCATTTGGAGAATTTATATCAGGAAAAGGAGTTGCGAATTCTCTTTTTATTGAAGATATAACTTCCTTTTTTCCACGGTTAACCATTATTTGGAAATGTGGGTCAATATCATCAGGATTCAAAGGATCTTCTGACAATTCATTTGCGATTTTTAGCAACACTTCTCTTTGAGGATCAATTCTATTTCGTTGAGATCTTATTTCGGCTGCAAGGGTTCCTTTTCTAAGAATTACCATATCATCCAGAATTTTTGGAATTTCATCCAATGTGATAGTTTGGGATATAGAAGTAGAATTTTCTATAGGTTCATCATATTCAACTTTCTTTTTTTTACCCCAACCAAAAACCATAATCAGATAATCAATAGTTGAATTATATAAATTTGAGAAGAATTATGATTCAATATGAATTCAGGTTCAATAAAAAAATCAGTGATAATTGATACTGATTTAGATAAAGCATGGTCAAAAATTAGCAAAATTACAAAATTAGATTGGTTACAAGGTCAAAAATCAACAAAATTTTTAGGAGATAAGAAGACAGGAATTGGCTCTAAGCGATTAATCTCATTTGAAGACGGTTCAAATGTTGAAGAACATATAGTTGGATGGAGGGCAAGAGAATATTTTTCATATATTGCAATTTCAGGATTACCATTAAACGCATACCACGCAACAATTTCTATTGAAAAGAAGGAAAAATCAGTGAAAATTACATGGGAGTCATACTTTTCATCAGATTCAGCAAAAAATGAATTTGAAGAATTTATATTATTTTTATCGAGTTTTTATGTACAATCATTAAAAAATCTAAAAAAAGAATTTCTGAATTAATCTTATTTTTGCAGAAAATGCAATTACTGCAGCAATAGACACAACAAGCACTAGTGAAACAACCACACCAAATTCAGGAACAACTTGAAAAGTAGATGTTTGGCCTACAGAACCATGAATTCCAAGTATGTCAATTTACATAACGGGTGCTAATTAATCATCAACCACAAAAATAATCTTAGGAGAAAGTTGATTTTCATCATGAATCTCAGTTTTCATTTTTATGATATTAAATTCATCATATGTTATTTCCAAAGTCACTGGAGTGGTTTTCCAGCCATATTTTGGGACGTTGTCAATAGGCACTAATTGAGAAAATGATGAATTAGTGAGTTCAAATTCTTTATGAAATGTTTTTTCCATACCTAAAATTTCCAATATAGCGAAAGAGGAGTTCCCAGTTTCATCAACAAATGTAATTAATACAGAATTTTTATCTTTCAAATGTACAGCATCAAATTTAAAATGACTAAAATCTGATTCATCATCAGAAATTGGATTTATGATTATTACAATACTAACTGCAATAGTTGCAATTAAAATAGTTAGAAAATTTTTTGGCGCAATCAATTATGAAAACTCTTTTTTAATAGAATTCAGGAATTTTGAAGAGACACGTACTCGCTCCATAGTTTGTTCCAAAGTCATTTCAGTTCCTCGTAAAGGATTTGTTTTGAAAAATTTACGAATTTCTTTTTCTTGTTTTGCCTCAACGACTTGACCAATACTTGCAATAACTCTATTCAATAATGGATTTCCAACTCCAGCCTTTTTCACAATTTTTTTCCAGTTCTTTTTAAGCCAGTTCCATAAGAATTCTTTACCATATGGATTTGCAGCAATTCTCATTATTGGCATTTGGATATTTTGTGAACGAACATTAGGACCTAATGTGAATTCTAAAGTTTTCAATAACAAATTCTTTTGTTGAAAATTACACATTGCGCCTAAAAATCGGAGTTTTTCTTCTTGAGATTTTGCATTTTTGTACAATGACATGAATTTTTTATACGTGGATTCATTACCAGCCCATGCAACTAGAACAAAAACTGTTTCTTGTAAATCAGCTGATAAACTATTTTGGTTTTTCAAAAATTTATCAAATC
>Ga0315333_10000107_pt1 | contig 24549 bp, 25 predicted proteins | sample M120034915metaG_FD_204521 | JGI IMG/M metagenome (GOLD analysis project Ga0315333, IMG submission 204521) | Ammonia-oxidizing marine archaeal communities from Monterey Bay, California, United States - M1 200m 34915 | ecosystem: Environmental > Aquatic > Marine > Intertidal zone | place: USA...
TTTTAATGATGTGTTTAAACACATCTAAACACATGTTTAGAGTTCATCTAGAGGAGATTTAATCTTTCTCAATTCTTTATTAGAAACTTTAGTATAAATTTGTGTTGTATTTAGATTGGCATGTCCCAACAATGCCTGAATGTTTCGAACATCAGTTCCATTTTCAAGCAAATGAGTGGCGAAACTATGGCGCAGAGTATGAACATGAACGTTCTTCTTTAGACCAGCACCTTCTGCAACTCGCTTTACAATTTTTTGAATTTGTCTTGCAGAGATTGGATGATCTTCCTTTCTTCCAGGAAATAAATAATCATCTTCTTTGTTTTCAAAATATTTTTCAAGATCTTGACATAAGTCATCAGACAAAATTATCATTCTATCTTTCTGACCTTTACCCTTTCTGACCCAACCAATTCGTTGATTTATCTCAAGATCAGAAACCTTCATTTTTTGTAACTCACTAAGTCGTAAACCAGATGAATAAAGAAGTTTAATCATGATTTTATGTTTGGGGTCTTTAGCAGAATTTAGCATAGCTCGAACCTCACCTCTTTGAAGCACGGAGGGTAGGGTAAAAGGTACTTTCGGCGCCTTGATTTTTATATTTTTTCCGAGCACTTCCCGAAAATAAAAAATCAAACTCGATCTGATTAATGAAACGGTTCTTGGAGAATATTTTTTCGAGATTAAGTGGCCTAAATATTCTTTAATGTCTCTTTCATTAACTTCTCTAGGTTTTTTTGAAATTGATTCCAAAAATTTTTCATTATGTAAAAGATATGCTTTGATTGTCTCTGGACTAAAACCTCTAATCTTTAATTCAGATTCCAATCTATGCAACATATAAAAATAAAAGAGTAGGTTATTATTAAGAATTTTGATAGTTCGTATAATATACATTAAACGAACTGAATGTTTCAAAGAACTAATTTAATCAAATTGAGTATATTTTTGGACGAAATTATATATTCTTCAAAATTTTCTTAATTATTTACAATACTGAAAATAATATATATAGATTTTAATTTTTTATTAAAAGTTTTAAACACAGTATAGTATAATCGGTATAATTATGCCTTAGGTTGAACTTCTATTGAAAATATGATCAATTATTTACAATATTGAAATTAATTATAGTATGTTTAATTATTGTTAATATTGACAATAAATAGGTCAAAATTTACTTAGAAAAGAATTTAGAAATAAATCGTAATCATAATCAATGTTATTTGGATAAATAGGCTCTAAGCATATCGTTTTTAAGGATAAATATAGTTGTGTAGCTTTGGAAATTAATAAATACTATCCTTCCATTTTTTAATATGGTAAAGAAAGCTTCGCGAGATATTCCGCTCCAAGAACTCACTTTAAGGAAATATGAACAACCACACGGGCTTGAAGAACGAGAACTTGTTCGAAAATTTTTATTATCACTCGGACTTCTTCAACCGGGCGAGAGCAGAGATATAATTGTAGATATATTTTATTTATTTTTGAAAGCCAGAAAACAAAATTTGAGTTTAGATCCCGAAGATATCATCGAAGAATTGGAGGGAAAGACGGGAGCTTCTTCACCTAACGTTGCCCGACAGATCAAGCGATTGAAAAATCTAAAATTAATCGAAAAAACTCATGAAGGTTATAGAATTACTGAATTTGGTAAACTAGATAATATAGTTTCTAATTATCTTATTCCATTTGTAATAAATCAAAGTGCTGATCGACTCAGAGAATACGCAAAAGAACTCGATAGAAGATAGATTTTATAAATGAAACTCATAGTGTGAAATAATGAGAAGATCATTAGATAGTTTGATTGGAAAAAGAGCAACATTAAAAGATCACGAAGGTAAAAATCATGACGTACTTTTTCCGATAAACGGATTTTATAGTATTTTAGGAATAAAATTTCCAATTTATAATCCGATTCCAAAATTTGTCAGAACAGATAGAGGATCACTCAAACATAGAATTGAAAATTATTACGGATGTCGAATAGAAATTATCAAAGATAAAATTTACAAAAGAAAAGATGAGTAAGAACCAAGGTTCCTACATCAATATTTTTCCAAGATCTTCAAAACTAGTTGCGACTCTTTCGCCTTTACCAGTCAATTGGACAATTTTCAATCGACCATTTTTTTCAAATCTAACTAATCCTTCTTGTTCCATCTTTTGGAGCAAATGGACCGTATGAGAGTAAGTACATCGAGCTTCTTTTGCAAGAAGTGAAGGGTACTTTTTCGAGTTCTGTCTTGTTAAACACAACAACAATTCAACAGGCTTATCCCTTAAAAATATGTCAAAACTTTTTCCTTTTTTCCACCACAGAAGTGCCATATAAATCTGTACTGAGAAAAATATAAATAGGTTCCTACGACCTCCGAGTGATGCGGTTTTATTCAGATAAGTGTGTAATTACTTCTTCGGAACAACTCGAGGTAACTGAATTGGTGCAGGAAGACCCATAGATTTTGAAATTATTACTGAGTTAGTCATTCCAACTTCGAAAATTCTTCTTAGAACTACAAGTGCAACATTTTCATCAAGTTTTTTGTTCTTTTTGTAGTTCTTGATTAATTCTTTCAAGGCCTTTGTTTCTCCAATTAGAAAAAGAGAACCTTCAATTTCAATAGATGATTCTTTACCGTATGTTGAAGTATAGATGTAATCAATTGAAACTCCGTCTTTCTTTTCTCCAGCGCTAAATAATTCCTTTTTTGTTACGCTTTTAATTTCAGGTTTACTTTCAATTCCAGTACCTTTAACTAAATCTCCTCGTACTGCATTTATTTTTGTGACTTTATCGCCTACAATTATCATTTTATATAACGACAATTATTACTTTTTAAAGATTTTTATTATGCGATCTTGAACGATATAGATAAAATACCCAAATAAGCGATAATATAATTAAAACTGAAAATGCAACACCAGAATAATAGTTAGATTTTTCATCATCAATGTCGGATTGACTCAGACATTTATCATCAGTGCAAGAATTTAATCTACATTCATAATCTTCTGAACAAATAGTTCCACCAATTTTTTTTGGAATGTAAATATGTCCATTACAATAAAATTCAAGATTATTTTCTAATTTTACTTCACCTAAAGGACATTCATAAAGTGCAGTTTCAGATGAATCATCAACTAAAGATGAACAATCAGAATCCACTCCCTCATCACAACCTTCAGGACAGATATTATCGTTACTAATACATTCCTCGGTTTCAGTATTCAAACAAGTTCGTTCAGTAATTATGCCATCACCAACACAATAATCATTTGTGTACAAAAGACCATCATCACAATCTTCATGAATTCTACACTCGTTGTTTTGAGAACAGTCCGAATCACGCCAATCAAATAATTTGTTTGAATAATCGCAACCATATGGACAACAGCTATCACTACCGGAACAATCAGTTAATATTTGATTTAAACATTGTCCGTTATTCAGCGAATCACCACTACATTCATCTACAGTACACGGATTATTGTCATCACAATCTTGGTCGTAATTACATACTGAGGCGCAATCTGTGTCCGAAAGGTCGGAACATTTTAGCGGACAATAACCGTCGTTATCTGTACAAGAATCTATATCCTCATTCTTACAAATATTAGTATTCAAATTACATGTATCTTTTGTTGAAGAATCTCCATCATCACAAGCAAGATCATCATAACATTCGTTTTTGTTTAAAACTTTCATGAATAATTCAGCATAACTTTCACTTGAAGATAAGTATAGTATTCCATTCAGGGTTAAATCAACTTTTCCTAATCGGTCAGTCTCATTAATATCCAGGACTTCCATATCACTTGAATCTACTGAAACTAATATTCGATCATCAACAATATTATGAACAGTGATATTTTTTGTATTTAGTAAATATGATTCTCCTTCAACAAATATTTTAGTTTCTTCAACATAAGCAAAACCCAGAGGAATAATTAATAAGAGCAGAATAAATATTGCTTTTCGCATAAGTATTGAAACTATACGAAGTATTAAAAATTACGTTTTAATATCATATTTTCATTTAAAAATAATATTAGCCCCACCCGGATTTGAACCGGGGTCCTCTGGCCCAGAACCAAAGATGATTGACCACTACACTACAGGGCTATGAGATCTCATCTCAATTTCAAATTTATAAAACTATGTTCTCGTAATACTTTTAAGCTAATAACGCAAATTAAATAAATGATAAATTTACTTTCCCAAATTGCATTTCATCCAATATTGTTAGTGGGCATAATTTCTGCAGCAACATCCCAATTCATAAAGATGTTAATTTATTCTTTCAAAAAACAAAAAATAATGTTTGATGTTTTTTGGAAAGGTTACGGAAACAAAGCAGGAATGCCAAGTTCTCATACTGCATTTATGGCTGCAGCAAGTACTGCAATATATATTTTGGACGGAGGAGTAACAAATTTATTTATGTTGTCAATAATTTTCACAATAATAATAATACAGACAATTGTCGATTTAAAATTTCATTTTGATAAGGCCTCAGACTATATTAATGAAATGTTCGGAGTAGCATTTGATTTTAATGAATCAGCATGGTCTAAATTTGAACATCTTACCGGACATACTTACAATCAAATCATCGTTGGTGCCATAATCGGAGTATATACAACTCTCAAAATTCTACCAATTTTATAAAATTGTAAATTGAGCGTGTTTTACGTTATCTATAAGGATTATTGAATCATTCGAAATAACTTTTGATTCAAGTAATAAATTTACAATTTTATTTCCGATAACATTTCCATCATTTGATTTAGAAATTATACCCAAAATATCTTCTTTTGCAGTCTTATCACAATAAAATCTAGGATTTATAAAAAATTCAACTCCGTTATTATCAAGAGTTTTACCGTTCAGATCAATATCACAAATAGCGATTAAATTTCCAAATTGTGTTTTATGAAGTTTATAACAAAACATTATTTCATTGACCTTACGGAACTTCTTGCTCCACAAGCCTGACATTGCTTGAAAGTAATACCTTTAGCCTTATCTAAAGAAGTATCAGGTTTTTCACATTGGTTACAAGTAACAAATTCTTTTACATACTTGGCTAATTTTTCATTCAATCGTTTCGAATTAAATTTCCCAACAAAATAAAAATTATTTTTTTTCCATTCGCCAGTAGTTGCCAACGATTTCAACATGAATTTTGACAAATGTTTAACATCTCTATCTAATTTTTTACTAATTTGATTCAAATTTGATACTAAAGTTCTATTACCTTCAAATCTACCTGAAACGATTGGAATCTCGAATCGTGTAGTTTTAGCGCTAACTACGGGAAGATTTTTATAAGCCCTCTTAAGTAATTGTTCATATTTATATTTCCAAGCCATAACTTGAACTTCAAAACTGCATTTAATAAGGTTTCGTTAATCCAATATTTTCAAAATACCCTTTTTGGGTTCAAAAATTTCACCACTTTTTAATAAAGCAAATAGAATATCTTTTGCAGACTCATCCGAAAGTCCGCTCTTAGAGAGCACAGTTTCAGTCATTGCACCGCTCCCTTTATCCTCATTTTTAATAAGATTCAAAATTTTAATATTCAAGTTTTCACTTTCGATTGAATCCACAGTGATTGGTTGCTCCACAGAGTTCTCAATTTTTTTTTCAACAACAACTGCTTTCTCAACCGGCACAATTTTACCCAATTCCAATTCATTAACAATTATCCAATTGGAATCTAATACAGTTGCAACTTCGCAAGTCAAATATTTTTCATCATTATACTCCTTTATTTTTCCAACCAATCTTATAATTTGGCCAACATTTACATTTTTTAATTTAAAAACTTCAGGCCCAAAGCCTTTAACTCGTATTGTTTCAGTACCGTCATCTAGCGTTAGTGCAGAATAATTTTCATCATCTGAAGTATATTTCCCAACAACTGTAGAAATCAAATTAACACGAGAAACCTGATTTTTACCGAGTTCGATATAACTCGGATTAAATCCCTCTTGTTTTATGAATTGATTATTGATTATATCTGCAATTCTTACTCGATATGCTGTTGAACGCTTTATGGCCATTTTGAATTTTAATTAACTTCATTTATATTGAATTGTATATTCGACTACGATCTTTGGATGAATCCAGATTTTGGTTCAAATAAATCTCCCGATCGCAATAAATTTTGGATTATTTCATCAGATTTAACTTTTTCAATACCTTGATTTTCTGCCTCAGTTACAATCTCATTCTTCGGAACAGATTTTCCAAATTGAGATTCCAAAGATTCAATAATTTGTCGTATTGTTGACATTTTATTTCGTGTTGTTGCAGTTATTCCGGTCGTAATACGATCAATATCAATTTTTCCAGTTTCAGGATCCGTACCCAATTGTTTCAAAGTTTCTTCAACCAATCTAATTGCACGTTTAGCATCAGCCTCAGTAACTCTTTTTGATAATCTAACTCGGGCAGATGCTTCAGCTAATCTAACAATTGCTTGCAATTGTCTTGCAGAAATCGGAATGCTTTGAATTCCTTCTCCTGAAACAGAACTTCTAATTTTCACATAATAATCTTGAATTAATTTCGTTGCAGCAACACCCAAACTTGGAAAACAAGTTTGTTTTGAATAAGCAATATATTTTCTCAATAATTTATTATCTATCTCACTTGAAATGGATTCGATATCTCCTTGAAGTGCCAAAACGTGTTTAGCAACTCGTTCATCATTTTCAGCATTTGGGATATCACGTATTACATACATTAAATCAAAACGATTAATTAGTGAAGGTGGCAAATCAATCTGTACTGGAGCAGGCCTAAATGGATCAAATCTACCAAATTTAGGATTTGCGGCAGCCAGCACAGATGTTTGAGACATCAGAGTTGCCTGAATATTTGCTTTGGAGATACTTACAGTCTGTTGTTCCATTGCTTCGTGCATAGCACTACGATCTTCCGAAGAAATTTTATCAAGTTCGTCGATACATGCCATTCCTTTATTTGCCAAAACTAAAGTTCCTGCTTCCAATGCCCAGCCCCCAAGAAATTCATCTTTAACAACTGCAGCAGTAAGTCCTGCACCTGATGCTCCTTTACCTGCAACATATCTTGCCTTTGGTGCTAAATCAGAAATATATCTTAGCAAAATCGATTTACCTGCACCCGGATCACCCATTAAAAGAATATGAATGTCTCCTCGCCACTCAGTTCCATCATCTTTAACTTTTCTAACACCACCAAATAATTGTAATGCAATAGATTCTTTTATCTCATTATAACCATAGATTACTGGTGCAATACTATTAATCAATTTTTCATAAATATTTGGATCTTTTGCAAGTTTTTTAATCAATTTTTCCTCCTCTCCATCAATTTCTAATAATTCAAATTCTTCTTCAGAGCTTTCAACAGAGTTACATTCAATTATTATATCAAATTGTGTTGATTGTGCACCACCTTTCGAATTAATTGGGACCTCTCTAACAACTCCAACAACTTTTATTTTATTTCCCGGAAATCTTCGACGCTCTGCACTTGGCTCCAATAAATCACCGTCCAGAATACATCTGAGTCTTTTTGGTTGTTCACCGCCATCCAAGGATTCAGGAAGTTCTTCAATAATTAATTGCTGAACATCTGTCAACTTTTTATCAACCAATTTGAATTTTCCTTTATGTCGACATTGATTACATGATGCAGGTTCCTTTAGTTTACTGTCCAATTGATCGATTCTTAATTGTGCTGCACATTTTGGACACTCAAAAGTTCCGATTGTTACTCTTGGTCTAACATCCGATGCTTGTCTAATTAATCCGTCTGCAGTAATCAATAAACCAAGATGTTCGCTCCTTAGATCACGAATTTTTATTTTTTGAGAATTTGGAAGATTAAATATTCTTCCACAAATTTTATAATTTATATCTCCCAGATCAAATTCTTGAATAGCAGCGTCAATGAATTCGAAATTCTCTTGTGGATTGGATAATAATTTTTCAGATAATCGCGGATCAAATTTAGCAATGTTTGAAAAATCAATTTCTAATGCTCTTTTACCTTTCTGTGCTGCGATAGTTAATTCTTTAGTGTAATATTTTTCAATAAAGGTTCTATATTTACTGAGAGTATTTGATTCCATCTATAGAACTTCAAAAATTCGGGTTAAAAAGAATTTATTCTATTATTCATCTAGTTCGCCAACATCGATTAGCTGAGCTCTCAAAAATTTAACTGAGTCTTTTATCTGTTTTTCAGATTTTGCACCTGCAATAACGATTTTACCAGTCCCAAAAAGAAGAAAAGTAATATTTTGAAGTTGATCTTCACCTTTTAGTTTGTAAACAAGTCCCGGGAATTGTTCAGGTTCATATTCAGTATTATCAAACAGAAAAACAATTTCATTTAAATTTAATTTTCCGCCAACTGATCCAGAAGCAACCATATTCTGAACAACAATTTTAGGTTTTTTCGTTATTTCAATGTTAACATTCTTCAAATCTTCAACAACATGTTTTACTGCATCTTTAGCTGCCTTTACTGATTTTGTTCCAGCACAAATGATTCGTCCAGAACTAAATAACAAAAAGCTTGCTTTTTTGAAAGATAATTCATCATCTTGAACTTTATAGATTAATCCCGGAAAAGTTTCAGGAGTATAATCTGAATTATCTAAAATAACTGCCAACTTTTCTAACGGAAGTTTAGCAAAAATGTTTGCTGAAACGACTACGTTTTGGACCTTGGACCAAACTCGTTTATCAACCTCTGGTGCCATTTTAATTTATAAACAGAGAAAAGTATATAAATACTACTTTAAAAAGAAAATTCTATTTTCTTACCGCGTATAATCATTTTTTCAGATTTTTTCAAAGAATTAACAATTTCAATTGTTTTGGCATTAACTTTGCGCTGTAATTCGTTCAAATTTAATTCTACTTCACTAGCGATTTTTAAATTAATTTTTTCAGATTTTTTCAATTTGATATTTTTTCTATGATCTTGAACTTTTCGAATTAATTCTCGCGTAAAACCACTTATTAGCATATCACCTTCTTCACTTTTATCCAAAATTATTAAGTAATCATTATTTGCTGTTCCAAATGCGCCTTCAGGAAGGACAGCATTAATTTTGATATCTGATTTTGTCAATGAAATATAACTACCACCAATTTTTGTTTTGTAACCACTTACTAATTCACTAATTGGTACAGATTTTATTTTCTTTGCAATCTTTGATGTCAGTTTACCATATTTTTTACCAACAGATCGATAATCAATTTCAGTTTCATATCGAATACCATCAATATCTTTCATTAATGAGATATCAGTAACATTTGTTTGTTTCTTCAAAAGATCCAAATTATTCCTCAAAACCAGAGTCTTGTTTGAAATAATGGCGATTTTCTTAATTGGCCACCTCAAATTTCGCCTCATTTTATCTCTGAGAGCCAAAACATCAGTAATTACGTTTCTCAAAATTTCAAATTCTTTTTCTAATTTGTTATCAATTCTAGATTTGTTTGCATACGGAAGTCTTTCCAAATGAACGCTCTTCTCTGAAATTGCAGGATAATTTTTCAAATTTGTGTAAATTTTATCTGAAACGAATGGCGAAATTGGAGCTAATAATTTTATTGAATTTACAATGCTATTCAACATAACATAACCTACAGTGGAGTCCTTATTATCAATTCTTTCTCGAACTAATTGAATATAAGTTCTGCTAAGATCATTAACAATAAAATCGTGAATTCCTCGACCCATTCTCTGATACTCAAAATTTTCAAATGCATGATGATAATTTTTAATCAAATTATTTAATCTGGAAAGAATCCATTTATCTTCAGGCCGAGTAACATGTTTATTCAAAATAACTGGATATTCTGCTTTCAAATAATTGTGCAAATTCCATAGTGTATTTATTGTTGAATAAGTTTCACGTTTAACTTCATTAATATTGAATTTCGATAATTCATAAGGCGCACTATTACTTGAATAATAGAATCTGATCAAATCCGCACCTAAATTATCAATTCCTTCGTCTGCCCATACAACATTCCCTACAGATTTAGACATTTTTTCTCCCTTGGCGTCTACTGCAAATGCTGGCATAGATACAGTTCTATAAGGCGCTTTTCCAAATACGGCTACAGAAGTATAAAGTAATGAGAAGAACCAACCTCTAATTTGATCTGTTCCTTCATTTACTCTATCAACCGGAAAATATTTCATAAATTGTTTTTTGTTTTTATGTGGCGCGCCCATCCATGCCCATGGTGCAACTCCTGAATCAAACCAAACATCGAATATATCTCCTATTGAACTCATATAATCACCACATTTACATTTAAGTCTCAATTCCCGTACATTATGCAAATCATATTTTTCAGGAAGTCTTTTTTTCAATTTTTGTTCCAATTCTTTTTTAGATTCAATTGCAATAGTATGTTCACATGAGTTACATTCCCAGATAGGAACAGGCATTCCCCAAAACCTTTGCCGAGTAAAATTCCAATCTTCATAATTACTTAGCCAAGTTGCCATTCTGTCCTTAGCAAAACCAGGCATCCAGTTAACTTTTTCATTTTCAGACAATAATTTCTTTCTAATTTTATCTGTTTTAAAAAACCACTGCGTACTTAATCTAAATAAAAGCGGGGTTTTACACCTCCAGCAAACTGGGTAGGAGTGCCTAATTTTTTCTGAAAAAAGAAGTTTCTCCTCTTTCTTTAAATCAGAGATTATGGCAACATCAGCATCTTTTACATATTTTCCAACATATTTTCCAGCATCAACCGTGAATTTACCTTCATCATTAACCGGACTAACTGAAATTAATCCTAGCGTTTTCCCAAATTCGTTATCTGTTTTTCCGTGACCCGGAGCCATGTGAACTAAACCAGTACCACTCTCAACAGTCACAAATTCTTCATAAATATCTCCTGCTTTTTTCCCAAGTTTCTCAGCAACCTTTGGAGCTATTCTCTCCTTCAATAAAGGAATGCTCAAATAAATTTTTCGAGAATTAGGGTACTGACCAACCACATTTTGAACTTCGTTATCAAAAAGAGGCTCATATTCCAAACCCTTCAGAGTTTTTCCTTTAAATTTATTTAAAACACGATATTTAATATTTTTATTTTTCAAAAGTTCCAATCTATTTTCTGCGAGTATTAAATTTCCGCTAGGAGTTTTAACTTCAACATATGTATCCTTTCCAGAAACCGCAATTGCAACATTTGCGGGTAAAGTCCATGGAGTGGTTGTGTAAACTAATAATGATGAATTCTTATTTTTTAGTTTAAATTTTACATAAACTGACGGATCAGTTAGTTCTTGATAAGAGTCAGTTACTTCATAACCTGCACTCGAAGTTTCACAATGACTACACCAATGGACGGGTTTTGTTCCTTTGTAAACCATTTTTTTATCCCAAATTTGTTTAAATGCCCACCATCCACTTTCTAAGTAAGAATTATTATATGTTAAATATGGTTCAGCATCCCATCCGATCCAACAACCATATTTATTGTAAGGTTTTTTCCACAAATTCATATTTTCTGAAGTAAGTTTTTTACATTCTCTCGCAAAATTTTTTAAACCAAACTTCAAAATATCTTTCTTATTCTTGAAACCCAATTTTTTTTCAACTATATTTTCTATCGGTAATCCGTGAGTATCATAACCTGCAGTGAATAGAACATCCCGTCCCATCATAAATTGATATCTTTGATTTAAATCTTTATAGTAAATATTTCGAAGATGTCCGACGTGAGGTTTTGCATTAGCATAAGGTGGGCCTTCTAACAAGAAAAATGGTTTTCCGCCCTTATTTTTTCGCTGGAGTAAGTTTAGAAGATTCATAGATTTCCATTTTTTGAACATTTCATTTTCCAACGTCTTGAAATTGTATTCACTCATGCTCGAACCACTCCATTAAAATTTAAATAACTACTGCTATACGATATTCTACAGATTTTGACCAACATTATAACCACCCGGCATACAGATTTCTAAAAAATTATAATTATAAATCCTTTGAGTAAGCAAAACAAATGTTTTTAATTTGAAATCAAAACCTGAACTCATGTCTAAATTTGAAATCTGGACAGAAAAATATCGTCCTATTAATTTATCTGAAGTAAAAGGACAAGACGAGATTATAGATCGACTGAAAGCATTCATAAAGAGCAAAGCAATGCCGCATCTACTTTTTGCAGGAATGCAAGGAACGGGAAAAACAACGTCATTTTTAGCAATGGCCAAAGAATTGTATGGTGAGGGATATCGAGACAATGTTTTAGAATTAAATGCTTCAGATGAACGAGGAATAAATATTGTTAGAACTTCAATAAAAGATTTTGCAAGAACTAGGCCGGTTTCAGATGATACACCTTTCAAACTTATTTTTCTTGACGAAGCAGATGCATTAACTAAAGATGCCCAACATGCATTGAGAAGGATGATGGAAGATTATACTTCAAATGTTAGATTTTGCCTAAGTTGTAATTATTCTTCAAAAATAATTCCACCAATCCAATCGAGATGTGCAATTTTCAGATTTCAACCGATAAAAAAGGAAGTAATGAAGGAGGTTATTCAAAAAATTGCAAGGGACGAGAAAATCGATTTAGATCATACTGCGATGGATTACATTTATGATGCTTCCGAAGGAGATTTAAGAAAAGCAGAAAACATTCTCCAAGCAACAACTGCTATTGCAGATAAACCCTCAGATTCAATTCCTGGAACATTAAGAGTTACAGTTAATGAAGTCAGAGAAGTTGTTTCTTTTGCAGAGCCTACAGAACTTTACGAAATTTTAAAACTTGCATTAAGCGGAAAATTCAAAGCATCAAAAGACAAACTTGCAGATGTTTTAGTAAAATACGGGCTTTCCGGTTCTGATGCAATTTCACAATTTCAAAAACAAATTTGGAATTCTGAAGAATTCGAAGATAAATTAAAAGTCAAATTAATCAAATCGTGCGGAGAATACGATTTCAGAATTTCTGAAGGATCAAATGAATTTATTCAAATAAATGCATTTTTAGCAGATGTTTCATTGATGGGTACAAACTCGAGATTTCAAAATAGATATTCGAATATAGAAAATAAAATCGAATAATGTTTTTAAGTAAGACAAAATAAATATTCTAATGAAGGCCAAATCAGGAAAAGACGTTTCGTTACATTTTACAGGTTTTTTAGAGAACGGCAGCGTTTTTGATACTTCTGAAGGAAAAACACCAATTAAATTCAAATTGGGATCAGCAGAGGTAATCCCCGGTTTCAACGAGGGCGTTTTAGGAATGGAGATAGGAGAGGTTCGAAGGATTGAAATTCCCCCTGAGAGAGGATACGGTATTTATTACGACGAATTGATACAAGAATTTCCACACACTAATTTTGAAGGCGGAATTGCAGAGGGATTAACAGTTCATGGAATGATAAAAGGTCAAATGGTAACAGGAAATATTGTAAACATCGTAAAAGAAAAAGTACTGGTGGATTTTAATCATCCCCTTGCAGGCGAAAAATTGACTTTTGAAGTTAAATTAATTTCAATCGAGTAATGGACACTGGACAAAGGTGTACGACCCTTTTTAATCAAAATATCAATTTAGTTTTATGAAAAAAATCAACTTTTTTGGTAAAACCTTTTTTAGAAAAGGTTACGTCGAGATTAAGGACGATAAAATCGCAGTATTTCCGAGAGAATTAAATCGAGTTTATAACATAGATCCCAATTTTATGAATAATCATGAAGTCGAAGTAATCTTTAGTAAAGTATTGAGAGGATTATCTTACTAATGGTAACTGTAACTCAAATATTAAATTTTGCAACATCAAATCGAGATGCATTTCGCGAAATAATTAGCATAACTAAAGAAAAGGATCCTCTTATCGATATTATTGATGAACAAAGTTCAGAGATAAAATTTCTGAGAGATCAACTCTCTAATTTAAGAACCCGACTAAACACAAATATATAAGTTCACTCCCGAAAGGTCTACATGTTTATCAAAAAATATATCCCGAAGAAAATCAGTGATATCATTGGACAGTATTCAGGAATAGTAAAATTTACTAATTTTATCCAACGTCAATCTAAAAAGGCAGCAATTATTTATGGTGAACCGGGCGTCGGAAAAACCTTGGCAGTTAGAGTTTATGCTTCCGAGAGAGAATACGAATTATACGAAATTCCACCCTCATCTACTCGAAACAAAGTACAGATTATTGAAAGACTCAGACCTGCATCAATTCAACCATCTCTTTTTGGAGGTAAGAAAATAATTCTAATCGATGAACTTGAATCATTTTCCGGAACTTCAGATCGCGGAGGAATAACTGCGCTAATTGAAATAATCAAAAATACGAAATATCCGATTGTTATTACAGCAAATGATCCGTGGAACTCAAAATACAAAACTCTAAGAAAATATTGCGAATTAATAAAATTTGATCCCGTAGATTATAAATCAATTGAGAAATATTTAGGTAAAGTTTCCAAACTCGAGAAAATTGATGTTGAACCCGTTGTTCTCAAAAAAATAGCAGCAAGATCACAAGGAGACGTTCGTTCTGCTTTAACTGATTTAGAAGTATTAACTAAACAAAAGGGGAAGATTCGAAATGAAGATATTTACGATCTTTTCAGGGAGCGAGAAGAAAGTATTTTTTATGCAATCAAAATAACACTAAAATCTTTTGATGCAACCCTGGCACTTTCAACCTTTTCAGATGTTAAAGTAGATTCATCAGAATATAGTCTGTGGATAGATCAAAATATGCACCATGAATACTTGGATCCAGATGCACTCAGAAATGGATATATTAGTCTATCGGATTCAGACATATTCCGAAATCGAATTTCAAATAATCAAAATTGGAATTTGGCATATTATGCTAACGTATCTGCAACAGCCGGAGTTCAACAGGCAAAAAATGAAGTTTCTCAAACAATTTCAACTTATCGAAGACCAGAAATTATGTTGAAAATGTTTGCATTATCTGCAAAACGAAAAAAGGCAAGAGGGATTTCTGAACAGAGTTCAGATAGGCTGCATACTTCTGCAAAATCCTTAATTCGCGATTTTTATCCATATTTTAATTTCATCAAAGAAAATAATCCAAAGATGGGAAAAGAACTAACAAAATATTTGGAACGCTAATAATAATTCTTTTAAACTGAAAAATTCCGAGTTAAATGGGCTAGACAGGCCGGGTAAGCGCGGCTGTTATCTTGTATGCTAAGATGTCGAAGCTTAGAGGGCGGCATGGACTGTATGCTTTGTCCCTGGCATATGATGTCGAAGCGTTGCCTCTTTCGGCGGGTTATTGTGAGAACCTGGTCAGGCGGGGAACCGAGCAGCCATAATCATGTTTATTCGTGCTTTAGAGTAGCGGCGTGGAGTTATTTGTCAGTAAGATAAAGTTTTCAAGATATGTCCACCTCTGAGTGTGCCCTTTATAGTATCAAATCATATAAAACTTTAATACTGCAGTACGTTTTTTTCAAAGCATGGTCTATAAAGTTAGAAGTGGAGGAATTTTTCCTCACATCGAATTAGGTGATTATGTTTTACATATTATGACAAATTTTGATAAATCGTATTCAGAAATGGATTTTTCAATCACAACGGGAAGAATTTGTGCATATCAGCGTAAAGATATATCTCAAACAGATTTGGCAAAATTAATTCGAGACGGTGAAATTTATTCAGATTTAACAAATTCAGATTTAACAACTTTAATCGAAAAAAATGAAAATAAAATTTTACATTTTGTCGAATACCACGAGGATTATATGCAAGGACCACCTTTTCCAGATTATGAAAATATCGAAGATTGACTTGATAAACTTTGGAAATTCAAAATATTTAATTTATTTATCAATAATAATTTCGATAATATGGGTTTATTTTTTCTAAGAGTTTCTTAGTTCCCTAATCGTACTATATATATTTTCGGAATTAAAAATTAAATAAGTACGCCAGGGGTGGGATTTGAACCCACGCTCCCAAAGGGACAGGATTAGCAATCCTGCGCAATAACCAGACTATGCGACCCTGGCAGCGTCTCTTCTCCTCGGGGTTTGAGGGCCGAAAAACGGCGAAGAAGAGACAATGGGACTGGCAGGATTTGAACCAGCGACACCTCGATCTTCAGTCGAACGCTCTTCCAGACTGAGCTACAGTCCCATGGAAACTCTTTATATGACATTTATAAAATTTTGTATTAAGGTCATAATCGTTATATAATTTCATGGGATACGAGTTTTATGTATTGGCACACAAAAAGTATTGATTCAATTTATTCAGAGATGAATTCATCAAAAACTGGACTCACTGAATCTGAATCAGCTAACAGATTAGATAAATATGGCAAGAATAAATTGGTCAAAAAGCAAAAATTTACTGCACTCAAAATTTTCACTAATCAATTCAAATCATTTTTAGTTGCATTATTGACTTTAGCAGTGTTTGTATCATATTATCTTGGTGAGATTGTTGATGCATATGTTATAGGAGTAATTATTATTTTGAATGCATTATTAGGATTTATTCAAGAATATAAGGCAGAACGCGCAATAGAATCATTGAAGAAACTTTCCAAAACTAATGCCAGAGTTCTGAGAGATGGGAAAGAGGAGTTGATAGATTCAGAAAATTTAGTCCCCGGAGATATAATTTTACTTGAAGAGGGAGACAAAGTTCCTGCAGATTCACGATTGATCGAATTGATTAATTTAGAAGTTGATGAGTCAACACTTACCGGAGAATCAACATCGGTATCAAAAGAGCTTGTTATATTAAAAAAGGAAAAGTTAGTTGTCTCAGAACTCAGAAATATGATTTTCATGAATACTTTAATTTCACGAGGTCGGGCAACCGCAATTGTTGTTGAAACAGGAATGCAATCGGAAATTGGAAAGATTGCAAAAACAATAACTGAACAAAAAACTCCTGAAACACCACTTCAAAAGAAATTAGAAGTTGTTGCAAAAAATTTAGGAATTGCTGCAATTATAATTTCAATTGCAGTTTTTGGAATCGGATTATTGAAAGGTGAAACAATAGTTGAGATGTTTACAACTGCGGTATCTTTGGCAGTTGCAGCAGTACCCGAAGGACTTCCCGCAGTAGTAACTATAACTCTCGCACTTGGGCTCAGTAAAATGGCAAAAGTGAAGGCAATTGTTCGAAGATTACCTGCAGTTGAAACATTAGGTAGTGCAACAGTAATTTGTTCAGATAAGACCGGAACATTAACAAAAAATGAAATGACTGTTACTGAAATTTATACAGATCATAAATCAATCAAAGTTAGTGGTTCAGGATATGATCCAGAAGGAACATTTATGTTAGATAACAAAAAAATTGATATCTCTAAATCCAAAAATTTAGAATTACTTCTCAGAAGCGGCGCACTATGTACAACTGCAAAATTAGATCATCGGAAAGAGTGGAGCATAATTGGAGATCCAACAGAAGGAGCATTATTAGTATCTTCTCAAAAAGCCGGAAGAAGCAAAGATGATTTACTAAAAGATTTCAAATTCAAAAATGAAATTCCATTTGATTCAAATCGTAAAATGATGAGTGTAATATATGAAAATAACGGAAAACAAATCGCATATATTAAAGGTGCCCCAGAAATTTTACTTGAAAACTGTTCTCACATATATCTAAATGGTTCAATCAAAAAAATTACAAAGTCAGATCGAACAAAGATTAATTCCCAAATTGAAGGAATGGGAAAAAATGCACTTAGAGTTTTGGCAATGGGGTACAGATATGTGAGTCCAAATAAGAAAATATCATCCCAAAATGTTGAACGAAACATAGTTTTTGTCGGATTACAGGGAATGATAGATCCACCTAGATCTGAAGTAAAATCCGCATTAGAAACTTGTGCAAACGCAGGAATAACTACGATTATGATAACTGGAGATCACGCGGAAACTGCACGTGCAATTGCAATTGAGTTAGAGATAATTGATGACACTGCGTCCGTAGTTATCGGAGATGAATTGGAAGATATGTCTCACGAAGCATTAATAAAAAAATTAGAAAGCGTTAGGGTTTTTGCTAGAGTATCTCCTCAACACAAATTAAAGATTATCAATGCTCTTAAAGCTCGAGGAGAAGTTGTTGCAATGACGGGAGATGGAGTTAATGATGCACCCGCATTAAAGGCAGCAGATATAGGTGTTGCAATGGGAATCAAAGGAACTGATGTTGCAAAAGATTCATCAGATATGATATTAATGGACGATAATTTTGCATCAATTGTAAAAGCTATTGAAGAAGGTAGAGGAGTGTTTGACAATATACGTAATTTTATTAGATATTTAATTTCAAGTAATGTTGGAGAAGTTCTAACGATTTTTATTGCAATGTTAATAGGATTACCTTTACCATTAATTGCAGTACAGATTCTTTGGATGAATTTGCTTACTGACGGATTGCCGGCATTAGCACTTGGTGTCGATCCACCTGAACCAGATATAATGAGTCGAAAGCCAAGAAGACTAAAAGAAGGAGCAATTTCAAAAAATACTTGGAAGTTTTCAATAATCGTAGGATTAATTATGATGATGGGAACCATTTTATTGTTCTTTTGGAACCTGGATTCAGGAATAGAACATGCGAGATCTATTGCGTTTTCAACAATAGTTATGTTCCAAATCTTCAATATATTCAATTCTAGAACTGATAAATCCGTTCTCAAAAATATAAAGACCATTTTCAATAATAAAGCTCTATTGCTCGCGATAACAGTATCAATATTCCTTCAAGTTGCAGTAGTTACACTTCCATTTTTCCAAAAATATTTTGAAACAGTTGCATTGACAGGATATGAATGGTTCTTAGTTGTTGCGATGGGTTCAACAGTACTTATTACAATCGAGATACTCAAAAACAACTTCAAAACTATTTTAAACCTTAGTCAAAACTAAAAGCCATGACAAAAATCAAAAAGGGAGACCTAATTGAATTAGATTTTGTAGGGACTTTCAAAGATAATGGCGAAATTTTCGATTTAACTATTGAAAGTGAAGCTAAGAAAAATAAGATTTATGATTCTAATTTCAAATACAAACCAATGAAGGCATTTGTTGGATCAGGCCAACTACTGAAAGGTATCGATAAAAAATTGATTGGATCTGAACTCGGAAAAAAAATGGAATTTGATTTGGAACCAAAAGAAGCATTTGGATCTAGAAATTCTAAATTAATACAATTAATTTCATTAAATAAACTAAGATCAAAGAAAATAAATCCCGTAGTTGGAATGAGATTGGATGTTGATGGCCAACAGGCAACAGTTCGTTCAGTGAATGGCGGAAGAGTACTATTGGATTTTAATCACCCATTTGCGGGAAAAGATGTTCATTATATGCTTAAACCGATCAAAGTTTTTTCAAAAATAAAAGATAAAGTATCATTTTCAACGGAAATTCTTGGATTTCAAGCAGAAGGATTGAAAGTGGAAGGAAAGAAAGTAGTATTTAGATTACCAAATAAAGAAAAATTGGGGAAACCATTCTTAGATTTGATAGTTAAACAAGTTAAAAAATTAGTTCCAGAAGTAAGTGATGTTACTATTGTGTAGTATCTCTTAAATCGTAATAATGCTTATAAAAACTTGAAGAGACCTAAATCCATGGATCCTTATGATGAATTATCAGATAATATAGATTTTAATACGGGCGCAGACTCAGAACCCAAAGAAGATCATTCCTCAGATAATTATGATTCATCATTTACGCAAGAATCAACTTCTTCAACACCTACACAATCATTCAATGATACATATGACTCTCAATCTGTATCAAAATTAAGTAAAGAAGATGAGGAATTAGAGAGAATTTTATCAAACAGGCAGGCAAGAATTAAAGTTATTGGATGCGGTGGCGCAGGAAATAATACAATTTCTAGAATTTCAGATATAGGAGTAACTGGTGCAGAAATTATTGCAGTAAATACAGATGCACAAGATTTATTGAATTCAAATGCAGATAAAAAATTGTTACTTGGAAAAGATTTAACTCAAGGTCTCGGTGCAGGTTCTGACCCTAGAATTGGAAAAGATGCAGCAAAAGAGTCCCAAAAAGAAATAAAAGATGCATTATCGGATGCACATTTAGTATTTATTACTGGTGGACTTGGCGGTGGAACTGGAACCGGATGTATGCCCGTAATTGCAGATTTAGCAAAGAAAAAAGGCATATTGACTGTCGCAGTCGTTACATTACCTTTCGAAATGGAAGGAGTTCTCCGTCATGAAAATGCAATGATCGGATTAGAAGAATTAGAAGGTCTTGTTGATACTTTAATTTTAATTCCAAACGATAAATTAATCGAATTGGCACCAGATTTACCATTACATACCGCATTTAAAGTTGCAGATGAAATTTTAACAAATGCAGTAAAAGGAATTGCAGAATTAATAACAAAACCTGGATTAATAAACCTGGATTTTGCAGATATCAAAGCAGTTATGTCTTCAGGAGGAATTGCAATGATTGGATTGGGAGAATCAGATACAGAAAATCGAGCAGTTGAATCAGTTGAAAAAGCATTAAATAATCCTTTATTGGATGTTGAAGTTACTGGCGCAACAGGAGCATTAATCAACGTAATCGGTGGGCCAGATATGACGTTGGATGAGGCAAAGAAAGTAGTAGAAGCAGTAACTGACAAATTAGATGAAGGTGCAAAAATCATATGGGGTGCCCAATTGAGCCCAGAGTTACAAAACTCTGTTAGGACAATGTTGGTAATTGTAGGTGTAAAATCACCTCAAATTTTTGGCCCTAAGCGAACTTTTTCAAAGAAAAAACAAGAAGACATGGAAGGCAGTTTCGGAATCAAATTTATTGATTAGGCTTCAAAAGCTTTATAAATGAACTTTCGCAAAACCTATCATGGCTTCACTTATTGAAATTAATCCTGATGATTTTAGGATACCTGGACCAAAAGAATGGCCCGGAATCGCTAAAAAAAAGTTTAGAGAATATAAGCGAGTACTTTCAATTACACGAAAGCCAAAGATGAACGAATTTCAAGCAGTTGTTAAAGTAACTGGACTTGGAATGGCAGTCATCGGGCTAATTGGATTCACAATTTTTGTTGTAGTTCAATTTGCACAAAAATTAGCATAATGGCAATATTTACAATACGAACAGGAGTGGGACGAGAAGAACAAGTAATGGATTCACTATCAACAAATGCACAAAAATCAGAAGGAATTCATGCATTACTTTCTCCTCACGGAGTAGTCGGATATATTTTTGTTGAAGCAGATTCAGTTACAGAAGTACAACAAATTACCTATAGAGTTCCATATGTTCGAGGAGTATTAACAAAGAAAGTTGAACTGGCTGCATTAGACCATTTAATAGAGTTTAATCCAGAAAATATCGATATTCAATTAGGAGATATTGTTGAAATAGTCGGTGGACCGTTTAAAGGTGAAAGAGGAAAAGTAAAAAGATTAAATAAGCAAAAATCAGAAGTTATTGTTGAATTACTTGATGCAGCAGTACCGATACCAATCACACTAAATCTAGATTCCATAAAAGTAGTTGGAAAAGAAAATAGAGGAGAATCAGAATAATGACAAAAACATCAGATCTAATTAGGGCGGAACTAAGTCTTGAAAAAGGATCGGGCGCACCTGGAAAAGAATTTGTAGCAGATATGACTTTGCCACAAGCTTTGAACGTAGCAGATAAGAAAAAACCAGAATTGCTTGCACGTTCAAGAAAAGCAGCTTTACAAGAAATTGTAGGCGTTTGTGTAACAATGGGAATTAAAGTTAATGGTCGAAGACCTGAAACTGCAGCAAAATTGATTTCAGAAGGCAAATGGGACAAAGATATTAATTAAGATTTTATTGAAGAATACCATTATTTAATTTTTTTATCGTTTCTTGTATTTTTTCAACTCTTTTCGTGTCTTTTTCCATAAAGTGAACAATTGTTCAACTGCTTTCGGAATATTATTTGTATTAAACTTCAAATCTCGCGCGATTTGAGCTCGAGACTGACCCATTTGTGTTTTCATTTGGATAGTTTCTTTCTTAAATTTATCAATGTTTTTTGCTAAATGAGATTTTTGCGTTTTCAGCATTGCTGCAGCTGTTTCTACTTGATCGATTGGAGCAATTCCACGAGTTCCAAATGCAGACATAACGGATTTACCAATTGCCTTTTCTTCGTGTTCCAATTCATTAGCAACATCTCCGGCAACATAATTTAGTCGAATTAATCCGTCTTGAATTTTCTTTGAGCCAGTAATTCTTATTTTCTTTAGTTCAGAAGTGTTAGAAAGATGAGTTCCACCACATGCCTGTGCATCAAACCCTTTAACATGTAAAACTCGAATTTCGCCTCCCGGAATAAAACCACCCTGATAAACAGTAAATCCATACTTTTTTTCTGCACGATTTTTGGATAAAATTTCTTTTCCAACAGGAATTCGTCGTTTAATAATGTCATTAGAAACTTTTTCAATTCGTTTTAATTGTGTGGGCGTAATATTATCATAATGAGTTATATCTAATCTACCTCGATCTTGGCTTACTTCTGAACCACCTTGCCAAACATGTTTTCCAAGGACTCTTCTTGCTGCACCACCGATTACATGAGTCCCAGTATGGTGTCGCATGGTCCTACTTCTTCGAACATCATTAATTCTACCAATTACTAGATCTCCTTCTTTGAAATTAATATTTTCAACTTCATGGAAGATATGAGGACCACGATTTTCAACATTTACGACTGTTGAATTATTCAAAAAACCAGTATCATTCAATTGACCACCACCTGTTGCATAAAATAAAGTTTTATCTAAAATTACATATCGATTATCTAATATTTTCAAAACTCGAGCTTCAAATTCTCTGGCTTTTTCATCCATCCAAAATAATTTAACAGTTGGTTCGATACCTGGAAGCTCAGTTAATTCTTCACGATATTTCGGCATATTTTTCTTTTCATGTCGTTCCGAAACTTTAGTATAGAAATCAATCGGAACTATAATCTTTTTCCCCAATTTAGAACCCTCTTCAGAGATTAATTCTGGAGAGATTCCATGAGAGTCATATAATTCAATTAATTTTTGATCATCAATCCTACTTTTCAAAACTCTTTGCATAATCTTTTTACCCGATTCTTTAGTATTGTAATATTTAGTTTCTTCAGATTTAAGAATTTCCGTGACTGATTTTACAGATTTATTTAATTCAGGATATTGTGGTTTCAAAAAATTAGCATGCAATTCAATCAATTTTCCATAATCTAAATTTAGATTATATCGGTTTGCTAAATCCATACTCCTACGGAAAGTACTTCGTAAATTGTATCCCCCTCCTGAATTGGAAGGAAGCGCACCATCTGCCAAAGCAAATAAAAGCGTTCTAGAATGATCTGCAATTGCGTAAAGAGAAGAAATTGGATAAATTTCTTTTTTCATTTTTTCTTTGGAGTAACCAATTTTTCTAGAAACTTTCCCCCACATTCTTTCAATATTATCAACTTCATCAATATTTAGATTTCCAGATAATGGGACGAATTTATTCCAGACAGACATATTTGGTTTAATTCCAGATTGTCGATACAAATATTTTACAGTGTTAGGCATAGTTAACTCATAACTTAATGCTTTCCCAGAAGTTAACCAGGGATATCGCTCTTGACCAGATCCCATATCCAAAACATTAATATTCAAATTTTTATAACCACGAGGAGTGACTTTATATTTCATATAGACTTGATTCCCTAATTCCATCCCTCTAGAAAAATATTCTAATGAAGTACCCAGATTTCCACCACCGCCCCACTGATCTTCATGAAATTGTATTTCGTTTAGTGGAAGTTTAACACCTTTATTTAGCCAAGAAATTATATCAGAGAGATATTTTTCTTGATTATATTGTTCTTTTGGTACAAAAGCATGTTGTCCCAGATGAAAGTGAGTAGAATAGTGACGTCCAGTAATACCTACGTTATCCAAATCATTGAATCTCAAACTTGGTTGAGACATAATTAAAGGATTTGCAGGAGGTTTTACTTGACCACTAACTACAAATGGTTGAAAACAATAAATTGATGCTTGAGTAAACCAAGTATCGTCCCTCCATCTTGCAACAACAGGATAACGTTTGATAGGAGTGTAACCCAATTTTTTAAAATGTTTGGCATATTTATCCCATGTTTGTAGATATCCCAACTTAGATTTTGCAGGAGATTTATTTATGAATGAATATCCTTCATTACAATCGGGCTCACCGCACGTTTTTCGTTTTTTCGTGCTCCAAAAACGAGTAGAACATTTAGTACAAATATATCTATCAAATCCTAAATTGTTTAAAACAGATACAGGATAATATTGTTCAGGATTTTCATCAGTTTTTTTCTTCAAGTCCCGTTTAAGTTTACTTAGATTCATCTAAAGAATAATCAGTGAGAACTATTAAAGTTATTTCTTCATTAATCTTTTCTGAAGTTTTAGAATGTCATCCTTTGTCAA
>Ga0315333_10000116_pt1 | contig 23783 bp, 23 predicted proteins | sample M120034915metaG_FD_204521 | JGI IMG/M metagenome (GOLD analysis project Ga0315333, IMG submission 204521) | Ammonia-oxidizing marine archaeal communities from Monterey Bay, California, United States - M1 200m 34915 | ecosystem: Environmental > Aquatic > Marine > Intertidal zone | place: USA...
TTGGAATAAATCAGTGATTCCATTGAATCTGGTATTAAATCAAAAATGCGTATGTTTTCCCTAGGTATCTCTTTATCACATGATGTACAGACATAGTTAATTTGTGTGTCAGTGAGCTTCTTGTACTCGTTGTCGTCTACAATCACTCTGTACTCGTCAGGGAGTAGGGCGTTACTGGCGTTTAAACTGCCATGCATGACGTCATAGTTTTGAGCCTTTAATGCGTTGATAGCCTCACTACGAAACCTAATGAACGCTGTATTAATATCTGGTAAACGTGCTTGCATTGCCCTAATTTGTACAAAAACTCATTCTTATATAAGAATTATTGAAAATAAAAAATTCCGATTTAGTCATTCTCAAATCTTAGAATGACTATATAAAGGGCTAGGCGTAAATGATAAAAAAAACGATATTCGTCCTAAATCCTAGGCGTAAAACATATAATAATATGTAAGAATTTAGCTAAGTCCGCATCTAGTCACGAAATAGACCCATTTTGAAACGGTTAAACAATGAGAAAAAGCACGCCTGAAATAACGAAATCATGTAAGCATTGCAGACTTTAACAAAATCAGATAATAATTGTAATCTTATAACTTTATTTTTTTTTTTCAATTTTTTTTTCAAATTTTTTTATTTTTTTATAACTTTTGAAAAAAATTATAAAGTTTTTCAAAGTTATAATTTTAATTTAATTATAATATCATGGTATGAATGATGACAATAAAAAACCCAATTATCACAATATAGCGTATATTGTGGGTTATAATATTCGATGATATGAAATTAAGGCGAGCAGATACATTAAGAAAAGTGAAAAAAAATGAAAATTAAGATTTCTTTTATTTGTGCCTAGTTAGTCATGAGTAAGCAAGATTATTACTAAATTCTATCATAAGAAAAAATACAAATGTAATCATCAAACACATTAAGAAAAAAGGGTCAAATCACCCTCCTTTAACCCATAACTCCTCAATATAACCTCCTTTTCAAAAAGACCCATGATTTTCGGGGTTATCTGAAAATATCGTTTTTTAGCCAATTATAACCGATTTTTGTTAAAGTCGTAAATTCACGCCTAGATAATACATATTTTCAAACATAAAGTTATAAAGAAATATGTTTAAGAATAAACATGAATTTCAAACAATTCACACCAGAAAACTTAGAAGAATTTTTGCCAATTTATTGTAAGTCTGCAAAAAGCTTCAAAGTTTACAAATGCCATTTTAACGCATTTGTTAAATTTACAAAAGAAAACAGTTTAGAAAATGAATCAATGTTTATCATTTTCTCAAAAATGCCACAAAACAGCAGTAAATCTGTCTTAATGTCATTTGTGAAATCCTTTGATAGTTGGATAACCAACGATAAGCAAACTGAGTCAAGCCAGTCAGTAAAAGAAGGATTAAGACAAAAACAAGAAGAATTAAAACTTCAATCTGAAAGACTAGAGCAAAAACAAATTGAAGCAAAAATTGAGTCAGAAAGATTGGAAGCAATTTTAGAACAAGAAGCCAGAGAAGAAGCTGAAAAAGAAGTATTGCGACGTGAAGAAGCAACAAAAAAACGCTTAGAAAAATTATTTGGTGAATTCAAAAGCGAGGAAGTACCGGAACAGTATATGCCATTTGACATGGAGGTAAACTTACAGAAAACTAGTTCCACATATTTCGAGCAAAAAAACGAATATAAAAAAATCCTAAGTGCAATTAAAGCCGGTAAACATATAGTTTGTACGGGTCACGCAGGAGTCGGGAAAACCGAGCTCGCCGTAAAAGTAGCACATGATTTGGATGGTTATTTATTCAAATTTAGTGCTACAAGTTCAACAAAGTTATCTGAATTAATCGGTTCATTGACGATTAATAAAAATCAAGAAATCAAAACAAGAGCCGGCGTTGTAACTAAAGCAATACTAACGGCTAATGCAAAACCAAAATGGGTTATATTACTCATTGATGAAGCAAATTGTCTATCAGAGCGTATTCAAAAAATATTCAATGGACTCACAGATGGAACCAAATTTTTAGATTTGCCGGAAGGTAGATTAAAAATAAATTCTGGTGCTAGACTAGCAGTGGTATTCACATGTAACAAATCTTACAGTGGAACAAATTCTATAAACGTAGAACTAAAAGACAGATTTGTTTTTCAAAAATTTGAAAACCTACCAGATAAAATCATGCATAGAATTTTTGAACCATACAATGCAGATTTAGAACTAGAAAAAAAGGTTATAAAATTAGGTAAGGAAATAGACAAATTCCAAAAGGGTTTAAGTTCAAACCAATTGGGCGACGACGCAAGATTTACGACAAGAAGCATGAAAACATTTTTTGAAATTCATGAACAATTTATCGCCGATAAAATGCCAAATGCAGTTAATGAAGCATTAGAAATGGCATTGGTTGAAAAATTCGATGATGAAAACGACCAGAAAACAGTTAGAACGATAATTGGAGGTATTTTTTAAATTGCCTTCAATTTCTAACTTAGAAAAAGAACTGGTGTTAATGGCACCAAATCCAATCTACATTAAACAAACAATGCACGACGTAAAAGTAAATCAATATTTGGCAAAAAAAATTGAAAAAACTTTAATGAAAATTAAAGGACGATTGGACGTTGAACTTTCAGAAAATGGAGATTTAGAAAGTAATGCATACATTCAATATAAAATCGATAAAAGAGCAAAAACAATTAACTCTTTAGAAATTTTTGAAGAAGAGGAAGAATCCCAAGGTTTAGACATAATTTGCTTGATAGACTGCTCGGGTTCAATGCGTAAGGTAGACCAACAGATGCGAGACATAACGGCGACAATAATCCAAGCTTTGAAAAAGTGCACTTTTGTAAATTTCAAAGTTTTGGCATTTTCAGGACATGCCACAGAATATCAGGGATATTTGGACGAAATAAAAACAGTGAAGGACGCCGGAAGAATTCAGGCAAATGATTCATGTACTTGTAAAGTCTGTGAAAAAGAATTTAGGTGTCATTACCACGACATCCATAATTTGGCAATAGATGAAGCATGCAAGATATTAAAAAAATCGGAAGCACATAAGAGACTGATTCTTTTAGTGACAGATGGGTACCCAGAAATAGAGCATAAGGGTAAAAGTGTAAATGAACAAGTTAAAACAAGCTTGTTTAAAAAATCAATCCAACAATGCCACAATAATAAAATTGAGACATTCGCATTGTTTTATACACATATCAAAAGCCAGATTCCAATAATGCGGGAAATCTTCAAAGGTAACTTATACCAGACTGGAGACTTTAAGGACGTGGAAACCAACTTTATTAAAAAATTGATAAAGTCGGTTGAAAAAATGAATGATTAAAATGACTGAAAAACAACAAGCAGAAATCAATAATTTTATCACTCTATGTGATAAAGTTATTTCAAAACAAGTGGACTTTATTATCAGTCAGTTGGACTGATAATAATTTTTTTTTATTTTTTTGTACAAACTTTTTAACTAAATTGTTTAACATAATAAAACATACTTTAATATGTAAGTATGTTCTTAGTAATGTATGAAATCATTAAACATGAATTCGGGAAAAACGATTTAGAATGTCAAAGCTTTATTTGTCTATGACATCCGATTGTACAAAAACAGAAAGCACAAAACGTGCACACAGATTTGCAGATTGTCACGTTCGGGGGTGGAATACTGGAATAGAAGTCAGGGTTATAACCGCACCAGACGGAAAACAGGTTTTCACTGTCTATAAAACAGACGGTTCCAACGGTTCACAACGTGAAGAAATCGCCGAGGTTATAAGCCAATGAGTGATTTTAAAACATGTCCTAGATGTGAATTAGTTCAAGATATGGAATTTCCGGCACTGAGCAGACGTTATAACATTGACATCTGTTCAAGATGTGGTCAGGTTGAAGCCGTAAATGATATGTTACATATCATGGAGATTGAATTTGATTCTTTAGGAGTTGAAGCAAAATTTTGTGCAAAAAACGATTCTAAAACCTATGGTGAGTGGCTAGAATGGAAAAACCAAATAGGGTTGGGTATGCAATAATGGTTTTCAAATATTGTAGAACCTGCATAAACATAAGACAATTTCTACCAAATGGCTACGAAGTTATAAGACACTGTGATATATGCGGAGGTGAAGAATAATGCCCCTATACACATCCCAAGACCATCACAAACTGTTTATCATAAACAGTGATGAGTTATATGAACTTGAAAACGTGATTGAGGACTTGTTCAACCATTGCCCCGAGGAATTGCAGGAAGAAATAAACACCAGATTGCAGAGGTTGGGGTTATAATGAAGGGCGACTTTGAAATCCATATAAAGTTCGACGGCACGTGGCTACTTGCCGGAAAGAAAAAAAACGTAGACAGTAGTTTTATACCTCATGTAATGGATATGATGGTTATAGACATGGCTAAGGACTTTCAAAAAGTTTTAGATACTGGTGAAATTCCAGAAAGAATCAAGGCGGGTGACGCAACACACAACGGCGGTTTAGATTTTGACTAAACCGTTTCACCGTTGTGAAAAATGCCATCAACATAAATGGGTTATAAGAGAAAAATTTAAAATTATTTGTGCAAAATGCGGGGATGTAAGATATTGATTGGTAGGGTGTACGATACAGACTACACCAGACGGACAGAATTTAGACAGACTTTAACCATTGAGGAAAGATTGTATTTGTTATTAATAATGCCGACTCACCAAGGGATGATTGGAATACACATTAAAAACTTGGAAGAAAAAATCAGGGAGCTTGAAGATGCGTTATATTAAGCGGTACACAATGAAGGAATGGGGGCGGTTTGATATTGAGACTCAGGAAAAACTTTGTGCAAAATATAATATCACGCTGACGGACTACAAGACCGACAAGGAAAAAGCGGTTATAATACTTAAGAAAATCGGACACATTGGTATGATAATGGGCAGGCAAAGTCTGGAGGCGTTGAACAGTTATTCAAATCAGCCGAAGAAAAAAAGAAAAAAAAGAAGGGCACCAACGAGGGATGATTTTTTATGAAATTATTTGAGTGCTCGCTGTGTGGCATGCAGTTGGTGGACGATGAATTAATTATAACCAGACTTGCGAGACATACACATTTTCACAAGACCGCCACACAACAAAAAAGAAATACTACAAACGGCATACCTACTTGGAGTGAGATAGAATTATGAAATTTTTGAACCGCAAATGGAAATGTATAGTTTGTACAAAAAAGGCTGTAAAAAGAGACAGTATGATATTGGTAAACGGTGCACCGAGAAAACTGATTGTGCCTTTACAAAAACATCACGTTAGATATTTCCCAGAGTTGATAGCATGGGTTCACGACACATGTCATAGAGATATACACGCTGGGTTATATCCTCACCTAATACAGTATAAATCTGAGGACTCTAAAAGATTCTATGGAGTAAAAAAATGACCGTATGTATGGCATGTAAAAGCAATTTACACATACACTGTGATTATCCAAGTCGGTGCGACTGTCTCACCTGTGAGAGTAGGATTGATGAAGAATGACAGGGGTTGAAGATATTCAAAACAAGATGTGGGAATCTGTTTTTGACCAAATTGAAGATATGAAGGATTGTGAAATGACGGAAAAAGAAATTAGGAGATTAATATTAAGAGACGTTACATACTGTCTTGACGCATCATTTTGATTTCTTCTTTTTCTTTTTGTAGGTCTTTGGAATAGTCCTGTTGTACTTTCCTCTACAATGTCCTTTTACGCTGGTCATTTTTTCTTTGGCTTGGCTTTAAAATGGCTTCCAACTTTTACATGACCTTTGTTGTGGGGTTTGTGTCCTTTTTTAAATACCATAACTATGTACAAAAACAATGAAGTTATAAGTATTACATGATAGATTTTGGACATGGAATCCAAGGTAAATTATATCTCACCTGACGACTTTAAGAGAATTGTTAACTACATTCCACTACTTCACCAGAGAACCATTGCAGACAAGGACGTGGAAATGTTGTACAAAATATTATATTTTTGTGCCCTAAGACCAATGGAGGGAATCAATTTATCGAAAGTTGATTTCAATTTAAATGACAGAGAGATTAGTTTGGGCAACACCAAGACCAGAAAAAATGATTATGCCCCGATACCAAGTCTGTTTGTAGACGAATTGGGGGGGTATCTTGCAACAAAAACCAATGGCAAACTGTTCAAGGGCTTGAATTATCTGACTTTTTACAGGTGGCTAAAGAAAACCGGTAAGGGTTTGGACATCGAGGCATGGACAACTCACAGGGATGAATCATCTGAGTTTACAATGGGGCACATCTTTAGAAAAACAGTGGGCAAGGACATGTTAAGCGGGTTATATGGCGACAAGGCAAAGTCAATCCCAATCATATCAAAACAATTACGCCACAGCAAGCCGTCAATGACTGTGGACTATTATTTGAAATCAAGTATTGAAGCTGTCAAAGATGCTTGGTGATTATAATAATGAAAGTGAAAATTTCACTTTTACTTATATAAAAAGACCACCGCTAAATTAGCGGTAGACAGTTTGTGGCATCAAGATACCAGACGTATGAAGTAATTGCAATGCCTGCAAGGGCACCATAAAAAGTTAATTTTCGTTTAAGGGAATATTTCCCAGCTACCACTTTAGTATTATCATCCTCAAGGGTAAAGCTCATAAAATTATAACCATAAACGGGCTATTTATCATTTGAGTAATCGTGCTCTTTCTCATATTCAATTCTCTTTTCATTGATACACTTGATGCATATCGGTCTGAGCTTGCCGGCGGACATTGTTTCGTTGTAGTCTCCGACAATTATATGGTTGCAGAAAAAACAGTTAGTCCAGTTTCTCACGGAATTGACATTGGTTTCATTTGCATTGGGTGGCATCTTGGACGGAATTATGGCTTTGGTGTATTTTGTCATGGCATTTCATGCACCCTGTTGCTTACACAGTCATTGGCGTAAAGTGTGTGTAACTCAAGATGTTGTTCCTCTGTCAAGTCAACGTGAGGCGTATAACCAAAGGTTATGCCGTCAATCATATAGTTTTCAATCTTCATACAATCCCAGTCCTCGTAAAAGTCCTTTGAATCAGTCCATGTAGTCCAAGCAAAAAACAACAAAACGACGACTGTACCCACGACAATAAAACCGGCGTTCTGGTTCAGCTTCCTCATGAATGGCGACATGTTTGCGTATTTGTCTCTCATGGTATGTATTCTCCCATCAAGTTGCCATAAGTAACTTTCGCCTTTTTGAGCCATTCCTGATACATCAATGCCGGACTCTCCCACCATTCAGGCTGTGCGTATGGCTGATGTATTCTATAATTTGGTTCCAAGTCCAACTCGCCTGTACAGTTGCCCATCACATACACCAGCACACGGTTGATTAAATCAATGTCTGGTGCGATTATAACCTGCTTGCAGTCGGCAGAAATTTTTACATCCTCATAAAATGTCATGGTGCCGGTGTACGGTGTCTTGTAACCAAACGGATGCATCACGTCAAAGCCCCTGCTCTGAATCTCAATGTTTGCAGTTTTGCCGTCAGTCATAAACTCAATGTCTGGGTCTACCATTACCAAAATCCAGTTTGGAAATGAGTCATAAAATCCCAGATGGGTTGAATAGTTTGAAGGTACACGCCTGATATCGTTTGGCGATTCTGCAAATTCGCCGGAAATCTCAGGATTCATGTTGTCATATAACATAAACAGTTCATAATAGGTGGGGCATTTGGTACGAAAATCATTCTCAATTAGCTTTATACACGAATCGCTAAGCGTAATACTCACGTTTTGATACTCCGGCTTTTTCTGTTTTGCCTTTAAAAATTTCTCTAAATTCTCCTGAGCAATACCCAACTTGGTATTGACCAGTTCAAACTCAACGGTTAATTTGTCCAATGCGTCACTGATGTCCTGATGTATATTTCTCTCAACATGCCATTCAGCGTTGGCTATTCTAAACAGACCCATTTGATATTCCCTCATAGTGTCTGACTTGCTCATTGACTCATACGTTGTTTTTAGACTGTCTTTCTCGTTCCATTTTTTTTGAGCTTTAACGAGGCTTTCATCATACTGTATAACCAGTTCGTCATATTCCAGTTGTAATTCATCAACCTCAGCTAACAGTTCCGCAACATCGCTGGACATCTCGTCCTCTATTGCCTGAGAGGACATGCTTGCCAATATCAAAACAAAAAGTAAATCAATCAAAACAGTTGCCTATGTACCAGAAATGAATTATATACCTGTGAAAGGTTATATCTTGTTCCATAACATCCGCACCACACAAATTACACTTCACTGTTATTTAATCACTATTCCCTAGTTATAAGAATAATGAACCAAGTTTATCGGGTTAAATTCACAAAGATTATTGCATGTTCTGCACATGTTTTGGGCACCTTGGTACCTCCATTCCGCCTTTTTGTTTCTCATAACAACGGCACAAAAAATACACCTCAATGTCTATGCACCATAGCCTTGTCTCTGCGTCTGCTCTTGGTACGCAGTCTGGAACCGCAGTCCGGACACCACACCCTGTCAAACTCTCGCCACTGAGCACACCTTACACATCTTTTGGAGTTGTGGTACCCAAGTTTTTTTCCTATAACCACACCCTTGACGGTTGAGGTGTACTCATACTTGTGGTCAATGGGGCGTAGCTGAATATTGTGACCCATCTTTCTCAGGTCTGAAATAAGTCTCATTACATATTTTTTTGTACCTACAAGTAAAATCTCCATTAACTGTATGTCCGTGTATGGTTGCTCCTTTAACAACTGCAACAACTGTATGCTTTTTGGATTCATGTCTTTGCTCTAGTCCTCAACTTTCCATTACATTCAACACATCTAAAATTCTCCTTGCTTTGCCAAACGGCACACCTTGAACAATAATGGTTTACCGCATAAGTTTTTGTCATTAACGCCCTATTCATATTATAGTAGAGAATCATACTTGTTAATATGTTTTATGAATAAGTGTGATGTTTAGTAGGGCTTAGGCAGTTTGTGTTTGATTTTGAAAAGGTAACCAAAGTAACCAAAGTAACCGCTTTCTGAACCTAGTTTCCTGAGGGATTTTTTTTTATTTTTTTTTTCGTGAGAAATCTAGGTTGAAAAAGTGGTTACTTTGGTTACTTTGGTTACCTTTACCATTCTTTTATATAACAATCCAATAATCAACATACTTCAACTAGGTCGATTTATGACATAATCTTTAAATACATCACTAATACATACATTAGTATGGTTAAGACATTTGTTCCAATACAAATCACATTAGAATTTAGAGAATATCTAAAATCAAAAAAAGGTGAATTATCTTATGAGAAATATATTCAATCACAACTTCTTATGTTACTTGAATTACAAGAAATGAAATTATCAGAATTCAGGGATGCTAATTGGCATAGACCAGATGATATTTTAAAAGATAAATCCGCCAGTGGAAAGACTCACAAACACACTGACGGCAATGAACCATACGGTCTGGACGGTCTAATATGATTAATAATAACTCAGATAAAAGTCCATTAACACCTAATGAGTGGGCTGATTTTTGGCGTAATGATATTGGTGTGAATGTTATACCTGCATTAAACCAAACCAAAACCCCCAAAGTTACTTGGAAAGAATATCAAGATGCACCTATCCCACAGGTATTACATGATGGTTGGAAAATAAACGGAATGTTTGATGAAGGGTTGGCAGTTATTTGTGGTAAAGTATTCCATAATGAATCATTAAAAGAATATTGGTTAAACATGGTTGATTGTGATAATAAATTAGGTATTGAACAGATGACTCAAAACATTAGTGAATTGGCTAGTGGTACATTGGTTGAGCAAAGTGCTAACCGTGAAAAATGTCATGTTTATTTCTATACCACCGAACCGCTAAAAAATAGGGTACTCCAAAATCCAACACTTGATGACCTACCAAAAATTGAGGTAAAATCAAGAGGTAAAAATCTAAGTTATTGTGCTGGTGGTAAACATAAAAACGGTTCGTTGATTGACATCATTGACAATAGAATCCCAAAATGTGTGGATGGTTTTAAACTTGAGACAATGATGGCTGGTATTTTCTCAAAATATGAACCAAAGAAAAAAACACTAAAAGTTTCACCGACTGAACATGATATGATTAACGACCTTATAACCAGAAAGGAGGACTCTAATCGAGGGGATTTATTAATGAAAATTCTTTTCAAACAGTTCTCCAGTGTGTCCATTGATGTTCTAAAAAAAGATGACATGTTATCATTTGCAAAAGACTTGGTTGCAAGGATGCAACACCCTATCGGTGATGACAGACTTGTTGGTTGTGTTGATTGGGTTTATGATAAAAGAATCGAGGACGGTGACACAAAATTATCACATAATCAAAATAAAAAAGAAATTGATAGGATGAATATTTTATTAAAAAATAATGATGATGCCGAAGCACAAAGAAAGTTTCAAAAGGAGTTTCCAGAAATATACGAGTCAAAAAGAAAAAGTATTTACAAAGTTGCAAAAACAGATATTCATAAAGAAACCAAAAGTATTGCGGAGGAGGAATACACTGATGAAGATTATATGATTTCCCTTGGTGACAAAATAATGAGTGAGTACACCTTCATCACAATGACAAATCACGGACACGGTGACCATGAAATAAGATTCTATGCCAATGGTAGGTATCAGGTAGGCGGTGCGGAGGTTATAGCATCCAGAGCCAGAAAACATTGGAGCAGTATTAAAAAAGGTCAGGTAAGCGAGGTTGTCGCATACATCCAGTCATTGACTGGTTGGCACAAACCAGAGGAATTTGATACAAAATCAAATTTAATCAATTTAAAAAATGTGACATTTGATTTACGAACTGGATTGCCACGAGATTTAGACCCAGAGCATCTTACAATGATACAGGTACCTGTGTATTATAACCAACATGCAAAGTGTCCACGGTTTGATAAGTTTCTACACGCATCAATGGAGGGGGATGAAAAGAAAATCAGAATGGTTTTGGAGATGATTGCATTATGTTTCATCAAGGATAACTTTCTTTTACAAAAAGCATTTATGAATACAGGTTCAGGTTCAAACGGCAAGTCAGTTTTATTCAGTATTATGTATTCAATGCTTGGCAATGAAAATGTCAGTACCAAAACAATCCATGACTTTGATAACAATCAGTTTGTCGGTGCTGGACTTGACCGCAAGCTGGCAAACATTTGTGCGGATGTTGGTTCCAAGGGTATAACCAGCACCGAAGCATTAAAGAAAATTATAGGTGGTGACTCTATCGAGTGTGAGTACAAGTTTCAGATGTCCTACTCATTCATACCTTATGCAGATTTAATTTTTAGTGCCAATGATGTGCCACATGTTGAGGACACCAGTGACGGATTTGCAAGAAGATTTGAATTGATAGAATGGACAAAATCATTCTATGGTGCAGACCGTGACCACACAGTCCAGACCATAAAACACGACCCAGAGGAATTGAGTGGAATCTTTAACAAGTTAATACCAATATTTGACTATCTTTTCAAGCATCAAAAATTGATGTATGAGAGTACCGTTGCGGATGCACGAATTGCATGGTTGAAAAAGTCTGATACGGTTCTAAGATTCATTGATGATATGTGTATAACCAATAGAAAATATTATACTGCTGTAAGTGCATTAAGAAATGCATACGAAAAGTTCTGTGCTGAAAATGAATTAAATGACGTTGACAACAAGGACTTTATCAGACGTATGGTGAGACATGGGTGCACCAACAAATCAAAGAAGGAGGAGGGTGATGTTTACAAGGCATGGTATGGTATTTGTTTAAAGTCTGAGGAATCAAAGTTTTTGGTGAGTGGTGATAACAAAACAATGGAGAATTTTAATGATGAATAATTATAACCTTGATTATACTGGCGGAGAAAATAAAATGCAAATATTTTTGTTTGAATGTTTAACCAAAACAAATCTTAATGATTGGATGTCGCCAACAATTATTGAGGTTTTATCTGGTGCTGTTAGATATCATGATGATGAATTATATGATTGGATTGAACCATTCAGTGTACATTTAGAAAAAATTGATAAACCAAGATATGACCGCATACAAAAAAAACATGACGACAATAGAAAAATACAGACAAAAGATGAAGATGGTAATGATAAAAGTAATTTATGGATTAATTCATGTGAATATTGTGGTCATGGTATTAGAAGGGAAAATTTTTTTATTATAAATCATATTGAAAAGTTAAAAATGAGAATAGGTAGTTTTTGTATTAAACATTTTCCAAGTGTTTTGACTGAGGCTGAAAACATGTCTAAATATAAATATAATTTATTATCTAGGCATTATGTATCATGGGTACATTTTATTTCAAAACGCATAAAAGATTATCCTTGGTTATATGGTAAGGACGGTAGTTTGTATAAACCAACGGTTCAATTAATTTCTAAAATTAAAACCATTGATAATTCATTCTACCCCACACCTGATACCATACAGGAATTAAAAGAACTTTCATCTTTGGTGAAACAAATAAATAAAAATGGTAATGGCTGGCTACCACCTTTGGAAGATTATGACCCACAGAAAGAGTTGTGATGGGGTCATTAAACCCACCTAACGTTCGTTCCCAACTCATCAGTCCAACCAAGACCTCTAAGGACATTTTACTCACGAAAATCTTGTTTTCGGTTTTGTGGTTATAACAAACTATATTCTATCTTATATTTAAACAGTTTAAACCGTCCGGTTTATCCGGACAGTTTACACGGTATGTCGGTAGTGTTTTAATAATAGCGGTTCAACGCAAAGTCAATAACGTGTTGGCAACCAGCTAAAACGTTTTCTCATTGTCCACTGGGATAAAGCCCCCCAGTGGTTATAATTAAATAAAAATTACCAAGATTCGAAAACCATTGGTCGTGCCAAGTCTGTTGCTGACAGGTCGTCACCCTTTTTGATTTCCATAATCAGTTTCATTGTAGGCTTGTATTGTTTATAGCAGTCGATACAATAAAGCCATCCCTGATACCAGAAGGAATCATCAATGGCAACAAACTCGCCGTTAGACAGCGTTGCATTGCATACGTCACATAATAAACAGCTTTTTGGAATTTCAGTCCGTTCATACATACTATGATAAGGTATAAACTAATATAAAAAGATATGTTAAGTGTCTCGGTTCCAAGGAAAAAATTCTGGGCGTTCCTTGTATTCGTTATCTTCTTCCATGACCGCACCATGAACATGGGGAACGTGTGTACACCTTGCCACACTTTTTACATTTTTTTACATTGGGGGGTGAAACCATTGTCATATTATAACCGTGGCAAACAGAACTACTTAAATTTTCTTAAAGCAATGGTGCGTTTTCTTTCCCTGACCAGTGCGTCAAACTTTTTGTCGCCAAATCTCATGAATCTTTCCAAGGTCTGGTGGCATGTGTTGCACATGTATCTGAACCGCTTGGAATCTCGGCTGATTAGGGGGGCTAATTGGGTGTAATAGTCAATGCTTCCCTTCAACCCTTTTGGAAACTGGTCGTAGGTCACGTCATTTGGGATGTACCAGATGTGATGTATGGTCATTCCCCTTACACTCCAGCCGGTACCGCACAAATAACATTTACCGCCAAAGTGTTTTTTACCAAGTTTTGATTTTAAGGAGTTAAGTGTGTCACGCTGAGTCAATCCTCAACCTCATGTGCTATGTGTTCACAGTCGCAGTGTTCACAGTCGCAGTGATGCCTGTCATCCATACAGTTTTCACAAATCATATTGTTGATTGCTGTTTCCTTTTGTGACATTTTTCACATCTTGGAATACCGTTAAGATTAAACATCTCTACGTTGCTTGTGAAACAAATGGTACACATTCCGTTCATCTAAACAATATTGATGTAAGGTGATTTTTAAACATTGTTTTCATACGCCTTCTCATCTCGTTTCGTATCATTCGTTCCTTGAGTCTTACAACCTTGCAATCGGCACAGAACGTGTTGCCAAGTCTGATTTGATTGTCACACGTACTGCATGATTTTCTCTGGGTCGCCCTTCTCCTTTTCTCCTCGTCCTTGTTTCTGTCATGCCATTTTTTGGCACCAATTCTTGCCCTGTCCTTTTTACATTGATAACAGACCCTTTGACACGGGTGGGTCTGCTCCAAGTCCGCCTGACAGTGACGACATTTTATTATTGAAAGGGGGATAAATCCCCCGTTAAGTTTGGTAGCCTCTAGCCTTGTAGGTAAGTTCTGACTAGTCAAATTGCCTTTTGCCATTGTACTGTGTCTCGATACTTTTTTGACTTTGTTCTTGGAGACTTTCTTGTCTGCCTTCGACACACCGGACAATAGTTTCCGCTTCCCTTTATCTGCCATTCCTCACAAGTCTTACAGTAGTTATGAGTCTTATAACTTTCGTAACCTCCGCCCAACATTCGTGACATCAGCAACAGCACCCCCTTTTCTTTGTGCCACATATTCGGCACACTCTTTCAAGCGAGTTGTAGATGACGTCATGACATGCTTGACAGTATGGTATCTCAATATTTTGTTCCCAGATTCCTTCCAAGTCCTCCCAGTATCTAGCCCCCTCTGGCTCCTTACACCTGAAACATCTAGTCATCATTAAACTCCTCTTGATGTGGTAAACAATATCCTTTCTCTGAATATTCCGTTCTATAACAAAATGGACAACATTCTACTAATTGTTCCATACTATTCATTAATCCTATTTTACATATCATACAATCTTTCCTCAAACCTTCTCTTAGGTCTGTATCACGACCTAGACCTTCTGAAAATTTACGATTCATTATGCATAACCTCTACATTCACAGGATAACATTTCGTCTCTTGATGGATGCCTTGTTTCACATGCTTCACATTTCCAGATTTCCATTAAATTATTTTTTTTAGTAAAAAAAGAAAGGTGTTGTTTGTTGAACATTGCGTATGTCTGGCACATTATTCTACATCCTCTAGTACAAAGTACGGTTTCCCGCCTGCACTGTTTTTGGTTCCGATTTTAACCACCAAAGGATTTAGACTTGACAGACCACTTCTCAATTCAGGGTTGCCTAGTTGGCTGACTATTGCAACTCTGGTTGTGTGGAATTGATTGTGTTTGTCGCCTTCAATATCAAAGTTTTCTTCCGTTGTGATTTTAACTCCTTTAATTTCCTCGTAGTTAGAATCCTCAACCTTTATGATGCTGAAAGATTTTTCTTTGTCTAGATGCTTTAGGCTGGTTGAACCACCAGAACTGTTTGCGTATTGACTCAATTTCATATTGTATTCACCACCTTCACCCACGGACATTTGATTCATTGTTCACGTCTCGCAATTTCATCATCTATCAAAATCTCCAAGGACTGTTTTACGGTACGCTTGTCCGGCTTTACGATGTACTTGTTAAACCTGTCAATGTACTCCCTTGAGATTGCTATTGTGGTAGGCTTCAATACTATGATATAATTAATGATATATTTATATGTTTAGAACAATGAGGCTTTTACACGCTTGCCTTTGGAACCCTTTTGCTTTCCAAGTGCAAACTCATCCTTTGATTTTTTAAACGTGTGACCCAAAAGACTCTCTGTTTTCTTTGTCTTTTTTCTCTTGGTTTTAAACAGTGTCATGTCGCCATCAATTCTGGTCTTTGACTTTTTGCTGAGACTCTTGTCCTGTCTCTCAAGCTTGGAGACACGCTTTTTTCCGTAGGTGATGTCTGCACGCTTGTACACACCAACAATACTATCAGCTCGCACATTGCCAATAAAGCCTGCCTTCTTGCCACGCTTTCTTGGTTTGCGTTGGGTCTGCGTCTGGTTTTGACCCCAAGGTATAACCACCCCTGCCGGTCTTTTGGTTTTTGACAAAGTTATTTGTGGTTTTATCATAATTGGCACTGGTGCCTGTGCTGTCATCAAACTCATTGATGAATCAAGTTTGAATCCACTGTCTGCACTGGTTCTGTATTTTTGTGGGGTGTCTTGTTTTATCAGTGACTCTGTTTCATTTTTTAACATTGATGCGGTATCACTTTTAATATCCGCACCAGTATCAATTCTTCCTTGTATTCCAGTCTCGGTGCCAAGCCCTGTGTCCAACTTACTACCCTCACCAATTCTTGGTGCGTTTTTATGTAACGGTATTATAACCTCACCAGTAACTATACCACCCAATGAGTATTGTTTGTATGGATTTTTCCAATTACTTTTGGCTATTGATTTACCTTCACCCTCAATGAAGCCCTTACCTCCCTTACCAGTTGTTTTATCTGGTTTTGGAATTTCTTTTTTATTAATTAATTCACTAACACCACTTTTACCCTTACCAAAATTTTTAACAGTATCATCTTCTGCTTTTGCTGACAGTGTTTTGCCACCACCTTTTGGCAATTTTATTGGTAACTTACTCTCACCTTCAAGACCCCCTGAGTTTATTCTATTCCATCTCCCAAATTCTTCTGTTGATGATTTTAAATCGGATGGGTCAAATGTTTTTGCATCTGATTTTTTTGTAGGTTTAACATCCTTGACAACTTTTGACTCTGCTAAAATAGTTTGTCCTTGTTTGAAATTAAATTCACTCTTTTTCAATGGCATTTGGGCATCTGCAAGTTTTCCCCAATGGTCAGAATTTTCTTTGAAACTTGTTGTTGTTTTCTGACCTACCAATGTAAGTTTTTCATCCGTTACTGCCTTTTCAATTATTTTTTTATTGGCTTTGTTCAATGGTATTGTTGTAAGTGTATTCAATCCCTGTGTAGATTTTTCAGTTGTTGTTTTGGTTAATCCCTTTGGTAGAATACCCCTGATTGTAATGTATTGTGCTTTGGATAAATTGACCTCAACAACATCTACAAACATGTGTTCTTTAGCAAATTGTTTATTTTCAATTTTTTTATTTGTTTTTTTAATCCATGAAATACCCAGTTTCTTTTCCACTGAATCTTTTGTTGGCAGTCTTGTAGCCCTTGAATCAATCCATTTTGATAGTGCACTTTTTGGTTTTGGTGCTTCTATCTTTGGTCTTGGATTCTGATAATAATTCATCCTTCCTTGTCTTGAATCAGAATATTTTCCAGTGATGACATCATCACGAGCTTGCTGTGCAATTTTTGCATCCTGTTTTTTACCAAACTCAGTGACTTTTACTTTATCAATCTTAACATTACCAAATCCTCCTTTCATCTGCAATAATTTACCAGACATTTCAGGATGCAATGGTGTGTAGATTGAGGATGTTGTTTTATCATAATAATTTAATTCATATTTTTTAACAGGTTGCATTATTTTATAACCTTCTTCTGACTCATTCATCATTTTATTTGCTTCATCAAGTGTATGCTTTCTTGTTTGCCTGCCAGATGGGGTTAATTTTAATTCAGCCTTTAATTTTAAACCGACTCTGGTGTCGTCAATCATTGTAAATTTATTATTAATGTTTTTTGTAAATTTAATTGACTTATCAAGAACTTTTTGTGTACTTGAAAATACTGGTACACGCACCATTTGTCCAGTGGATGTTTTCTCAACTGTTTGTGAAATTGGTATAGTTGCATAATCATTTACCTTACCAAGAATTTTTTGATTGACCACTTGTAATGCTCTTACTGGTTTACCGACAACTCTCACACCTGTATTATAACCACTCTCCATTTTTGAACCCACTCTGATTATTGGGTGTGTTTTTGGAAGAACTTCTTTTATTCCAGTTTGTATTATTCCTAACCCCCTAATACCACCTTTTATTGCCTTACCAGCAGTTAGATACGTTGCCACAGTTGCAGGCAACTGTGTGACAAAACGTGATGGGTCTTGAGCAATTTCAGTGTAAGCATTTCTAACACCAGTTAAATTCTGTGGAGTACCAGCCATAATATCGTCAATGGTTCCAGTGAATAACATCTCCTCTGCCGTCTCGGTGTAAGCCATGTGCTCACCGCCAACCATGTTGTTTGCAGACTTGCCGGTGTTGCTAAACGGCTCCACAGCCTGTGAGAATTTTAATGCCGTTTGTCCTTGCCACGTTGTTGGTTCAGGTAGGACACCAGAACGCACTGAATGTGCATAGTTTGCCAGTGAATAATTGTCATAATCACCTAATGCTTTTGATTGTTTCTGTGCCTTGTCAAAAGCTTCTGCCTCTGCCAAACTGTCAAAAACGTTTTCCTTCTCGGCGGTAAGTTCGGTTGTACCCCCTCCCATTTTAGGAATATTTATCTTTTCGTCAGACATTATAACCCACTGTGGTTTTGGTGGCAAAGGATTTTTTTTATCCCAGTCCTTTTCAATTTCCTTGTTTACAAATGCAACATGTTCTTGTGCCCTTGACTCCTTTCTGAATTGTTTTGTTACACCAGTCAAAGGATTTGTCACTGAGAAAATATCACCAGAATAACCGCTTGGTATGTTTGTGGAGTCGGTTTTTAACGGGGCAATCGTTGGCGTTGCACTCTTGATAGGTTTGGTTAAAACTGGATTTGAGTTATAACTTTCACCATATTTGATTGGGTCGATATAACCACTTGGGTTTAACTTGCCAGTCTTGTTTGGTATGTAGTTTAATTTTCTTATGTCACTGTTTTTTTGAGCCTCCTGTTTTCTGGTTGCAACGTATGCGTCAAGCTTGGACTTGTCGGTGAATGTTTCACCGTTGAATGTCCATGAAGGAACCTTGAGTGACTCACTGGAGGTTCCGGTCTTGACGGGCTTGTTTTCTTTTATCTTTGCCTTTGGTGCATCCATTACAGGATTGATTGGTGCGTTTGGAACCACAATACTCTCCCATTTTGCTCTGGCTGTTGCACGCTTTTCTGAAACCTCCGTGGATAGTACAGGTGCCTTTGGTGCAAAGAACGCATCAGTGCCAAGTTTAGGGTCATACCCTTGTTTACCAGCTCGTGCCTCTGTGTACTTTGTAGGGTTCATTAAAACGGAATCTGGAATGGAGTCGGGGTTGTTGATGTCGTAACCCATGCTTGTGAGATATGTTTTAAGATTGCGAGTGTCCTTGCCAAAGTATTTCTGTGTTGTTTGTGGCTGGAGTAGTGCGGTAGCCAGTCCAACATTGCCAGCCCTCAATTCTTTCGTGTATATTTTCTGCTTGGCGTTCTGTGCCCGAACCTTCTCCTGTCCTTTCTGGGCTTTTAGGATATATGTACTGCCGTCAATCTGTCCACTGGTTACAACGCCAGCGGGCTTGTTTAGCATTGGGTTTGTGTTATAGTATGATGGAAATTCCGGTGCTGTTGGCTTGGCAACCTTTACGTCACCAAGTATGTTTTTCTCTGTCACTGGGTTGTACACACTCTTGGCAGACTTGTCAGCCAATGCCTTAGAGTCTGCAAATCCTTTTGAGACAGTCTCCCAGTGCCTTCTGTCTGCGTTCAACTGGTTCCGACTTTCAACTTGAAATGCTCTTGACCTTGCCTCACTTGCAATTCTTTCTTGTTCTCTTTTTAATTTATTAACCTGACCAACTTTTTCTTGGTATGAAATAATGCTAATATTTCCAGCTCGTAAGTCTTTATTTGCAAAACCCAATACCACGTTTGGCATAGTATGTCCGCCACTATCTCGACTACCACCATAAAGTGTTGGGTTGTTAATTTTATTAAAAACATCTCTCCCAGCATTTGGCGGAACTGGAGTCATTTTAAAACCGTATTTGTCCTGTGCAATTTTTAGATTAGCCTGTGCTCCTTTTGCCTTTTCCCTTGCATGATACTCTTGTTTCATTTGTGTGTAAACCCAATTTGTTCTGTCATTATTTCCTCTTTGTGTACCAATTAATGCCGGTGGCAATGTGCCAGCTTCAAAATGTTCATCAATGGCTCTGCGTGTGGCATCTTTTCTATTGCTTGGTCGTCTGCCTCTATTGCCCCCCCTGTCAACACTTTCCTTGCCCTCAATGAATTCACCCCAGTCGCCACCACTTGGCGTTGACGTATAAACATTAATTTTATCCTGTTGTGCCTCATACAGTTCGCTCTGAGCCTCATACTCTTTTACGTCCTCCTCGTACTGTTTTTTAGAATCATCAATAAAATTACTCACCTTTTGCTTGAACGCCTTTTGTTCCTCGTCCACCTTTTTCTCGTAAATCTTGGTTTCATTTGCAAATGTTTCCTCGTATTTTTGAGTCTCCTCTATCTTTGCCTGCTGTAATTCCGCCTCCGCCTTTGCCTTCTGCTTGATTTGTTTATCTCTGGCTTTGGTGTCCTTCTCATACTGTTCAACGTTGGCATCATACTCAGCCTTTGCCTTTAGGTAAATCTGGTTGTCCTCGACAACGGTGTCATATCCCTCATATCCGACGTAAGCCATACACTTTATAACTATCTCACCTGTTTAAAAAAGATATGGTAGACATCAGTATTGTAGAATTAGGGGTCTACATGCTCATTGCATACTCTGGAATGTTGATGCTGATTATAAGCACCATAAGAGAAAGCCCTACTACAAAGTCACAGTCGTTTAGCCGTGCAGTCTACCTGTTGCCCTCAATAATATGTGCCTTCATGATAGCCGGAAGCGGTGAGACTATCGGGTTATATGACAGCATATCGTCAGGAATTGAGCAGGGCACCGCAACAAGTCTTAACGAGTCATTTACTGTCACTCTAATCAATCCGGTCTGGATATTGGTGAATTTTATGATTGGCATCATGATGCTGTTCCACTTTATAATGCAAACACTGCAACTGTTATTGTTCAGAGACTAGTCATTACTTGGGCGTAAAATGAGCAGTTTGTTATCATTTTAACGGTTAAGTAGATAGTGTGCAATGGTTATACTTGCCATTAGTACATACAGGACAACAATACCGCCAGCCCAGATTGCCGGAACACCGAGACTTAACATCACGTTGAACATGTGGGTACCGGTCATGACCTGAAATATGGTGTAAATTATTTGTGCACCGGCAGTTACAGGGTTGTTTGTAATTGTCAACTCGTCCTGTGCAACTATTGCGTTTGTACTGTTTGACAACGAGTCTAGGTTGATTGCACCCTCCACAGTTATTGACAAGTCGTTGCCATCAGAACCAATCATGTCAATACCCATTGGGTCGCCTACTGAATACTGTACGCCCAAGATTGCAAAACTAATTGCATACATTGTAAGCATTATGTGAACTGGCTTAAGGTGAAATTCTCCCATGACTATCCGTACCTCTTGTGGGCACCTATTGCTATTAAAACCAATACAATGACTATGCCACCTATCGCAGTACCGAAATGTATTATCTCAAATCCGGCGAGTACAAACATCATTGACACGGCAATTATGACTCCGGCTAGTGCGTGCACCCTGTTAAAGCCAACCATTGTTATAAGAACTGCAAACATTGAAACCAAGTCAACTGCACCAAATGATGCGTCAGTTCCAAACTCACCAGCCTTGAACAGGTCAATCTGTTGCAGTAGAGGGAAATTGTTTTGGGTTATAACGAAAAATGACTTGCTTCCGTCAACGGCTGGGTCTGCACATGTTATACTAATCACCTCGTTTTCCGCATCAGTGAAAAGGAATACAACAGCCCTTTGTCCGGCAGGCATGCCGGATGTATAGCTTGTCATGGTTGAACCGTCAGTGTATTGCACCTGTTCGCCGGCATACTTGTAATCAAGCTCACATGTCAGTGTGCTCCAGTTGCTTGGATATTTTATATCCAACTGGGTTTGTCCGTTTTGTAGAACGGTCTTGACATATTTTGTGTCACTTATCCTGTCCTGATTTGTTGCACTCAAGTCAATCCATTCGTCAGGGTTTTCTGAGTCAAAGTGATTATGAGGATTGAAACTTATTGTATCGGTTGTCTGTGCGGTTGTTCCGTTTACAACATTACTTAAACCACTTGGAGAAGCGTATGGCGAATATGTTACAATACTGAACTGGTATTCACTGATGATGTTTGGTATGACCTCATAGTTTGAATAATCCAATCCGGTTACATCAAAGCTGTTTGTTTCAACATTTTGAATCCATACACCGTCTTGGAATATTGAATAATGGCTCAAGTCACCCTGATAATATTCCGGCTCACTCCATCCAATTCTAATGGACTCACTGCTTGTTGCCAATACCGCCAAGTCATCAACCTCTAGAACTGGTGTTGTACCAACGGCATTGCTCCATCCACTTGAACCAATGTTGTTTGTTGCTTTAACCGCATAGATGTACTGTGTTCCAAATGTGATTGTTGACGTGTCATGGTATGACGTGACACCGGCACCAGTTGTTGTCAGTAGTGCCGATGCAGTTCCGGCATCCTCACGATATACATCAAATCCAGTTAAGGCACTGCCGTTGTCATTTGGTATAGTCCACGTGACCACGGTACTGCCGTTGTCAACCGTGACCACTGGCGGTGCCGGTACACCACTGGTTGTTATAACCGTGTCTCTAAAGGCACCCTCACCTACATTATTAACTGCGTGAATATGATAGGTGAAATTTGTGCTGGCGTTACTTGGCACGGTATCACTGTATGTTGCCACATTGACATTGTCAAGGAAACCAACATCAGTCCTGTAAATGTTATAACTGTTCACGGTGGAGCCACCGTCACTTGGCGGTACAGTCCATGTTATCGTAACATCAAACGGTGCGTTGTCTCTGTCAGGTATTGAACCACTTGCACTTGCCGGTGGTGATGGTACAGTTGGTGTTGCGATTGTTACAGATGATGATGCAACACTGGTGCCCACATTGTTATTTGTTGATGCGGTGTAATACCAAGTGCCAGCGTTAGGTACCACATTGATAAATGATAACACATTGGTACTACTTTGAATTTGTGTCCAAGGTGCGTTGCCGTCAGGTGAACGGTGAACGTCATAGTTTGTTATTGTGGAACCACCGTTATTTGTTGGCGGTGTTATAACCACTTGAACGTCAAACGGACTTGGGTTAGGATTATTAATTGCCAGTGTAACGGTTGGTGCATCAGGTACAGTTGGGGTGGTCACACTTGACGAGCCACTTAATACACTGGTTCCGTGGTTTGTAACTGTTTTAATTTCATAGGTATAACTGCCGGCAGTTGAAACTGTGTCAGTATAAACAGTGGCGGTGCCAGTTGTAGTGTAAATTAATGAGCCACCACGATAAACCTCATAGCCACTTAGATTTCCAGTTCCAGTGTACTGAGGTGCATCCCAATCAAGTGATACGGTTAGCGGACTTGGGTTCGGACTGTTAATTACGCTGGTCAAGTTGGTTGGTGCGTCTGGGGGAACGCCTGCGACAACCGTTATTGTTGCAGAGTAATCACCAATGCCAGCCTCGTTAACACTGGCAATTCTATAATCATAACTGGTTGAAAGGTTGGCAGTCGTGTCGGTGTATGGCGGTGAGGTGTTGCTTGTGGTTGCTATGGTATTCCATGCACCGCCACTTCCAGTCACCATGCGTTCAACTTGCATTGACAACAATGAACCGTTGCCCAAGTCGGTACTTGGTGTCCAAGTCAGTTCAGGCTTTGCCTGTGCGTTTGGCGTTCCACTAAAACTGGTAGGTGCGTTGGCTGGCGATACAGTCATTGCACCGTCAACATTGCTTGGCAAGCTGGAACCTATGTCGTTGACACCATAAATCTTGTAAAAGTATTCACTTCCAGCCACTACCGTATTGTCATTAAGACTTGTTGCAGTGGTTGTCACTGGGGATTTTGTATCGCCCCTTTGCTCAATCTTTGAGATTTCAGTTGCGGTTAATACATCGGAGTTTATGAA
>Ga0315333_10000117_pt1 | contig 23533 bp, 43 predicted proteins | sample M120034915metaG_FD_204521 | JGI IMG/M metagenome (GOLD analysis project Ga0315333, IMG submission 204521) | Ammonia-oxidizing marine archaeal communities from Monterey Bay, California, United States - M1 200m 34915 | ecosystem: Environmental > Aquatic > Marine > Intertidal zone | place: USA...
ATCAGAACAAAGAGGAAATTGCACAAGAAGCTATTAGAGAGTTTGCAGATGAGCATAACAATAAAGGTGAGGGCGAAGGCTACATGGCTGTTAGTGCAATGGTTGAGGCCGTTAAGCTTCACCAAGCTATGCAGGTAAACAAAAATAGAGCGAGAGCTGGCCAAAAGGCACTTACTTATCGGTCTGGTTTTTATACAGAGATTGATGGTATCGCTAATGGTATTGGTCATAATACATTACAAGGTGGTGGGTCTGAGCTTATCCAAAGGGCGGTTGGACTATACTCTCCAAAAGAGTTGGCGCAAGTTGCAAAAGATGTTAAAGATGGCATTCACAACCCTGATGATGTATATGAGTTAACAACGGATGGTGCTATAGCGGCCTTAACAAGCAAAGGTTGGAACGATGAAAGACAAGCAAAGGTAGATGCAGTTCTTTCCTTGTTCACACTTGACCGTGGTTTCGGTAAGAAGCCAATGATGATCTTTGGTTATGGCGCTCGTGAGGCAAGGATACTAGATGCTGTTGGTGATTGGGTTGATGAGCAGATAAACAAAGACCCTGATTTGGCGAGAGCTATCGCAGACTCGGGTGTTATTAACTTGGAAGATGTTAAGCAAATTCTTGGATGGGGAGCTAACAGCGCTGTAGAGGAGACGTTCACATCTGTCAAGCTTCTGAATTCGTTTATGCAAGAAACTGCACAGATTGCAATCAATGCTGGCTTAGAACCTTGGTTTACTATGAGAGAGGGTCATCGCATTAACTTTGGTGAGTTTATAGATGAAATAATCCCGGGCGCAGGAATTCCTATAAGATATCAAGAGGGTAATAGGGTAGGAGACGACATGAATGTCACAGCCTATCCTAGATTTAGAGGTATTCAGGGCAAGAGTAACAAGTCTGTTACACAGGCTGGAGTTCTTCCAACACAGGCTCAGGATGGTATTAATATCGGAACCTCTTTTCAAAACATGGAGAGATACTTCGCCAAGCGTGGTAATGCTAGAAAAGGAGCTGGAGGTCACCAAGTGTTTGATGGTATCTTTATGACACCTAAAGACGCTCCAAAGTGGGCAAAAACTCTAAATGATGACTTTTACGACATCAACAAAAGCTTTAGTTTTGCTCAAGAGTTTTACGACCAGTTGATGACTGAAGCAGCATTTAGAAATGCAGACAAAAAGGGGATTTTAGGCATGTTAAATGCAATTAATAACGCTAGAAGATCTGTGCTTGGTAGAGTTAGTAAGGAAAATGTAAGACAATTCTATTGGGACCATTAAAATAAAAAATACCCACCGAACACTTAATTGTGTCTGGTGGGTATTTTTTTATCTAATAGCCTCTTTGGGCTGTTACATTCTTTAAGTTCTTTTTAGCTTGAATCATACCATCCTTGGCCAGCTTAGTAGCTAAGGACATAGCCTCACCGGGTTCCATGCCAGCTTCTAGGTTTGCTTTGGTTTCTGCTTCAATATTCTCTCTGTAAATCTTATCAATCATGTAGTCATTGATTTTAGGCGTACCACATAAACTCTCTGGTACACCATATTGTTCGCAATAATCAGAGTCTTTAACTCCGTGTATTGACATTATGTTATGATCTCTTGACATTCGTCTTCTCCTTTTTTGTTTGTATCAATCCATTCGATTAGGTGTTGAACTGGATGTTTGTCACCAACTTCAAATGGTCCATACTCTGTAATTATGGTTGTCTTCTCACCCGTGTGGTCATCAACAATTGTAAACACGGCTTTACACAAGGCCACTACCTGTCCTCACTAACCATATTAAAACCATGAATAGCTGCTGACTTCAATAGGCTTTGTATGGTTGTCTCTGCAGCGTCTACCATTGAATCTGATGCTACAGTTGATTCTAGAACCATTCTAGCTTCCTTTAGCATGACAGATAGTCCGGCAGAAATTGCTTCTGTGTTTTCTAACATATTATTCTTCTCCGTGTGTTGTAAGTGCCTTCCATGACACTGGGTATAGTGGTTTTACAATGTCTTGAATAAGCATTGCCAGTTCTGTTACTTCTTGTTGGGCTCCATCATGAGTCCTTTGTGTATAAAATCTTGCGTAAGCCGCTAAAGAGCCTGTCCAGTACCATTCGGTATAAACACCTTGTGGTAGTACGAACCTTGCTTGTTCTGGAGCGACACCTAGCTTTAATAAAGAATCATAATTAAAAAGGGCTGTCTTACACCCATCTCTATACGATGCCTCTACTAACCATAGGTTACTACCTATCTCTCCAGAAGAGCCTTGCTTGGCTCCATCGGTAGGGGCTTTTCTCCATTTAGGCATAAAGAGCTCTGGAGGGTCTGAAACATATCTTCTGCTTATTTCATTCTCAGTAAAGCCAACTTTGTGTTTGAAACATTGTGTTCTTATGCTTATTGGTGCTTTAATTCTTAAAGTAATCTGCGGGTGTGCAAATGGTGTCCAATGGTTATGAGATGCTAAGTACTCTATTAGCTTTTCATCCTTGGAATCAAAAGTATCTTTGTGTTTATTGAAAGAAACTCTTGCTGCGTTTGCAACTGTTGCGTCACTACCCATACTATCTACTAGTGTTGCATTCATTCAGGTGGCTCCCCAATGTTTCTTAAATTACCTATAGAGTCTATTTCTGGAAGTACGTCATCTAGCTTTTTAACGTACTCTCTGTGCTGTTGACATAGTAGAAGCTCTTCATCGGTAAGTAATAACCTTTCTAATACTTCACTTAAGGTGTATTTTTTACCCCATATTTTCTTCTCTTCTGGTTCGCTCATTATCTCTCCCAATGGCAGGACAACCCTATAAACATAAGGTTGCCATGTTTTTGTTTAGCCTCCAAATACTAGCATCAATACCACAATGCCAGCAAATACCAAGGTGCTACTTTTAGCAGCTAAGACTTTATCAATTAAAACTTTTAAGTCATCCATACGTATTACTCCTTATTAATTCCAACCCCACTCACCAGTCATACCAGACTTTGAATAGTCTGTGACTGTCTTCTCAAAGAAGTTACTCATCGAATCACCTGATGTTAACTCCTCTACCCAAGGCAAGGGGTTTGTCTTTACCTTGAAGTTTCCTTTAAATCCCATCTGGATTAGACGCCTGTCCGCCAGATACCTAATGTACTCTTTAACTTCAGCTTTGTTAAGACCATCCACACTTCCAGCCTTATAAGCAAGATCGATAACCTTATCCTCCAGCTTAACAATGGTCCTTGCCATTCTGTAAATCTCTTTCTTAAATTCATCGTTTACCAACCTTGGGTGCTCCGCTACAAACTCACGGAATAGTTTACTCATACCTTCAACATGCATAGTCTCGTCTCTGATACTCCATTCAACTACCGTGTTCATTCCTTTCATCTTGCCGTACCTTTGATAGTTTAACAGCATAACGAACGCACTGAAGAGGGACACACCCTCGTTGAATACACTTAAAGCTAGAGCTTTCGCTAATCCGTGCTGTGTGTTCACGTCTGCGTCCTTCATAAACTCTACCTTCTTTACCATGGCGTCGTACTCAAGAAACATGGAGTACTCACTCTCATGAAGTCCAAGTGTGTCGTTAAGTAGAGCATAGGCTCGTTGGTGTATGCCCTCTCTAGCTGCAAAGGACAGTAGCATAGACCTAATCTCATTATTCATAAACTTAGGTATATACAGTGTTGAGTAATTACCAGCAACCACAACATCAGACTGTGTAAACAATCTGAGTATCTGTGTAATGTGGTTCTTCTCAATGTCTGATAGTGACCCATCCTTCCATTGAGTTATATCATCAGCTAAGTTTATTTCACTCTCAGTCCAATGCAAGTCCTCGTGCTGCTCTGTAAGCTCCATAGCCCATGGGAACTTAAAGGGCTTATAGGTTTTATTCTCTTCTAATAGACTCACTTATTTCTCCTAATTATCAGATAGCCTCATCTCAATATGTCTTATTCTGTGACAATTGGGACAAAGCATATCGCATTTCTCTGCTTCTCTTTCAACCTTATCCTTAGATAGGGCAATCTTTGAAGAAACGTTGAATAGTTTTTTGCTTGGGTCTCTGTGATGGTAATCAAAGAAACCAACTGTCTTGCTAGTCATTCCACAATCTAAACATTTGTAATCATTCTTTGCGTAAAAGTATAGCGTTCTTTCTATCTTAACACTTGTCTTAGTTTTTGAGCCACACTCTCTACATTTGTATTGAAGCCCTCCCCGAAGCTTGCTACTCTTAGCAAAACACTCCAGCTCTTTGTCTTCTTTACATGTGTTACATTTTTTTAACCTTGGCAACTTAAGCATTCGTCATCCTCTACAAAGTCCTTGAGAGCAATACGTTCAACCTGTTTGCCCACATTCTCAGCGTTACTACTTGCTGATGTGCGTAGGTAATACAGACCTTTTAGTTTATTCTTCCAAGCCTTGATGTGGACTTTATTAACATAAGACTTATCACTTCCAGAGGGAAAGAATAGGTTCACTGATTGACCCTGACAGATAAACTCCTGTCGTTGTGCGGCTTGTTCAACTACCCAGCTCTGGTCAAGCTCAAAGGCAGTCTTGAAGACGTCCCTCTCCCACTCAGACAGATAGTCAAGTTGCTGAACAGACCCTTCATGGTGTCCAATGTTTCTCCACTCACGATCTAGCCAGTCCTTGTCTTTCCCAAGTCTTAGTCGGTGCTCTTCTAGTACAGCTTCAAGGTGTTTGTTCTTGATAAAGTGTGAGCCAACCCTAGTCTTGTGCGTGTAAGCATTTGACTTAATAGGCTCAATAGAAGCTGAGGTGCCAATGATCATCCCGCTATTAGCATTAGGAGCAATAGCAAGGAGATGAGAGTTCCTGTCACCAGTGCCGGTCCCATCAGGATACTCTCCTCTAGTTTTAGCAAGTTCTTTAGTAGCTTCAACGGCCTTCTCCTTAATATGTTTGAATAACATCTTGTTCTGGCCAACAGCCATCGAAGATTCCCAAGGGATATTCTTTGATTGCAGGTACGAATGGAAGCCCATTGCGCCCAAACCTAAGCTACGTTCTTGATAAGCCGAGTGAGTAGCTTTAGCTAACTCCCTAGGAGCACTATCAATGAAACAAGTGAGAACATTGTCCAACATAGTAATAAGGTCAGCCACGATTGAGGTTTCTTTCCACTCATCATACATCTCCAAGTTAAGTGACGAGAGACAACATACCGCTGTACGATTTTCATCTGTTGGTAGGTGAATCTCATTACATAGATTACTTCCACGAATCTTTAACCCTTTCTTTTTAAGACTTTTTGGAAGATGCTTATTAGCCTCGTCGATGAAGTTAATGTACGGCTCGCCCGTTCTAAACCTCGTCTCCAGAATGCGTTCCCACAATTCTCTAGCAGGTACGCTATCGCGTACAGAACTATCATTTGGATCAACCAAACTCCATACACCACCACTAACAACGGAATCCATAAAATCAGTACAAACATTAACAGCATTGTTAATATTAAAGCACTTACGGTTGCTATCGCCTCCCGTAGGTATTCTAATGTTAAGAAACTCAATAATGTCTGGGTGACTGACGTCCATATACGCTGCATAACTTCCTTTTCTTGTTTGTCCTTGTTTGTAAGCAGTCATTGCTGAGTCTGCTACTTTAATAAACGGTATTGGTGATGGTGCTTTATCACTTACTGCACGAACATCCGACCAATGACCTCCAACTCCTCCACCTTTTACACTAAGCCAAGCCAGTTCTGCTTGATGATCAATAAGTCCACCAAGAGTATCAGGTACATAGCTAAGAAAGCAAGATATAGGCATGCCTTTAGATTCCTCTTCGGGGTTAGGAGCATTGCTAAGAATAGGACTGCTGAACATGAACCAATTATTACTAATACCATCATATAACCTCTGAGCTAATTCTAAATCACCACCACAATATGCAACACATGCTCGTGCATATGCTTCTTGTGGGTCTTTCTCAGCGCCCCTTAAGTAATATCCCTTAAGCAGGTCTATTGACTGTGGGGTAAGCGCCTTACTCCTTTCTCTATCTATTGTTATTCCTAGATACTTTGCTTTCATAACTGTTTATCCTTTTATAATTTCCTTCGCTTTAATGTAATCTTTTACGATTCCAGATCTTACAATATCATCACTAGAAAAGTAGTTAAAATCAACCCACTTTGACATTCTTTGGAGGATACCCATAAAATCACTAATATCCTTGCTTTTGTTAAATACAAAATCTGTTTGGTCTGTATCTCCACAAAAGATAATCTTGGAGCCTTTACCTAATCTTGTCATAATAGAGTCTGCTTCATGAGCTGTCATGTTCTGAAACTCATCAACAATTACTATCGTGTCATCAAGGGTGATGCCCCGTACATAAGATGTAAGCATGAACTCTACGATTCTATTCTTCTTCATCAGCCCGTAAGCGTCACCTCTACCAAATAGCTCGTTACAGATGCCTATATAAGGCAACTCATATATGGCTTGCTTCTCTTCAAGTGAGCCGGGTAAGTGACCGATATCCCTTGTGGCTACAGCTGACCTTACAATTACAACTCTTCTATACCTTGACTTTGAGTTAAGTATCTCATCAAAGGCGCTAGCAAGGGCTAGATAGGTCTTTCCGGTGCCAGCAGAACCTCTTAATACTTGTGACCTTCCGGATTCATAGTTGTTAAAATAAGCTTCCTGTGCTCCCGAAATCGGGGTCACACTCTCCATCTCCAGATGTTGCTTCATCATTAGCGCTCTGGCTGTTGACTGTCGGTTCTTTGACATTGTTTTCTTTCCATTGATTGTTTAAATAAGTTTTAAGCACTCCCTCGTCTTGCCATGTTCCTCCGGGGAGATTGTCCATCCAAGATGTATCTACTGTATAGCATTTGTGCATAAGTATCATACTTGGACTAGGCTTTGAATAACCGGGAACACCCGCCCTAATTTCTTTTCTTTTTGCCATGACTATATTTAATAGTAATGCAATCCATTCCATCTTCGTCCTCGTACCTATCATAGGTAAGAATTCCTTCAGAATGCATCTCTACTGCGTATTGTACTCCTTCCTCAAACGCTTCTTTCTTTGCTTGAGCGATTAAAAGGTACACTATAAAAATTGATACCGGTAATAGTATCATCCAAAGCTCTATAAACATATAGTCTCCTTAATGTATTTGCCACATTCCATCCTCTTCTCCATAATCATCAAGTGTTATAAATCTTAACCCTAAAGACCTCATGATATCTATAGTTCCATACCAAGCTTCACATTCTAATATGAGCTCTTCATCTGTTGTTGCTCTAAGCACTAATGTAATCTTTTCTTCTAGGTCGTTGATGTGTATCTGGTATGTTGCCACGCTACTCCTCCTCTACAATTTCTACCATTACATAGTCCTCTTCGCCATAACCACCAAAGAATGCCGAGAAACCTACAAGTATCTCAACATTGTCATCAGCTATCTTCCCGGCCTTAGTCATTTCATCACACATAAACTTATGCACAGGATATGTGAGGTTGTCAACATCCTTCTTCCTTTTGTTACTGAAGAACAATGTGTAATGAATACTTATGCGCCCCTTGTATACTGGAAGACTTTCAATAAATCCAGTAATATGTTCTGCATAATCTCTTTTAGACTTTGCCAACGCAGCCCAATGAGCATTTCTGTAGATATTCATTGTAAGCATTCTGTCTGACTTGTTCTTTCTTATGGTCGGTAAGTCTAATCTAGCTATCATGCCTTTTTACTTTTCGGAAGAGGATCTTTCATCTTCATAACATAAGGGTAGTCCTTTTCTGGAGGGGCAGACATAGCTTCATTAAGTATAGCTCTACTCTCCTCCAGCTCTATAAGCTTCTTTAAATACCAATGGGCCTTTTTAAGGTCCTCAATACCATTTTTAAACTTATATCTAGAAACGTACTTAACGATATTACCCTCTAGATATGAGAACTTCTGATCTAAGATGTAATCAATAACTTCTATCTCCCCTTGTTTATAATGGTCTGGGTTTATTTTATCACTCATTTAATTTCTCCAACTGTCCAAGTACCTGTTTTGTTGTTACGTCTACATCTTACACCATTTCCTTGGTGACTTTGGTTGTCACACATGTAAATAAGATCGTGCCTAAGGTTTTTTAATTCCTTGGTGTATTCGTCAACCAACCCTTTACAGGCTATCCATTTTGTTGTTGTTTCCAGCCAAACTTTATCATCTCTCTTTACAATGTCTAGCGGTCCAGCTTCGGGCTTGCCCTTAAAATACTCTTTCCAGCCATCCAAGATTGTTTCTCTTATCTCTGGGTCGCTTTGGTAAACAATGTATTGACCATCTTTATTCTTCCAGTCATACACCACAAAGTTACAGAAAGACTCTTTGGATAACATCATCTGCTGTTCCATCTGCATCCGATATTGTAGGGGCAACTCTTCACCGTTTAACACTGTTAGCCACAATGGACTTTCACAACCATTAAGTGGTACTTTAATTTCTACAATCTCAGTACCTCCATAGTATTGCTGGCCATCTAAGGAGGCCATTAAAGGCATACCAAAGGTTTCATCATCAACAATACAAAGTGGTAGGAAGAATTTTTTAGATTCTCTCTCGTACCACTCTAAGGCGGAATCTTCATATTGAGAACCTATAGACATAGCAAAGTTTTGCTTAATCTCAAGCTCTCCGTGTTTTAATTCCCAAAGCTGTAGCCTACTCTTTGGTATCCATGGGGAGACTTCACAAGCACTTGATGCTTCGCTAGCTGTTCCATACTTTCTTCTAAGGTTTAGCCATTCTTCGCTACCCTGCTTAAGGTCTTCTTCTTTATATACTTTAATCACTACTTTCTCCTTTTTGATCTTCTAATATTTAAGTATGTTATGTAGCTTTTAGTGTCTTTTGAGGGAGGCTTTGCGTTTGCATCTCTAAAGTCAGGGTCTGTTTTGAACCTAACTCTATAGCTGTGTACACACCATGATGGGTTGTATCCTTTAACGATAGCATATCCCATTAACTCTTCAAAAAAGTTCTTCTTAAAACCATCTCCATACCTTTCGGACTTCTCAACCTTTTTGGTTTTTTTGTCTACTAAACCTAAAAGACCATCTACGTAAGCAACATGCTCACTCTTTGGTTTGGCTATATGACCACAGTTAGGACATATATTACTTCCAGAGAACACATGAAAACAACCATCGCAAACAACTTGTGCCTCTTCTCTATCTTTAGAGTCTTTCCTTTCATTTTCCGAACTCCTTCCATTTGTCAGCACCCACTCATGGTCATCTGTTGCAAATCCACACGTATGAACGGCTCCTGAATGGTCAATGACGATTGCATTGGCCTTACCGGGGTAAGGTCTAAGAACTCTTCCAACCATCTGTATATATAGCCCTAGAGACTTTGTTGGTCTCGCTAGGACGCATGTCTGAGCAATAGGGGCGTCAAACCCCTCTGTTAGAACCATGCAGTTACATATCACACTTATATCGCCCCTGTTAAAGGCGGTGAGGACTTTTAATCTCTCTTCATTATCTGTTGTTCCATCAATGTGTGCAGCAGTAACTCCAGCTTGTTGGAATTGATTGGCAATATTCATTGAATGCTTAACGCTTGATGCGAAAACAATGGTGCTTGTGTCATTAGCTATGTGCTTCCAAGTTTCAACGATATTTCCAACCAGTTTAGGCTTATCCATAACATCGTTAAGATCTTTCTGGTTGTAGTCGTTGCCTATCGTTCCAACTTTCCTCAAGTCTGGAAGAGATGGCGCATAATAATTAGCAGTAACTAAGCTTTTGTTCTCGGTTAATTCTTTAATGCTTGGAGCCTGAACCATGTCTGTGTATATATTGCCTAATCCAGTTCCATCACTGCGTATTGGTGTGGCTGTTAACCCGACAACTAATGGTGTACCAAGCTTCTCATAAAGCTCTAATAGCTTTAAATATGTTGGAGATGCAGACCTATGGGCCTCATCAATAACAATCAAATCTGCTGATGGTAATTCCATCACTTTTCTTTCTATAACTCTAGCTCTAAGCGTGTCAATAGATGCTAATTGCACCCTTATATGGTCGCTAGATGGCATTCCAGCCATTATTACCCCGTGGTCAACCCCTAGGTTATCTAGGGTCGTAGAGGCTTGTGTAATCAATTCTCTACGATGGGCTAAAAAAATAATTCTCTTGTCTTTAGAGATGTAGTGTTTTATTAATGCACTTGACATGACTGTTTTACCTGAGCCTGTCGCAGCTTGAAGAAGTATTCTTTTATGTCCAGATTTGGCAGAATGTACTATCTTATTTAAGACGTCTTTCTGATATTGCCTTAATTCCATACCAACTCCGTTATTAAGAATCAGTTAAACCTATAGGACTGAAGCCTTACATAGGTCTAACTGATATTTGCTTACCCTTTAAAAGGGAGGTTCGTCATCCATTCCAGCACTTGCCGAAGACAAACTTACTTCGGATTTTGGAGTGAAAGAGAAAGAACTACCCTCTCCACCATCGCCACCAGCGTACTCAACCAGCTCAAGGACTTGCACGGCTCTTAGTTCTGAGCCTACACCTGCGCGACCTTTGAAGTTGTACTCATATGTAGAGACTTCTACATTACAAACACTTCCGTTACCGATAATTGTGGTATCTACAGCATCACCAAACTTATCAACAACAACTGGGGCTGCTTTAGCGTCACCAGACTTCTTAAAAGTGCAACCACGCTTAACACCAATGGTTTCTACACCATCTTCAGACACCTTAATCTCAGGAGATGCTTTAGATGCTCTCCATTTTTTAGCTTGATCAGAGTCCAAAACAATAGTAATAGACCATTGCTGACCATCCTGATTAAAATTATCTTCTGTGTTAACGCCAAGTTTAGGCCACAAAACTTTTACATTTTCAAATACTGTTTTAGCCATTTGTTATACTCCTATATTTTTAAAGGTTTTTATCTTATAGCGAACCTTCATTTGATTCACTAATACTCTAGTCATCGCACGAACCATCGATAGTCTCTCACTCTTTTCAACCTGAGCGAATTGACGTTGATTCATGTTTAGACGTCTCTCGATCATTCGTGTCGCTTCAGCTCTCAACCTATTGGTTTTGAACGCTTTGACAGAACGACCATACCTAGCAATAGGCAGTATGTCCTCTTCGGACAACTCGTACATGCTAAATTCTTTTGGTGTAATTAATTTTATTTCTATCATATTACTCCTTATAAAAAAGAGCCATAAAAGACTATGCAGGAGGTGCATTGTGGTAGTAGTCTTCTATGGCTTATTTATTATTATCACTTTCCACTACCACGTGGACCGGTGTAATTAAAATTTATTCTCTATAACCCGTAGGACGAGATTCAACAGAAGAAATAATCTGAATCAACGACCTTTGAGATATCCAGTCTTCCTAGTTTAGGAGGGTGTTCTGTATATCCAATACCAGCCATATCTTTTCTTATATGACCAAATATATCCCTATCGTACATATTGATAAAGACGCTCTTTGTTACTCTTACTAAGTCTTCAACATCATCTGCATGGACACTATAAGAATCATGAATAGCGCCAAACGATGTAATACCCATATCATGTAGTTCATTAATGACCAGTGACATATGGCTAGCATCCATGCTGTGAACGTAGTTGGGGCTTATCCCACTCATTACCTCATGTATAGCTGGTATTTCAGTTTGCTCTCTATAAACTAAAACGATCTTTTTGTTTTTGTAGAACAATGATACATCCTTTTGTCGAGTTACCCACTTCTCAGATATAACTGGGAAGCCACTGGGAGTTGACCAAGTAACACAACTATGCCCCTCATCTTTCATTACATACTTCACAACAGATTGCAGGTAGTTCTTAATAGCTACTGGGCCACTACATATAGTGTTGTATGTATCAACCAAGTCCTTACTAAGCTTTCTAGCGATTGACTTTGTTATTCCATACTTTGTGGTCATCCCGGCATTGTAGCAGTCTGTATAGATAATGTCAGCGATACAGTTGACTCCAGCATCGTATGCCTTGGTCATAGACCCACGCTTACTAATTCCTTTACGAATCAGCTTCATCGGTATCTTAGCCAAGACAGCGCCCAAGTCAGTACCAATATTTCTATTGATAATTCCTTTGGCCACAATGATGTAGAAGTCTATCGGCTTATCTTTAGGTATTAAACCGACCATACCGCCAGACACCTCATCTCTACTCATAGCCGCTAGATGTTGTGTTCCGTTTGAACTTCCATCTATGGATATTGGTAGTCGTGTGTAGTATTCATCACCAGACAACAAAGAACCATGATAGGCACAAACTTCAAAACAAAGGGACAGAAATACCCAAGGTTTCTCAGCATCCATCCAAATGTCTTTATTCTTTAATGGATCTTCAGCAATATCCCATAATAACTCGATATTCTCTTCAGCCCATCTAAACCTGTCATTTAGCGACATTTTGTCCACACTCAGGTCAGGTATTCCATCAGCCTTAAGGTCTGTCACATAGTCAACCTCGAGCCAATCAAGCTTATTCAACTCATTAATCGTATATGATTTGTTGAAACTGTTGGCTGTGTGGATCATCATCCACCTATAACCTTTGTCAGTCATTAACCTCTTCTCATTGAACATTAAATGCCCTCTGGCAAGGTCGCTAGACTGATATGAAAAGAACGGGTCTTTAGCATATATACGCCCTCTAAAGTCTAAAAACATAGACTGATAGAAAGAGTACGATGCCCAGCCACTAGGACCATTAATAGTCTCTAAGATTGCCTTATCTCTAGCTGCTTTGGATTGTTTGGCTAAGCAGTATTGCTTTGCTATCCAATTCTGATTATGAGCCTCAAACAAGACTTCTGTCTCTTTGATTTGCTCCTTAATCTTTAAGGCAACCTTTCCACCATCCTTTAAAGACCTTACTCTTCTGAAGAGTTTATTCAATTCAGACTCAATAGTCTTAACTGTTGTGGCGTTTCCCTTTTCTGGTTGGAATATCGCTCCATCCTTGTACAGGTCTACACCAATCAATTGTTTATTGAACGAGCCTCTTCTGATGTCTCTTACATCAAACACCCTGTCTTTATTATTTATATCTTTAAGAACTATGGTGGTCGAGGTAATGTCATCCTCTAAAGACTCTGAGACTCTTGCAACATCTGGATTAACAATCCATTTGACAGATTCAAGGTTGTTGACCGCCTTTACATATTCAGCCTTTGATTCTATAGTGTTCACCTTAGACTTAACAAGCTTACTTTTAATACCACCTACCATGCGCTCGTTGGACTCCCATTGGGGGTACTTGTAGAGGCTGATACCAGACCGTTCTTTCTCGATAAAGCTAATATCCATGAAGTTGACACCCATCTCTAAATGATATGGCTGTAATCTTAACGTTCTTGTGATATTGTTCGACTTTATCTGCTCTAATGTAAAGTACGGCTCTCTACCCATTACTAAGTAGTCCGCAGACACTAGTCTTGTTAGTATTAGCCAACCAAGCCTCATCCTATCGTCAGATGATACATCTAGAGACAGGTTGTCTTTTACAATACCTCCAATAACCATGTTGGCATTTGTTAGCATTATGTGTCCATCATGCCTCCTGAATTGCCCAATTAGGGCGAGGAATGAATCTTTAACAATATTGAACATTCTAAAATCATCTCTAAGGCATTTTGCATTCCTGATGATCTTACATGCAATGTTATTATTGTTGCGCTTGTGCATAACGTAGTCTTCTACGATCCACACAATCTCTTGAATTTCATTTCGATTGTCTTGCATAGCTACCACCCTATATAATGAATTATTTGTCTTTCTTGTTAAAGGCGTCAATAACCCTTATTGGATTTACTTCCTTACCTCGCCTAGTATCTCGCCACTCATATGTGTAGCGTTCTTTACCTGTCACCGACCAATACACATCTGACTTAAAACCATCCCAAAGATCTTTGAAGAAGCTCAATTCAGACTCTCCATTACTGTGAAGAGCCTCCTCATACTTGTGCGGTCTTCTTTGGTTTTAACATTGAAGTGCAACGTTCGCTCCAATGGCATGTCGTTAGTTACTGTTTCGAGACCCTCTTCCGAGGCAATACTATAAAGAGTATCCGCACCTCTTTGAGTGTCCATCTGAATTGTTATAATTATATTCATTTTAATCCTTTCATGTGTAAATCATTAAAGTCTGTGCCTACCTGTTCGGGTAGAAATACATACACCTCTAAACCTTTATTTCTGAGCTTCTTAGCAAGGATATAGGCCGATGCTTGACCAGTAAAGGATTTGTCATTATCTCCATAGATAAACACAGTCTTAACCTTTTCTGGCGGTACAAAACTTTCCAAGCCACCTGAACTAACCGTTGCGAATGCCGGCAACCCACAATCAATATGGGCAGCATAAGCGGTCTCAACACCCTCAGCAATACAGATCTTATCTTCAAAGTCAATATGAAGCCTAATCGCAGCGCCACTTATTGTACCTTTAGGAGGCATAACCTTTCTTGCTGGGTCTAGATTAGCTTTCTTACCATCCTTAGTATATGTAAGGTGATAAGAGACTCCGTTACCCTCGTAGTCCTGAATTAAAGACACAAGGGTATCGTATGTACCAACTACGCGACCATCAGCCCAGTAGTCAAGCTTAGCCTCTCTCAAGCCATCAGGTATCCCACCAAACCCTCTAGACATTAAGTACTTGTGAACACTCCCGGATGGGTGTATTCTCGAAGTCTTCTGAGCCACATTCCTTAGAGCAGGAACAGGGTCTCTCTTAGCTGTCTTGGGTTTTGCGAATACCTCAGGATTGTTGTTGTAGTCAACAATGGGTTTAACCATTTCTACAGCTTGTGCGAAACCAATCCCTTGGTACTTCATGAGTAACGTCCAGCCATCACCATTGCCACAACCGCGACAAAGATAAACACCAGCATCGTTCATGTCTGTAAAGGCAAAACGATCTTTACCTCCACACATTGGGCAAGGAGTATTCTTACCGCTTAGAAATGTTTCGTCAATACCGCATTGCGATAGTATCCCAAACCATTTCCCTTTTACCATTTCGGTAATATCTTCTCTATACATCTTATTACTCCTTATTTATTATTAATTACACCACTAACTTACCAGACTTTCTCCTCCATGGCTTTGTGCCAAGACTTCTTCCAGTCTGACTCTCTGGCGTAAGCTTCCTCCTCGTTGTTAGCGAAGTCGTTAAAATCAAACCTACCATCCCTATACTGCTCGAAATGAATCAGTTCGTGAGCATAGGTTGTCAAGAGTTCGTCAATAAACAGGTCATCGCTCTCTAAGAGTTGTACTCTTGAACCACAAACTATATTAATCTCTATTGGGAACTCCTCCCAAGGATCGGTCTCTTCAAAGAAAGGGTTAAAGAAACCCTCTATGTACCATTCGGCATTTATGCCTTGGCAAGCTTCCGCATCTTCGACTACGTTCAACTCAACATAGTCTGGCAATGCAAAGCGCATTGTTTTAGCCATTCTCTCTATGTTCATAATTTACCCCTAAGTCATTGTACTTGTTACAATTATAACAAATAATAACCACTAAGTGTCAGTCATCTTCATATTCTCCAGTTATTCCATCAGGATTGTAGCTCTCATGTTCCATCCAATATTCAAGGAATGATCTAAGCGCCCGAATATCTTCGATTTTCTCTACATCAACAGATATTGACTTAAAGCCAACCTCTCTTTCATCTAAAGATGCTTTTAACGAATCACCTGAAAAGTCCACATCTTGCTGAATTACCTTACCCTCAACAAAATCCATTTCCATGTCGCTCTGTGTTGCTAGGCAAAGTAACTGCCACATCTTATGCTTCTTCTCAAAGTCATTTTCAATTATTAGTATTTTCATTTGTTACTCCTTTTTAGTTCTAAAATTGCTTCTAATCCCTCAATGATAAAAGACCATTCTTGGGAGTTGTTACCCTCAAAGCACAAATGTGACCATTCATCATTAGAGAGTGTTGTGTCTAACGCGTGTTCAATAGACTCCTTATTCCAATGAGCTATTATGATGTTATCCTCTAACGGCTCTTCTTCCAATATTTCTATTGCTTCTTTTACTAGCATTTTACGCTCCTACTGGTAGTATTGAAATGTCTTTATCTGATGTGTATAACGCACCGGGGCCATTACCCTCATCATCTTGACTTGGAAATAAGAACGAACCATCAGTAAACTCTATTATTGGACAAGATCTGTCCCAATACATTTCTTTCTGTTCATCCTCGGTCATCCATCGAATTGACTGAATGACTTTCCCTTTGAATGCCTTTGTGGCTTCATCTTCCCAGTTTCTCATTTTATTACTCCTATGAAATCATCTAATTGGTCTTCCGTTACTTCATCATTCCATTCATCTAAATGGCTCTTCAGTAAACTTATGTATGTTCTAAACGCATCGTCCTTACTACTGGCGATAACCTTTGCTACATCTCTTACAAGCCATTCTGGCTTAATTATTTCAAAAACCATACTTACTCCTTTATTATTATTAATCATCTCTTTCAACCCTCATCTCTTGCAAGATGTGGCTTATTACATCGACAGTCCAACCATTACCAAGCATACGGTATCGCTGGGTATTTGACACACCCTCTGTGTAGTTGTCAGGTACGGTTTGCAGTCTTTCGCATTCCAAAGGCGTTAGTTTGCGATAGGTTGGGTGTTCATACCGCATGTAATCATAGTTCGCAGCAGTCAGACAGTTACTCTTGTCTTTCATGTTGCGCCCTCTTCTGGTCTTTGAGTTGATAAAGGTAGCATCAAAGCAATCACCATCTTCTATCTCTGTATAGCCTTTTTTGGTGGCTTCTGGAACAACTAAAACCTTTGGCTCTCTGTGACCACCACCCATCGTTGTCAAGGTAGGGGATTTTCCATCACGGTGATAAACTCTTTTAATAGAGTCATTCCCACTTAGATCTGCATCGCCCACATGGCACAACCCATCCTTGGAGAACACTAACTGTCTACGGTGCTTCTCAAAGTAAGACTTTAAGTTGCCACCTTTGAAGTAGTTAGCATCTATACAGAAACTTTTGTCTCTATCGACAACTCCATCTTCCAGAATATCCTTTAGAACAATACCCTTATCTTCGGGTTGTTCGATGTTTGGGATATTAGTCCAATACAGTCTCACTCTATTCTGAGCGCAAAGCAAAGAACTATTGATCTTTACCGGCTTACAACCTACGGCCTCGCTGATAACGTCTTGATACTCCTGTTTCATTCTTACATTCTCTAGCAAGAAGTATTTAGGCTTGCATTCCTTTAGCAAGCGAACAAACTCAAAGAACAACGCTGACCTTGGGTCATCAAAGTTCAACTGTTTGCCAGCGAAAGAGAATCCTTGACAGGGACTTCCACCAATCAACAAGTCAATCTCTGGAAGCTGACTTGCTTTAACTTGTGTTACATCTCCGATATGCTCCATGTTCGGAAAGTTCTTCTTAGCTATCTTCATAGCCCATTTATCAATCTCAGATGCATAATAGTTATCCACCTTTACTCCAAGTTTAGCCAGTGCTATCTGCCCACAACTCATACCATCAAATAAACTTAATACATTCATTATGTTTCTCCTATCTTGTTAACATTATGCCAGAAGCCTCAATAACTGTAAAGTCACTATGCTTTATTGGCTTGTCATTTCCCACCACAAATGATGTATATTTGTAGGGATTAAAGCGCACTTTGCGAGTTGGTATGAATGTTTTGGCATTCTTATCAATCTGTACCTTTCTTCCTAATCGGCTCACAAAGCCTTTCATTTGGACGATGTGTCCGTTAACTGTAGCTACTACAGCTTTACGCTTATCGCGTCTTATACGGGCAACACCGGCCTCTGAGACCTGAAACGTCACATCTGAGAGCTTAATCTCGTCACAATGACCAACAACCAGCCCTGATGACTGATCTTTAATCGATAGCTTACCGTTGTGTAAGTTTCGATACACTTTGTACATTAAATTATTCATTTATTACTCCTATGTTATTGTTTATAACTTTCTCTGCACCGGTAATCCATACTGTATGCCAGCCTCTAAAGCCTCTTTGCGATGTCTTTCGCTCCTTGCTCTTATGTGGCTAGCGACAATGTTAAGAAGCAAGAAAGTACCCTCATACAATTGCACCCCATCTTTAACCTCTTCGCCCTCAGATACTTTTATAACATTATCGATGTATCGTATAGCCGCTTCAGCGGATTCTACATCTGAAAACACTCCGTGCCACTCTAGTAGCCTCCATTCTGCGTCAGTTAACATATTATTACTCCTATATTATTGTTTATAACTTTTTCCTCCACTAGGGGAGACTCAGCCCCAGTATAGTAAACACTATAAGCCATGTGCTTATGGTTACCGCAAGCACTAACATCATTTTTAACATTTAATCATCTCCATTATTCATAAAGCCGTACTGATCTATCGACAAAAGCCATTCATTCCTTGCAATGTCCATGTCTGATGGTGCTAGCTTGTCACCCTCTACCCAGTCTACAAATGGAACTCCCCACACTACTCGAGTTTTCTGTTTATTACTCTCTAGTGCTTCAACTGCAAGCTTAGCCCTCTCTTCACCATTAAAATCTGTCTTACCTTTGGGCGCATATACCCTTACAGGGTCATCATATTTGTTTAATCTTGACCTTGCTGCGGCTTCATTCAACCTACACTTCACCATAAGATCTTTATAGTTTATTTCGTCACCATTTGACAAAATGTACGTCTTAAGTTTTGCATACACTCTCCTACCGCTTTGTGTTCCGGCCTTTTTAAAGATTTCTTCTTTAGTTTGGGCTTTTCTTAGCCTATACCTTACAGCGCCATTAGTTTTAAGACCAGTAACCTCCTTTATTTCATTGACTGTTACTTTAAAACCATCTGGAAGTGTGTGCACTACAGCCTTTCTACCTCTTTTCATTTAATTCTCCTTGTTTTGGTCCAGTGATTGGGTGCATATTCTACATCTTCTTCTATGTAAACATCAGGCTCATCTTCTTCGATGTAGTCATCATCGTTCAAGTCTGTAAAGACAAAACGATCGTTACCTCCCTCGTAGATGTCAGAGTCACCCGTATCTTTTGCTTCTTGTTTTGCTGCCCTCTCATTGAGCATGATAGCCATACACTCATTCATCGCATCAAGCGGAGAGATGATCTCTGAAGATGTTATATTTAATTCTATTGTGTGAATTAAACACTTGCCGGTGATTGAGCGAACCTCCATCGTTTCTTTACCAAAAGACAGTAACACACCAATCAGCCTTACATCATCAGTAAATTGGTGAAACACTTTGATAAATCTTCCTCGATTACTTCCTGTCCATGCTTTCATCTCAAATCTCCTAAATATCTACTCGCATCCATCCATAACGACTCATAAGAGCCTAGCTTGGCTAGTTTAAGCCTAACATCACCGGGCAATTCATCCCAGTGGTTATATACCGCCCATTTATTAAGTAATTTCACTTGATTTCTATTTAATGTTCTTGTTGACATCGTATTTCTCCTGTGTTTTCTTATTAATTTTATTAGCTGTTTCCTTGATGCCCACCATACAGTAGGCTATCAAGAGAGTGATTAAACCTAAAAGTATGATAATCATGCGTACATACCATCTATGAACTCTATTTCAACCCCGATACATCTGTCGGGATCTCCTTGGGCTTCACATTCTCTAGTGGATAGCCAATGACCCTCGCCAGACATATCCTCAGTTAGATGAACGCAGTGCTCGCAGTGTTCGCAATGAATACCATCATCGAAAACCTCATCCATGCAGTATTGTCGGTCTGCTAACCATTGTTCCTTACTCACAATTCACCTCCTCTTCAAAGTTCAACGCTAAATTTACCACTTTAACGTCATCATATCCGTTGTCAGTCCAACTCTGTTTGATGCGTAACGCTGTTTCTTTACAAACAAGGTGATTAACAACCTCTGCGCCACCAACCCATACTGTATATGTGCCTTCTCTTTTCATTTCTTACTCCTTATAGGTTTATTAACTTACTAATTGTGTCAATCACAAAGCCACTTGTATCTTTCTTTGCTGACCCTTTGGCTGACAATCCAACGACAACGCGTTTCTCATCTAAGAATCGCATATCGTGCTTATCTCCATCAATTACCTTTCGACCCTTAAAGGTCTTAGGGAATATCTTTGTTCTGAATACTACGGCAATGTTATTATCTGTATCCCACACATGCTCCAGAGACTTGAGATATTCTTCAGAGTGTTCGCTGTAGCTGTATGTAAGATGATAATTGCTAGGAAGTACCTTGTTGGATCTGTTGCCAACCTTAGTATAGTCATAGAACTGAATGTCCGGGAACTCTTCCACGACCTTGAACCAGTTGACATCCGAAATAACATTTAGTCGAACAACTGGGATTTCGCCTTTCTTTTGGCATTTTATTTGTATCTTGGCAAGCTCACCTCTCAAGATCATCATAAATGTCTTGCGGTCTTTGTGAAATAACTCAGCCTTAGCCTTACGAGCTTTGATTACATTTGGGAAATTACCATGACCTGCTGATCTTAAGCATCCCTCCGTGCATCCAGCTTGCTCTTGCTTTGGACACAAGATAGGGTCTGGGTACAACGAAAGACCAAAAGTAACGTACTTCTTAAGGCCTCTAATAGCCATTTCGATGGCTAATTCGTTACTTTTCTCAAGTTTGGCATTGGACTTGCCGGGTGCTAGTAGTTGCATATTAATGCTCCTTTATTATTATTAATTATCAATTGCTTATGGTGTAAGTTTAACACACCTCATTGCCATCTGCAAGTTTTTATCCTCACAAATGGCAATAGGTTGTATTATTGTTGCTTGTTAGATGGAGCAAAGTCAACATGCGCCACAGTAAACTCTGGCACTTTGAACTTAGACTCTTGAGATTGACCCATTGTCGGTGTAACCGTAACAATGACAGGTGAACCAACCTTGAAATGATTGTTCAAGAACTCAGCAGTACTTTCAAAGGCCGTAAGAGGGAAGAACTCCGCTCTTGACTCGCCCTTAACTTGGTAGTTATGAGCCACCGATACCTTGGTGACTGACTTCTTACCGTTACGTGCTGGGAAATACTTAAGTGCTGCAATGTTACCTGCTAATGTGAAAGTTGTTTTCATGATATTTATACCTTTTGTTTTATTATAAGTGCCTCCGTAGCCTCATGACTACAGATAGCGTGATGTATTTAATAACACATCTCATTGCCATCTTTATTGAAGATAGCAATAGGCTGTATTACTTGATAAGAATCCAAGCGATTATAAAAGGAATAGCTGTCAGGCATGCTCCAGATATTACTAATAACATTTCTGCATCGTTCATAGCACCCCCCATCGCTCTAGTTGAGCCTCTGTGAAGTCTCCATACTTGCCAAATGCCTTCAAGTCATGGCGAAATTGAGCTTCCTCCATCTCTTGGGTTTCGCTCAGTATCAACAAGAGCCTTTCTATCTCAGACCCTTGTTGACCCTCTGTCAAGTACTCAAACCACTCACAAACCTCTTCGCTTGGTCTGGACAAGTGTACTTCTTTCCAGCAATCACTAAACATATTAAACATAACGCACCTCCAGTGCTAAAGTAAACGATAGAGACTGCTCGTTAGAACAGCCTCGACTCTTACTCTATCCAATCCCAAAGTTCATTGAACATATGAACTTATAAATAGCTGGCTGAGACTTGCCATTAGGCCAGATCTTAGTCATCTTAAAGGACTGTGTGTATGGCTCTTCTTTCATGAACCATTTACGAAACGCAACGCGTCTCTTTGGTGAACTATCAAGTTCCTTAATCCACTTAGGATTAAACACCTTAAACTCAATTAAGGATTCGCCCGACTCATGGTGTGTTGCACCTGTCATTTCATAGCTTTCTTCTAACAATTTGCACCTCCGTGCTTAAAGTAAACGATAAAGGCTACTCTATGAATAGCCTTGACTCTTACTCTACAACTCATGCTCTAACCCATACAGGCCAGACTGCTTATGTTTCCTTGTATATGAGCCTTTGACTCCAAATACAAAGTCAATATAGGCGGCTATGTGTGCTGAATGACTAGTGCAAGATCTGTACTTATCAAACGCACATTTAGCTTGTTGTAACGCTCTTTCTTCTCTTTCTCTATGTAACACAATGCACCTCCGTGCTTAAAGTAAACGATAGATACTACTGGGTCTCAGTCCAATAGTATCGACTCTTACTCTAAATATGACCACCACGCACACCCTTGCTACCACCAGCAAAACCATACGCACACTCAAGACTATCCCAAGCCTTAACATCCTCAGAGAGGAAGTCAACACAGACAACCCACTCCATGAACATCGAAGACCCAACACCACACATAGCCTCAACCATGTGGTAAGCCTCGTCCTCAGTGCCAGCCTCAACAACAATCTCCTGACCAAACTTGTACTTCCATACAGGGTTAGTTGCATCGCCATAGTTCTCTTCTACCTGTGTAATTGCTTTATATGTGTTCATTGTATTTCCTTATATTATTATTAAATTATTAGATCTATTCTCGTCCTACGGGTTATAGAGAATAAATTATTTTCTTGAGCGCCTTTTAGAGTTACGACCCAGACTCACACAAGGTAGGCGCAATAGGGACGAGCTGTTAAAAGCTCACACTACCACAATGGGTCACCCAGTATCTATATGTATCTGAGAGATGAATATGTCCATCTTCCTCTGATGCCATAGATACCTATTGGAACATTGAGTATGATAAGCTCTTTGTGTACTATAAGCTGACCTTTGGGAAGCAAAGACACTGAGTGTACTTAGTGTACTTGAGTGTGCTTGTATGTACAATGTATGTACAATGTATGTACCATTGAGTACCCTTGGGGTTAAACATACGTACACCACACGCACCATCAGTACACCATGATCCCTACAGTAACTCAGCGAATACAGTGTACCTTATGGTGATAATGTACCCACAATGTACCCACAGTACCCATCTGTACCCATCTGTACCTATATGTATCATGCGACCTTTGGGAGCAGTGTGATCTTAAAGTACTGTGTGTACCTATAAGCCGCCATCCGTCCTGTTAGTCATCGATCGTACTATATACGACCTCTGGGAGTTAAGGGGGGTGTGGAATCTATTCGTCCCCCATCAATTATATAGATAACTCACAAACGACGAAAGGTACCAAACGTCAGAACAGCACCAACAATACTAACAATACTAACAATACTAATAGGTTAAATTAGAAACCATACAGGTCTCTCACAGAGCCCGTTCGCACCCTAACCCAAACTTAGCGGTCTGGTGGATGCAACAGCTGGTTGCGTAAGAACATACAGGGAAAGTTAAGATCTTCGGAGACTTAGCAGATTTGTATGGTTCCTAATATAACTTAAATTTCTAGAAAGTAAAGGAGGCTATATGCCTAGAAAACATGATAAACCTGATTACAATATTAGTGATAAGATTGCGGATCAGATAAG
>Ga0315333_10000120_pt1 | contig 23192 bp, 22 predicted proteins | sample M120034915metaG_FD_204521 | JGI IMG/M metagenome (GOLD analysis project Ga0315333, IMG submission 204521) | Ammonia-oxidizing marine archaeal communities from Monterey Bay, California, United States - M1 200m 34915 | ecosystem: Environmental > Aquatic > Marine > Intertidal zone | place: USA...
TGGAGATTATATCAATTAGGATAGATAAATAGTATTATGGCAGATAGAACAGTAGCAACAACAGATACCTTAGACACACTAAGGACGACTTATAACTCAACGGCAGGAGATGTCGGTGATATTTCAGGCGTTACGGGTGCTAGTGGTGTAATCGCTTCAGCAACAGATATTGTTGAGGCTATTACTTTGATGAACACAGAAGTAACTGGTATTAAGACCGGTGCAACTACTTTTGCTTCTTCAATTACTTTTGAAGGTGCAACTGATGATGCTTATGAAACCACACTATCAGTTACAGACCCAACTGCTGATAGAACAATTACTTTTCCTGATGCTACAGGAACTGTCGTAACAACAGCTGCAACACAGACACTAACAAATAAAACTTTGACAAGTCCGACAATCGCTGGTGGTACATTTAGTGGTTCATTCACAGGTACACAAGACCTCACTGGATTAGTTATGTCTGGTGCAAGTCCATTGGTATTTGAAGGTGCTACAGCGGACGCTTACGAAACTACACTAGCATTTACAGACCCAACCGCTGACAGAGTTCTTACAATGCCAAACGCCACAGATACTCTTGTTGGTCGAGCAACTACTGATACATTCACAAATAAAACTATTGATTTAGGGTCAAATACTCTTACAGGTTCTTTAGCAGAGTTTAATAGTGCTCTACAAAGCGAAAGTTTTGTGGGTCTTGCCGCCACTCAAACACTTACAAACAAAACTTTAACAAGTCCAACAATTGCTGGGGGTACTTTTAGTGGAACATTTACAGGCACACAAGATTTAACTGGATTAGTTATGTCTGGTGCAAGTCCTCTTGTTTTTGAAGGCGCAACTGATGATGCTTACGAAACAACTATTGCTTTTACTGACCCGACCGCCGATAGAACAATCACATTCTTTAATGCTACGGACACTCTCGTTGGTCTAGCAACTACTGATACACTAACAAATAAAAGTGTTGATTTAGCAAACAATACTCTAACCGGTTCAATATCAGAGTGGAATACTGCATTACAGAGTAATAGTTTCACATCATTAACTGGTTCAGAAACATTAACAAACAAAACTCTTACAGCACCAACTATTACAAGTGGTGTATTTAATACAGCAATTTCTGGTAGTGCTATACTTGATGAAGATAACATGGCAAGTAATAGTGCAACACAACTTGCAACTCAACAATCAATCAAAGCATATGTTGACGCTACTGTTACAGGAGAAGATTTAGATATAACCTCTGATTCAGGCACAATTGCAATAGATTTAGATTCGGAAACATTGACTATTGCTGGCGGAACAGGACTTACAAGTACAGGCTCAAGTAACACAATAACAATGGCAATTGACTCGACTGTAACAACTTTGACAGGAACTCAAACTTTAACGAATAAAACTCTAACAAGTCCAACATTGAACTCGCCCACCATCACAAGTTTAATTGCTACTGCATTAAATTTAACAGATTCTAGTATTGTGTTTGAAGGCGCAACTGCTGATGCTTATGAAACTACTTTGACAGTAGTGGATCCAACAGCAGATAGAACAATTACAATACCAAACGAAACAGGAACTTTAATTACATCCGCAAGTGCGGCTACTAACGCTTTTTCCACAGCTTTAGCAGCTGCGTTGGGGTAAATCTTATAAATAGTCTTATAAAAAGAAGGAAATAGAAAATGGCACTATCAACAATATCAGGAACAACGGGAATCACAGACGCCACGATTACTTCTGCTAAATTAGCAGATTTTGCGGCAGCTGTCGATTTAAATGGTGTCGAATTAATTTTAGACGCCGACCAAGATACTTCGATAACAGCAGATACAGACGATAGAATCGATTTTAAACTCGGTGGCGTTGAACACATTTCACTTAACAACTCATCTGGTGATACGGTTATTAAACCGATGGTTGATGGCAAAGATATCGTATTTCAACAGTATGACGGCAACAAGATACTAGAAATCAATGATGGCAACTATGTTGCGATTAGTGGTGCGGCTGCAGGTCCTGGTGAATTAAGATTTTACGAAGATACGGACCTTGGTACAAACTATACAGGATTCAAGGCAGGTAATGCTACTGCTTCAGTATCGTATGTTCTTCCTCTTGCAGACGGAACAGACGGTTATCAATTAACAACAGACGGTTCAGGAACTTTATCTTGGGCGGCCGCAGGAACAACTTTATCGGGTTCAACAAATAATACTGTGGTAACTGTTACTGGCGCAAATGCTTTGGCTGGCGAAGGAAATCTAACATTTGATGGTTCAACTCTTGCTGTAACCGGTGCGGCTACAGTTAGTAGTACATTATCTGCAACAACGATTACTGCTTCAACTGCTTTTGTTCCAGATGCTTCAGACGGTGCCGCTTTAGGTACAACTTCACTAGAATTTTCAGATTTATTTTTGGCAGATGGCGCTGTAATTAGTTTAGGCGATGATGATGATGTAACTCTTACTCATGTTGCTGATACTGGTATTCTTTTAAACAGTACAATGGCTATTCAGTTTAATGATGCTTCACAATATATTAATGCTCCAAGTAATGCTATTTTAGATATTAACGCAACAGACGAAATCGAACTCAATGCAACTCTTGTAGATGTAAATGCAAACTTAGATGTATCTGGTACAATCACATCTGGTGGTGTCGTAACAGGTACAGCGTTTACTGCTGGTAGTGCTGTTCTTGCTGAGGCAGAATTAGAATTATTAGATGGGTTAACTGCTGGTACAGCAATCGCTTCTAAAGTAGTTACTACAGATGCAAATATAGATTCAACAGGAATGAGAAATTTAACTATTAGTGGAACATTTTCTGATGGTAATTATACATTTGATACATCTGGTAATGTTTCAGGTTTAGGAACGATTGGTTCTGGTAATATTACATCTTCAGGAACAGTACAAGGAACAACAATTACAGCAACTACTGCTTTCGTACCAGACGCTTCTGGCGGCGCTGACTTAGGAACAACTGCATTAGAATTCAATGACGCCTTCTTTAATGATGGCGCTGTGATTAATTTTGGCGATGACCAAGACACAACATTAACCCATACGGATGGAACCGGTTTAACTTTAAATAGTACAAATAAACTTTGTTTTAATGATGCTTCACAATTTATACACGGTTCTAGTAATGCCGTATTAGATATAGGAGCAACAGACGAAATAGAACTTACGGCTACCTTAATTGATGTAGTAGGAAACTTTACTAACTCAGGAACAATTGTTTCTGCTGGAACTATTTCATCTACTGGTGATACTACTATAACTAGTGGCGATTTAGTCTTTGCAACTGCTGGTAAAGGAGTTTGTTTAGGGGTAACAAGTAATACAGATGCAAATACTCTGGATGACTATGAGGAGGGAAGTTTTTCTCCTACTTGGGCTCCGTCAACCTCTGGCTCAATCGTTACTAATGGCACATATACTGGCGGAATTTATACGAAAGTAGGTAATCTTGTAACTATTGCTTGGAGATTATATACAAATAGTGTTAGCAGTCCTGTTGGTCAAATAACAATAGCTGGTTTACCCTTTACTATACGAAGTGGAGCATATGCTGCACCTAAGGTAATTTTTCCATTACAAGGTTTATCTGCTAATCTTACTGGTGACCCTGTAGGTACACTTCAAGGTAATACAGCTACTGTATTAGTTGGGGACCACCTTTGGGGTATAGCAGAGGGTGGTTCAAACCTTGCTGATAAATTTGATAGCGATGTGTGGAGTACCGGCACATTTTCATATTTCACTTAATTATGCTTAGTGGATTCTAGGCACAGACATTTAATAACAGGAGAAAATAATGGCATTTAGTAAAACAGTAGTAGAAGATGTAATAGAAGTTTTAGAATTAGGACAATTACAAGTTCGTACTAAAACAACAGTATTAGAAGATAGTGTAGAACTATCATCATCATTTCATAGGCATGTTGTAGTACCATGTACATATAATGGTAGTGCTTGGGTTGATACAGATACTTCAGCAATGTCTGCTCGAGTACAGGCGTTGGCAACAGCAACTTGGACCGATGCAACTGTGGCGGCTTATAAGTCCGCAGTCGGTACAGGATAACTTAGAATTAAAACACATAAATATAAGAACAAAAAAAGGAAAATAACATGGCTAACGATTTTAAAAGAATATGCACACCTGATATAGGAACAAGTTTAACTACAATATATCCTGTACCTGCTGGTTCAGGAGCAGCGGCACTTGAATCAATCGTTATCGGCATAACAATGGCAAATAAGACTACTTCGGGTGTAACTGTAAGTATTTTTATTGACAACGAAGATGGTTCAAATGATGTCTATATTGTCAAAAATGCCAGTATTCCTGCAGGCGCTTCTTTAGAAGTGATGGCGGGTAATAAGTTGGTGTTGATGAATGATGGTTCAAACGCAGACAATCTAGAAGCGTCTGCTAGTTCTGCCAATGCAGTAGATGTAACGGTTTCTGTACTCGAAGATGTATAAACTATAGGATAAAAAATGGCACTTACAAAAGCAACACTCATTGACCTAAATGCTAATGAGTTGATATTAGACTTAGATGCTGATACAAGTATAACAGCAGATACAGATGATACAATTCATTTTAAGATTGCAGGCTCAGATGAGATAACAATAACGGCGGCTGGGTTATCACCAGCATCAGCCGATGGAAACGCCCTAGGAACGGCCGCTCTCGAATGGTCAGACCTGTATTTGGCAGATGGTGCTGTAATTAGTCTTGGCGCTGACCAAGATGTTACATTGACCCATGTTGCTGATACAGGAATATTGCTTAATTCTACAATGGCAATCCAATTCAATGATGCTTCGCAATACATCAACGCACCAAGTGCTACTGTATTAGATATTAATGCAACTGATGAAATTGAATTAAACGCAACGCTAGTGGATGTAAATGCAAATTTAGATGTGTCTGGTACAATCGTTGCTGCTGGGGCATTAACTGCCGCAACTTCGATTACTGTTGGTAGTGCTGCTCTTACAGAAGCAGAATTAGAATTATTAGATGGTTTAACTGCTGGTACGGCTATCGCTTCTAAAGTGGTTACTACAGATGCGAGTATAGACACAACTGGTCAAAGAAACCTTACAATTACGGGTGTTATGACTGGCGCTACCTTAGAAGCAACAGGTGATACTTCGGCGAGTGATAATGCCGCTATCGGATATACTGCTGCTGAAGGACTTATTCTAACAGGACAAGGCTCTACTAATGATGTAACAGTCAAGAATGATGCCGATGCTACTGTAATTTCAATTCCAACAGGAACAACAGGCGTAACCTTTGCAGGAACTATTGGTTCTGGTGCAATAACATCAACTGGTGTGGTTACAGGCACAGGATTTACAATTGGTAGTGCTGTAATTAATGAAGCAGAATTAGAAACTATTGATGGCATAACGGCGGGTACTGTTATTGCTAGTAAGGCATTAGTTGCTGATGCAAATATAGACATTACAGGCGGCCGTAACATAACAATTTCAGGCGAATTAGATGCTGCAACTGGTGATTTCTCTGGTGCAGTTGATGTTGCAGGTGCATTTTCACTTGCTGGTACAGCAATTACAACAACAGCCGCTGAAATCAATTTAATAGATGGTGGTACCGCAAGAGGTACAGACGCCGTTGCTTCTGGTGATGGTATTCTTATCAATGACGGCGGCACAATGAAAATGACCAATGTTGACACCGTTTCTACATATTTTTCTAGTCATAATGTTGGTGGTGCTGCTATTGTTACTACTGGTGCATTAGACTCTGGTTCAATCACATCAGGATTTGGTGCAATCGATAACGGAACATCAGGAATAAGAAGCGATACTATAACAGCGGAAACCGCCTTTGTTCCAGACGCTAATGATGGCGCTGACATAGGTACTACTTCATTAGGATTTAATGATTTATTCCTTGCAGACGGCGGTATAATTAAACTTGGTAATGACCAAGATGTTACTTTAACTCATGTTGCCGATACTGGTATTCTTTTAAACAGCACAATGGCAATCCAATTTAATGATGCCTCACAATATATTAATGCGCCTAGTAATGCTATACTTGATATTAATGCTACAGACGAAATCGAATTAAACGCAACGCTAGTGGATGTTAATGCTAATGTTGAAATTTCAGGTACAGCATCAGTTGGAGGTGTATTAACCACAAGTTCTGCTATAAGTGGTTCAACTGCTGAATTCTCTGGCGCTGTAACAATACAAGGCGCCGTTATTATTAATGAAGATTCTGCTGATGTAGACACCAGAATTGAATCTAATGGTAATACTCATATGATATTTGTAGATGGCGGTAGTGACCATGTAAACATTGGAACATCATCTGATTTAGGTGGTACCTTAAATGTTAATGGCATTATTTATGGTCCATCAGATGTTGGTTTAAATGCTGGTGATAAAATTAGTTGGACTAATGATACTGATACGAGGTTTCATGTCAATGGTAACGAAGAAATGCGACTTGAGGCTGATGGTGACCTTCATGTTGATGGAGATGTTATTGCTTATTCAACTACTATTTCAGATGCAACATTAAAATATAATATTAACCCAATTGAATTTGCCTTAGATAAAGTCAAACAACTTAAAGGTGTTACATTCAATTACTTTAAAGATAATAAAGAGTCAGCAGGTCTACTTGCACAGGATGTTGAAAAGGTTATGCCTTCAGCTGTATCAGAAAGGAAATTACCTCTCCATACTGGTGATGAAAAAGCATACAAAACATTACACTATGACTCGATACACGCCTTGTTAATCGAATCAATCAAGGAACTAACGACTAAGTTAGAAGAATCAACTAAAAGAATTGAAACATTGGAGAATAGATAATGGCATATATAGGAAAACCCCCAGTAAACGGATTTCATACAAAACAGTCGATTACTGGTGATGGAAGTACAACATCCTTTGCATTAACTGTTTCGGTTTCAGACCCTTCTTCATTAATCGTATCTGTCGGCGGTGTGGTGCAGGAACCAGGTGCCGCATATTCACTATCTGGTGGCGGGTCTAATATTGTTTTCTCAGAAGCGCCGTCATCTACAGATACTACATATGTCCAATTTTTAGGAACTGCGATAGTTCAAAATAATTTTGATACTAATGGTGCTGAATTAATTTTAGATGTTAATGGCAACACATCTCTACACGCCGATACTGATGACGAGATTGACATTAAAGTTGGCGGCTCAGATAGAAGTACAATCAAGGCAACCGGTTATCATAATTTAGACAGTATTAAATTCGTTGCCGGTACTGGCGATGATATGCAAATGTACCATGATGGTACAAACTCTTATTTAACAAATGCTACAGGTGCTTTAAAAATTGCAACAGAAACATCTGGCATTGCATTAACTATTGGACACACAACTTCTGAAGTAACTTTTGGAGATAATGTAACTGTTACAGGTAACTTAACGATTGGCGGAACTACAAGTTTTGGTGATTTTGATATCACAAATGTAGGAAGTCTTGCACTTGACACAATTACAAATGACGGCACAGACATTACATTAGATTCATCTGGTGATATTATATTAGACGCTGGTGGTAATACAGTATTCTTAAAAGATTCTGGAACAACTTTCGGAAGTTTAGATAATTCATCTGGCGAATTAGTCATTAAATCTGGTTCTTCTCCAACAACTGCATTAACCTTTGCTGGTGCAAACGCTACTTTTGCAGGAACATTGGGTGTTACAGGAATAGCAACATTTACCGGCGTACCAGTTTTACCAGCAAACACAATTGACTCTGCTCACTATGTTGACGGAAGTATTGACTTAGCACATATGAGTGTTAATTCGATAGATTCTGACCAGTATGTGGACGGTTCAATCGATACAGCACATATTGCTGATAATCAAGTAACACTAGCGAAGATGGCTGGACTCGCAAGAGGAAAAATCATTTACGGTGATTCAAGTGGGGATCCTGCAGCATTAACTGTTGGCGGTGACGGAACAGCACTTATGAGTGATGGAACAGATGTTTCTTGGGGTGTTGCTGGAACTTCATGGCAAGCTGTTGTAACGGGTGCAACAACAATGGTTGCAGGCCGAGGATATTTTGTTAATACAACCTCTTCAGCATTTACAATGACATTACCGGCTTCTCCTAGTTTGGGAGATACTGTTCGTATTATTGATTATGCAGGAACATTTGATAGTAATACTTGTACGATTGGAAGAAATTCAGAAAAGATTGCTGGTGCAAGTGCAGATATGACAGTTACAACAGAACGAGCGGCGCTTACATTAGTTTTTACAGATTCAACTCAAGGTTGGTTACTGGCTGAAAAATAATAGAGAATTATAAATAAATTAAAAGAGGGAAATAAAAATGGCAACATACAAATCACTAAAATATGATATTGGTGCAGAAATATCTGGCGCAGATTCAAGAGCCAATGCTATTGATAGTGCCCAGTATGTTGACGGAAGTATTGATAATGCTCACCTGGCAGCTAACTCTGTAGATTCTGACCAATATGTAGATGGTTCAATAGACACAGCACATATCGCTAATGACCAAATTACGGCTGCTCTAATGGCAGACAATAGTATTGATTCTGATATGTATGTGGACGGAAGTATTGATACTGCTCATATTGCTGCAGACCAGATTACATCTGCATTGATTGCTGATGACCAGATTGATTCAGAACATATTGTAGATGGTTCAATTGATTTAGCTCATATGAGTTCTCAAAGTGTTGATGAAGATAATTTATATATTTCCAATTCTGGAAGTAATGGACAGTACCTTAGTAAACAATCTGGGAACAATGGTGGATTAACTTGGGCAACAGTTTCATCAGAGGATTATATTCCCGATGGTTCTGTTATGTGTTTCTTCCAATCAGCAGCACCAACAGGATGGACAAAACTTACTTCTCAGAATGACAAAGTATTAAGAGTTGTTTCTGGAAATGGTGGTGGCACAGGTGGTGATTGGGCAATGTCTGCTGGTGAAACAACATCTTCAGATGGTGCTCACACTCACACAGGAGCAGCACATACTCACACAGGTGCGGCTCACACTCACACAGGGGGTTCTTTAGCTGCTGGAGCACATACTCTAAGTACATCAGAGATGCCAGCTCATACTCATACAACTCCCTTATATAACGGAGGATGGCAGTATGGTTGGGGTCACGGAGCAGCATTAGCAAATCCAGCTTCTGTAAAAGAAAATGACCCTACTTCAAGCACAGGTGGAGGCGGTTCTCACTCACACAGTTTGTCAGGAACTTCAGCATCAACAACTCCAGGAGCAGGTGGCTCAACAACCCCAGGTTCAGGTAGTTCAAATGGAGCACACACACATACAATAGCTGCACCACAGTATATTGATGTTATAATTTGTAGTAAAGACGCATAGGAGATAATATGGCAACATTAACAATAATTAAAGATGACAAGTTTGTATCAGTAGATGGCGAAGGATTAACGCTTGATGCAGTTGTATTAGCAGCAAATGTTCACGCAATACAGTTTGATGGTACAAATGGCCATATTGAATATAATGATGGTACACCAAATGAATCTATAACAAGCATCTCGGATTACTCCACTATTACAGATGACCACGCAACTTTAAAAGCAGCTAATGCTACAGCAGCCTCGGATGCTGCAACTGAAACGGCAACAGAAGAAGCCAAATATGGTTGGAAAAGACTACAAGAATATCCATCAATAGAAGAATGTGTTCACGCAATTCTTGATGATGAATTAACAGCACTTCAAGTTAAAAGGCAAGCAGTAAAGGATAAATACCCTAAATAATATAACTTAGGAATGAGAAGTAAACCACTCTTTGCTTGACAAATCCTCTATAGTATAGTATAATAGTGAATAAAAAGATTATGGAGGAGTTATGCCTAAAGGCAAGAAAGATTTAGAAGTAGTTTTTACTTGTCCTCTCGGAAGCGAATGTGAGGAGATAAAAGACAATAAAATTCACAGATGTATGTGGTACACAAAGCTAGTTGGTAGGGATGCAAACACAGGTGAAATGATAGATGATTGGTCGTGTGCTATATCTTGGATGCCAACATTACAAGTAGAAATGTCTAATACTAGTAGAAGTACTTCACAAGCTATTGAAAGTTTTAGAAATGAAACAGTTAAAGGTCAGAAAGAATTTAACAGCTTGATTGGAAATGAAGTTAAGAAGAAACTTACATGAATACTACAACAACAGAGTTAGACAATAGTATTTATATTGCCAATGTAATGTTTCCCGATGAGTCATGTGATGAAGTTATTGATATTTTTGAAAACAAATCAAAGTTATTTCCAGAAAATCATTTTCTTAAAAACGCTGATGGTTTATATAGAAAAGATAAAGCCTGTTTTTTAGATGACTTTGAGATATGTTTATATTCAGATATTGGAAATTTCGGTCTTGTTTCCGACATTAATAATTATTTAAATGAGGCCTTAGAAGAATATTGTAATCATTTTGAATCAGTAAGAAGGATTTCACTAAGAAGTACAAGACAGAAGTTACAAAAAACTCAAAAAGGTGGTGGCTATCACAACTGGCATTCTGAACAAGAAAATATAGATAGTGCAGTTCGTGTATTAACTTGGTCTATTTATTTAAATGATGTTGCAGAAGGTGGAGAAACAGAATTTCTTTATCAAAGTAAAAGAATTAAAGCTAGGAAAGGCAAGATACTTATTTTTCCGTCTGCCTTTACACATGTACATAGAGGTAATCCTCCTTTATCGGGAGACAAATATATATTAACAGGTTGGTGGAATATTTTTTAATGACTAATAGAAGTCAACCTAAAGGAATTAAATAATGGCACTATCCGATTTTATTGAAGTGTACGAAAACGCATTTTCAGATGAAATATGTGATGCTGTTATAAAACAATTTGAAACATCTATTAAAACTGGTGCTTCTGTTCGAGAATATTCACCACAGATATATAGAGAAGATTCTGTTCTCTATCTGAACGAGCCTAATATGCCTCTTACTGCTGAATTTAATCAACAGCTTGTTCGTATAACCGACTCATATGTAAATAAATACTCAACATTAAAATCATTAAATACAAAGTCTTTTCTTGTGCTGGTACAGAAAACAAAGCCAAGCGAGGGTTATCACCTATGGCATTGTGAACAGGCTTCTATAGACACCTCAAGTAGAATTATTGTTTGGACAGTTTATTTAAATGATGTAGATGAAGGTGGGGAAACAGAGTTCCTTTATCAACAAAGAAGAATAAAGCCATCTAAAGGAAGTTTGTGTTTATTTCCAGCATCTTGGACACATACACATAGAGGAAACCCGCCAATATCCAATACAAAATATATTGCAACAGGTTGGTTTTACTTATATTAAATGAAGAAGAATATAATTTATTGGTCGTATATTGATACAGAACAGCAGATAAGAGCTGAAGAACCAGTGCCTATATTCTCTAATTATTGGAAGGATAAAGATGTAAAAGGATTGGGATTAGAATATTCAAAATGCCCAGCCTTTCGAGATTTATTACATAATACTTTTGGTTTAAAGTCTTTGTATGATTATGATTTAAAATTTAAAGATGGAGATGTAAAATCTTCAATGTTCGACCAAGATTTCTTTGGAGAGAAGGTTCTTATTAGAAATATGGAATCTCGACTTGCTTCTTTCGGTCTGAGATATATTTTGATAGCTGAAGATGATAGTTTAGAAATGGAATATCTGCCATCTTTCCTAGAAAATAATAATTTTAATTCAACAACTCAACTAATTCCAGCAGTTATGGATATAGGTAAATATGTGAGGATGTTAGATTGTGCATTTCATTGTAGAAAAAATAAGATGGAAATTAGAGAAGATGATATTTATGCTTATGTTAAATTTAAAACAAACAATGAAATAGAGTTTCAGAGATTTTTATGGAATGAGGAAATAAACAAAATTATAAGCGATGTACAAGTTGGTGTCAAAACCTATAGACGGAAAACCTTTAAACCATTAGATTGGTATTACAAGAAACAACAAGCAATAAAAACCAAACAGCGGGTGCTTAAATTAGTTAAAGAAAATTTATTATGATAAACAATGTTGGATTATCCTTATCTTTTAACACCAGACAATGAAGGTTTTGAGTATAAATATAAATATATTATAAATATAAAAAAAAGGATACGCTATGGGCACATATTTAGGACAAGGACCGTTTAAAGAGTTTTCTTCTTCGCCAACGAAGGACCTTTTTACTGGTGACGGAAGTACAACAACATTTGATTTAGGAAATGAAGTTGTTGGCGGTGGAGAATTTGCACTAGAAGTTTATATTGATAATGTACGACAAGAGCCTGGAACAGGTAAGGCATTCACTCTAGGTGTTGATGGTAGCAACGCTACTAAGCGGCTCACATTTGCATCTGCTCCAGCAAATGGTGCCTATATCTATGTTATTAATGATAAAACGAATTTAACATCGGTTGCTCCACTACAAAATGACCTAAATGGTACTGAGTTAGTGTTAGACGGCGACGGTGACACAAGTATTACAGCGGACACAGATGATAGAATAGATTTTAGAATCTCTGATGCCGACCATTTTTACTTGGGAACTTCATCTGGCGACACGACCTTTAAAATAGCCGTTGATGCAAAAGATTTCATATTTCAACAGTATGATGGTAGAAATATTTTAGAAATTAATGATGCTGGTTATGTTGCACTAGCAAATGGTGCTACTGGTCCTGGTCAATTAAGATTATACGAAGATACTGATAACGGTACAAACTATAGTGCATTTCAAGTAGGCACACAGTCTGGTGATATAACATATACATTACCAACTGCTGACGGAAGTTCAGGACAGGCACTTTCAACTAATGGTTCAGGAACATTATCTTGGGCAACAGCTGGGGCTATCACTACTTATAGTAATTCAACTAATAATAGAGTTCTAACTTCTGTAGATAGTTCATCTGTCAATAGTGAGGCAAATCTAACATTTGATGGTTCAACTCTTGCCGTAACTGGTGCAGTTACAGTTAGCACAAATTTAGATGTAGACGGTACAACAAACTTAGATGTTGTTGATATTGACGGTGCTGTTCAACTAGACGCTACATTAACAATTGGTGCAAATGACCAAGGTTATGATGTCATTCTTTACGGAGATACCGCAAGTGCTAATATGACTTGGGATACTTCTGCTGATGACTTAATATTCAATGGTGTTGCTAGAATAGTAATTCCAGATAGTCAATTAGTTCTTGGTTCAACAGCAGTTACTTCAACTGCCGCAGAATTAAACTTATTAGACGGTGTTTCTGGACTAGTTCAGGCAGACTTAACAAAACTGGCCGCAGTAGATACTACTGCCGCTGAAATCAATTTAATAGATGGTGGTACCGCAAGAGGTACAGACGCCGTTGCTTCTGGTGATGGACTACTAGTTAATGATGGCGGCACAATGAAAATGACTAATGTTGATACTGTATCGACATATTTTTCTAGTCATAATGTTGGCGGAAGTAATATTGTTACTACTGGTGCATTAGACTCTGGTTCAATCACATCAGGATTTGGTGCAATCGATAACGGAACATCCAATATACGAAGTGCAACCATAACAGCTGAAACTGCTTTTGTTCCAGAAGCTTCGGGTGGCGCTGACTTAGGAACAACTTCATTAGAATTTAATGACGCCTTCTTTAATGATGCTGCTGTTATAAATTTTGGTGATGACCAAGATGTTACATTAACCCATGTACCTGATACAGGATTATTACTTAATTCTACAATGGCTATTCAGTTTAATGATGCTTCGCAATATATTAATGCTCCAAGTAACGCTATTTTAGACATTAATGCAACTGATGAAATCGAATTAAACGCAACACTTGTTGATATTAATGCTAATGTTGAAATATCTGGAACGGCTACAACAACAGGTGTTCACACATTTACAGCAGTTCCTGTTTTACCAGCGAACTCAATAGATTCAGACCATTATGTGGATGGAAGTATTGATTTAGTACATATGAGTGTAAACTCTATTGATTCTGACCAGTATGTGGATGGAAGTATTGATACTGCTCATATCGCTAATGACCAAATTACAGCGGCTTTGATGGCCGATAATAGTATTGATTCTGATATGTATGTGGATGGAAGTATTGATACTGCTCATATCGCTAACGACCAAATTACGGCTGCTTTGATGGCGGACAATAGTATTGATTCTGATATGTATGTTGATGGAAGTATTGATGTGGCTCACTTATCAACTTCTCTTGGTGATATTAGAGCTGCGGGTATTACGCATCTTGGCAGAGATAGTAATGATTATTACTTTATAGATTCAGACTCACATAGGTTTTACCTAGATGGTGCTGAAGATATGCGACTTGAGAATGATGGTGACCTTCATGTTGAGGGCGATGTTATTGCTTACTCAACTACTGTTTCAGATGCAACGCTCAAGTACAACATCAATCCAGTTGAATTTGCTTTGGATAAAATCCAACAACTAAACGGTGTTACATTCAATTACTTCAAAGATGGTAAAGAATCAGCGGGTCTACTTGCTCAAGATGTTGAGAAGATAATGCCTTCAGCTGTATCGGAAAGGAAATTACCTCTCCATACTGGTGATGACAAAGCATACAAGACATTACACTATGATTCTATGACAGCAATACTTGTTGAGGCAATCAAGGAGCTTACAGCAAAAGTTAAAAAATTAGAGGAGAAATAAATGGCATTACAAGGTAGTGGACAAATATCGTTAGGCGAGATTGCTGGAGAGTTTAATGACTCAGCACCTCATGAAATGAGTGAATTTTATAGTGCGGCCACAGGAGTCCCAGGCTCAGGAGAACTTCAAGTAGCCGCAGATTTCTATGGCAAAGCTAATTATCAAGCTATAGTAGCAACTGGTGGTTCTGTTTCTACTTCAGGTGATTACAAATTCCACACATTCACAAGTTCAGGAACATTCTCAGTTTCAACTGCGGCTAGTGGTGCGGCTAGTGGTACAACAGATTATCTAGTTGTAGCAGGTGGTGGCGCTGGTGCAGGCCCAAGCAACACATCACATGGAGGTGGAGGTGCAGGTGGTATGCTAGCTTCTACAATGACTCCTACAGCACAAAATTACACAATCACAGTAGGTGCTGCCGGTTCAGACAGTTCAGGTGTTGGTGTCACCTCTACACGAGGAGGCCATGGCAGTGGCCAAAGTGGTGGTTCAGGTGGTGGTGGAAATGAAAACCAAGGTGGAGGCGGAGGAACTTCAGGACAAGGAAACTCAGGCGGTCATGGTGGTTGGTCAGGCTCTCATGGTTCAGGAGGTGGCGGCGGAAAAGGTGGCGGAGGCCAAGCCGCACAAGGCGGAAGTTGGAATAGTCATGGTTCTGGTGGCCAATGTTGTAGAGGAGGAAATTCAGGTTCAGGCCAAGCTTGGACTGTAAATGGTTCAACTTATGCAGGTGGTGGTGCAGGAGGCACATATCAAGGTGCAGGTGTTGGTGGAATTGGAGCAGGAAACGGCGCATCAGGTGGAGGAGGTGCAGGCGGCTATCAAGGACACAGCCAACATGGTGCTACAGCAGGTTCAGCTAATACTGGAGGCGGAGGCGGAGGCGCCAGAGCCGGTGGTTCAGGAATTGTTATAGTTAGATATAAATACCAAAATTAGAGGATACGATTATGGCACACTTTGTAGCTTTAGATGAAAATAATGTAGTAACGGCTATCAATGTTATTGCAGATTCAGATTGCCTTGATGGTGAGGGCAACGAGTCAGAAGCAGTAGGAATAGCATTTTGTGAAGCTCTTTTTGCTGAGGAGGGTGATTACCCTCATGTCGCTTGGAAACAAACCTCATACACTAACAGGATACGAAAACAGTACGCTAGAGTAGGTGGTAGATACGACCCTGTAAGAGATGAATTTATTGACCTTCAACCCCATGACTCGTGGACATTAAATGCTACAAATGATTGGACACCACCAAATGTACGACCTGACGATATATTTGAAAATAGGGGCGGCGAAATGATACTTACTACTTGGTATGCATGGGATGAACTCGCCTATCTGAAAAATAACGAACATGGGTGGGAACCGCACGAAGAATAAATTAATGACTTGAGTTCGGAGGAAACTTTTATAATGGTATCAGATAATTACACATTCCCCTATTGGGGTGCGTTAGTATTAAGGACAACTATTAGTGATTCTTTAATTAATAAACTATTATCTGAAGGTGAATATGCAGTCCATTTAGGACAAGATGCGACTGATAAATTAGCAGGAAGAATACAAAAGGAATACTACTTTAAAGACTATCAAGAATGGTTTGTACCACACCTTGAAAAGTTGGTTTCTATGTACTCACTAAAAGTACAAGAGGAGAATTGGTCAGGTACAACTACAGCTAAGTTTCCATTAGTAATAAAAGATGTAACCTTATGGATTAATTATCAACGAGCTGGTGAATATAATCCTCCACATAATCATACTGGGGATTTATCATTTATAATATATCTCAAAATACCACAAGAAATTCTTGAAGAACCACATCCACCTAATTACACACAAGAATTAAATGGTTCAATAAACATAATGAACTCAAGTGATACACGACCATTCTCAAAGAATCAATTAACAGAGGTTCCTAGTGATGGTGATGTATATATATTTCCATCATGGATGTTACATTATGTACACGCTTTTAAATCAGATGTAGAAAGAATTTCGGTAGCAGGAAACATTCGGTTAGAAGAATTATGAAAATAACTGTTATTGGGGGTGGAAACGCAGGGTGTTTTACTGCATTACACTTTGGTTTTTATTCTCGCAATATGCCGAATGTTTCTGTTGAGTTAATCCATAACCCAAATCGCCCTCCTGAAAAAGTAGGACAAGGCACTCTCATAGAACCACCCGAATTGTTATGGGAAGCTATGGGATTGGATTGGTACAACAATCCAATAGATGCAACACCAAAGCTTGGAATTTTATATGAGAACTGGGGAAAGAAAAGAGATAGGGTGTTCCATCCCTTTCCTTTAGCTAAAACAGCTCTACATTATTCTCCTGAGAAACTACAAGCAACTATTTTGAAGTCAGGTCATTTTAATGTGAAAGAAGAAGATATTATTGATTACAAACAAATTGATTCAGACTATATTTTCGATTGTAGAGGAAAACCTGATAATTTAAACGATTATATAGAGTTAGAAAATCCAGTAAATGCAGTAGTTTTAGCACAAGATTCTAAAAGGGATTCTAAAGCTAATTGGACTAGGGCAGTTGCTACTCCAGACGGTTGGTGTTTTGTAATACCAAATACATTAAATACAAATTCTTATGGATATCTATATAATCATCAAATAACTTCCGATAAAGATGCAAAAGAGAATTTTGAACAATCATTTAATGTTGAAGCAACCGACCAGTTTAAATTTAATCAGTATGTAGCTAAAAATCCTATAATAGATGACAGAATTATTTTAAATGGTAATAAGTTATTCTTTCTTGAACCTTTAGAAGCAACTGCTATTGGTTGTTATCTAAATTGGTTACGCCTCACATGGGATTGGATTATGGAAGGTACAAAAACTGCTACTGAAATTAGTGATGACTTACATGGTTATATAGCTGAAGTAAATAATTTTATTACATGGCACTATCAGTATGGCTCTAAATATAACACTCCATTTTGGAAAGCCGCCAAGAAAATTACTTTTAAAGACTCTGCATTTGACGACACTTTAGCAAGAGCAAAACAATTTTCTTTAGCAGACTTACTAAAAGAAGGAGATGTGGATGAGTATGGTCAATGGAGTTCATGGAACTTTAAGTACTGGAACGATGGGATGACAAAGGATTAAAATGTATATAAACGAAATCTTTAAAGTTCCTGTCTATGAAACTAAATTAGATTTAGATATAGAAGAATTAAATTCATTTTGTAATGGATATGAAAAAGCCGATAAAGGTAGAACTAAAAGTAATGTATCTGGTTATCAATCTAATAATCTAATCTTAGATAAACAACCAATAAAGAATTTAGTTAAAGAAATAGAAAAACATTCAAGTGCTTTTGCTAAAGAATTTATTAATAATAATAAACAAGTGGTAACTGATATGTGGCTTAATATTAATGAATATAAAGATTCCAATAGGTTACACAATCATCCAACCTGCGACATAGCAGGTGTTTACTATACTAAGACACCTGTAGATTGTGGAAATATTAGATTTGTACATCCTGCCTGGGATGTTTTGAGTTATTACTATGAATACCAACAAGAAAGAACAGAGGCCAATGAGTACAACTCAGAAGAATGGTTTTTTGAACCACTAGAAAATGTTTTATTTTTATTTCCTGCTTGGTTAAATCATTATGTAACTCCAAATAACAATAAGGAAGAACGCAGAATATCTATTTCATTTAACACTAAAACTAAATTAAGGGGAGGGAGATGATAATTCAATTATTCGGAAAAGCAATTTACTCAGCCAAGTTGGACATTGATACGAAAAAAATTGTATCTGAGATAAATTGTGCTAGAAAGTCAGATAATAATATGGACAAAAATTTTGTGTCAGGCAAACATCCACACAACAAAATTCAATTTAGTGAAGAAGGGGCTAAGAACCCCAACCCCCACTTGGGAGAATTGAGACCCTTTATGCTAGGTAGTGCTAAAGAGTCTTTATATGTTTTAGAACAAAAGAGGTTTAAGTTTTTAAAGGATATTGTTTTAAGAGCATTTGATTCTTATGCTTATGATGGGATGAGATATAAAAATAAGTTTAAGATTACTACCTCTTGGTTTACTGAATTTGAACCAGGCGAGGAAGGTCAAATGCATAGACATGGGAATTGTTGTATAAGCGGTATTTTATATTTACAAACTGCACCAAACTCGGGAGATATTATATTTCACGATTTTAATGAGAGAAGGTACGATTTAATTTCCTCTGAATGGAATCATTTAAACTCTAAGAGTTGGAAATGGACGCCTGAAGATGGAGTTATAATATTCTTTCCTGGTGAACTCCACCATCGAGTTGAAAAAAATCTATCTAAAATAAAAAGACATTCTTTGGCATTTAACCTAATACCTGTAGGCACAATTGGTGATGAAACAGGTGATAGTCATATATACTTGGAATATGGCTAAATTAAAATCTTAACGAAGAAAGAGAGTGGTTAATATTATAAATATAAGTAAATTACTAAATTTATAGGAAATTTGAAGAATGGCAACGATACAAAATTTAACAATTGACCAAGACGCTGATTTTACACAAACACTAACTGTTAAAGATTCCACAGGAACTGTTGTTGATATATCTGGTCAAACAGTAACAAGTAAACTGAGAAAGACTCATTTATCATCTACTGCCACAAGTTTTACTACAGCTATTGTAAGTGGAACTGACGGCACTTGTTCCATCACACTCACAGACACCGTAACATCAGGTCTTACTGAAGGACGATATGTGTGGGATTTAACAACAACTACTAGTGGTGGGTTAATTACTAGACGAATTGAAGGAAGAGTTACAGTAACGCCTAGTGTAACAAGATAACTATGAGCACAAAAAAGTATATTGATGCTGAAAAGGGATGGATAGATTCCCTACTGAATGAAACCCCAATTGTTGAGGGTGAGAAGATTTCAATTGAGCCGGTAATAGATATAGACCCAGAGATTGAAAAAGAAATTGCATTATTGCAAGAATCCAAACTCTCTGAGAAAATAAGTGAAATAAAACTTGTTAAAGAACCACAATCAGTTGAGATTTCAGACGAATTGGGTGGTTTCTTTACTGCTATTGCACAAGCAAAAACTGGTCTGACTGAAAAGATTGAAAAAGAAGAAGTTAAGATTGCAGGCTTAGAAGAATTATTTAAAGAGTTATCGGTTGCAAAGAAAAAGAAAAAAGTAGAAAAGAAAAAAGTATTGTTATTAGAACCAAAAAAAGAAGTTATAGAACCGGTTGAAGTTTCTGAATGGGATAAGAAGCAACAAGAAATTGATGAAGAATTAGAAAAGGTTGCTAAAGAAATTGAAGAAAGGGAAACATTAGAAGAAAACAAAGAAAATGAATTTATTAAATCAGTTGAAAAACAACTTTCTGAAACCCGATATCAAACTGAATTAGATAAGAATAAACTTAAAACACTAGACAAGATTGATTCTCTTGATAAAATGAAAGAGGAGTTTGTTAAATTTAAAGATACGGTTTCGCATCAATTATCTACATTAGGTGGCGGTGGTTCAGTAAATATATTAGATAATGATGATGTTGATTTATCTTCTAAAGCAAATGGTAAAGTTTTAGCATATAATTCCACATCAGGAAAAATGGAATTTGTTACTAATTCTGGAGGTGGCATAGATTTAAGTGCTGTTGATGAAAACATTGTACCAGATGGTGATGGAACAAGAGATTTAGGTACTTCTTCAAGAAGATGGAGAGATATTTATCTTTCATCTGATTCTATTGATTTGGCGGGTGCGACCATTTCATCAGATGGTACAGGAGCAATTGCGATTGCTGCTACTGGGGCAACATTACCTGAGGGGTCAAAAACAACTGCTGGTAATGCGTTGGCGGTTAGAGGAACAGGTACAGCTTCTTCTAATAGTGCGGTTATTAAAGTTCCTTTTTTTAAATCAGGCAACCTAAGTACAAAAAATGCAGAATTTGAGTTTAATGCAACATTAGATAATAATAAACCATTTTTAGACCAACAAACATTTACATTAGCGAACGGAAGTGGTTTGTCAAGTGATGATACAATAACCATTTTTCAATTTTAAGGATAGGATATGGCAGCAAAAATCCCAATTAGAACAGTTTATACGAATAGTGTTGCAACAGGTTTAGCAGAATACCAATCTGGTGAATTTATAGATTTTGCTTATGGTGGTACTGGTTTAGCTTCATTAGGAAGCGCTGGTCAAGTTCTCAAAGTTAATTCGGGTGCAAGTGCATTAGAGTTTGGTGAAGTAGCAGCAATTTTAAATATTGATGCAATGACTGATGGTTCTAGTGCAACATTAGCCGCTACAGATAAATTCGCATTTTCAGATGGCGGTACAGAGAAATATCTAGTTGCTTCACAGATTGATACCTATGTTTCTGGCACAACATCAACACTCACAAATAAAACTTTAACTACACCACAATTAACTGCTGCTGTATTAAATACTAGTGTTACTGGTTCGGGTGTTGCAGACGAAGATGATATGTCTTCCAATTCTGCAACAAAACTTGCAACACAACAATCAATTAAAGCATATGTTGACACACAGGTTGCTACAGTTCCAACAGGAGATATTACATCTGTTGTAGCAGGGTCAGGTTTAACGGGCGGTGGAACAAGTGCTGATGTAACATTAAATGTTATTGGTGGTACAGGTATTACAGCAAACGCAAATGATATAGCAATTGATTCAACTGTAACAACCTTAACCGGAACTCAAACACTAACAAACAAAACTCTTACAGCTCCAACTATAACTGGAACTGCTGTAATGGCAACTTTAGATATTTCTGGTGATGTTGATGTAGATGGTACATTAGAAACTGACGCATTAACAATTGCTGGTGTTACTATTGCAGAAACTATTGCTGATACTGTAGGTGCAATGGTTGGTTCAAATACTGAAACAGGTATTACAGTTACTTATGAAGATGGAGATAATACTTTAGACTTTGCTTTAGGCGCAGCTCAAACAACAATTACATCTTTACTTGCAACTGATATTAAAATTGGAGAAGATGACCAAACTAAAATAGATTTTGAAACAGCAGACGAAATACATTTATATGCCGCAAATGCTGAACAAGTGTATGTTGCAGATGGAATATTTGGACCACAAACAGATAGTGATGTAGATTTAGGTACTACAGGTGTTCGTTGGAAAGATGCTTATATTGATACAATAACTGTTACTGGTGTAGTAACAGCTGCAGGATTTACAATAGGAAGTGCCGCTATTACAGAAACAGAATTAGAAATATTAGACGGTGCGTCCGTTTCAACAGCAGAATTAAATTATTTGGATATAACTACTTTAGGAACATCTCAAGCATCTAAAGCTGTTACAGTAGACGCTAATGGTGATTTAGTTGTACCTGATAGTGATAAGTTCAAGTTTGGTGCTGGTAGTGATATGCAAGTGTATCACGATGGAACAAATTCATATATTACAAATGCAACAGGCGCTTTAAAGATTGCAACAGAAACATCTGGCATTGCAATAACAATAGGTCATTCAACTTCTCAAGTTACGATTGCAGACAACTTAACAGTTGCTGGTGATATGACTGTTACTGGTACACAAACTATTCAAAATACAGTAACTATGAACGCTCAGAATGCTGTTGTTTTTGAAGGCGCAACAGCAGATGATTTTGAAACAACTTTAACGATTGTTGACCCAACAGCAGATAGAACAGTTTATATGCCAAATGCAACAGGTTATTTACCATTGTTAAATGCCGCTAGTACAACTGTTATTACAGCGACTCCTGCAGAATTAAATTATTCTGATGGCGTTACAAGTAATATTCAAACACAGTTAGCTACTAAATCAACTAAAGCCTTCGCAATAGCACAAGCGGTTGCGTTGGGTTAATAGATAAATAGTAAGATAGAGGAAAACAAATATGGCAACTCCAAACACAAGAGAAACACTAAAACAATACTGTTTACGAAATCTAGGCAAGCCCGTTATTGATATAAATGTTGATGACGACCAAGTCGAAGATAGGCTTGACGAGGCATTACAATATTTTTCTCAATATCATTCAGATGGTATTGAAAGAATGTATCTTAAATACAAAGTAACAGCAGATGATGTTACTAGATTAACTACAAACAAATCATATAATGTTGATGAAAAGGGTACTGCTGCTGAGAATATTGAATTAGAAGAAGGTACATTAACATCTGGCGACACATCAGGTGATTTAAGTGGAGAAGATGGCGGCGCTATTCTTACAGAAGATTCAACACTAGTAAGAACAACATACGAAGAAAATCAAAATTATTTGGTTATTCCAGACGCTGTAATAAGTGTTATAAACATATTCCCATTATCTGATAGAGCAAACTTAAAT
>Ga0315333_10000126_pt1 | contig 22495 bp, 19 predicted proteins | sample M120034915metaG_FD_204521 | JGI IMG/M metagenome (GOLD analysis project Ga0315333, IMG submission 204521) | Ammonia-oxidizing marine archaeal communities from Monterey Bay, California, United States - M1 200m 34915 | ecosystem: Environmental > Aquatic > Marine > Intertidal zone | place: USA...
TCCCCGTCCGGCAGCGTGAACTGCACCGGCTCCGTCCCGGCGGAAAAACTGCCGCCGATCGGCGACAAATATTTCATGAACGGCAGCGCCTTCTCGAACGGGATATACTCGCCAAACATGACCAGCCGCCTCTTGCGATAGCTCGGCAACTGCGGGCCGTCAGGCGTCAGAAAAACGGCGCTGTTGAAATAGCGAACTTCGGCCGCACCCCGCTCGACATCATCCGCGCCGAAGAGCAGCGTCACGCCACTCGACTTCACCATGTCAAAGACTTCCGGCCATCGCTCCGGCGAGATCGGCACGCAAGCCTCCGGCCAAATCAGCAAATCCGGCTTGGTGGCCAACGCCAATCGCGACAGCTCCAGCACCTTGGCCAAGCGCTCGTCGCCGGTGCCGCTTTGCCAAATCAACTGCTGCGGGATGCTCGGCTGCACCAGCGCGACGGCCAGCTTGTTCGCCGGCGGCGGCACTTTGGCGACACGAAAAAAGCCCCAGCCAAAAACCAAGCCAAGCGCCAGCAACGGCAGGGCCACATCGGCCGTCCACGACCAAGGGTTGGCGGGCGAGCGGCGGATTTGCAGCACGGCGAACAGCAGGCTCACCGACGCCCACACCACCAAAAACGACACGCCGTACACGCCGGCCACCGAGGCGATTTGGATCAGCGGCAGGTTTTCAAACTGGCTGACGCCAAGAAAGTTCCACGGGTAGCCACCGAGCACCCGCGCCTGCAACATCTCCGATCCCACCCAGGCTGCGGCTGCGAACAGCCCAAAGCCAAGCCGCCGAAACCACGGCCATTGCAGCTTGGACAAGCCGTCCCGCAGCCAACCGCCGCAAATCCACGCCCAAGCCGCGGGATACAGCGCCGAATAAAAACTGAGCGCCAGCCAGCCGCTAATCGCCCCGGCAGTGTGCGGCATGTTCAGCAGGAACCGCAGCGAAACCAACCGAAAGACCACCGCCGCAACAAAGGCCAGGCCGAACAAGCGCCACCGCCGCTCCCCGGCAACGAGCGCCAGCCAGGCGCCCGGCACGAGCCAGGCGAGGCCAAGCCAGCGCGGCTCCGGGAAAGCCAGCGCCAACGCCAGCCCCACCATCGCCGCCAGCAGCCAACGCGCTTGGCCAAGTTGTTTTGCCCCGATCAACGCCGGGAGATTGCCCGACTACAAATGCTGAGTCGAGCGCCCGGCTTTTGGCTTGCGAACCGCCCGCGCTCCCGTCACCGTCCGCGCCACGATGCCTCGCGCAATCATTCCCCAAAAATGGATCGCCGCCGCGCTGCTCCTCGCCGCAGTGGCAAGCCCGGCGTTTGCTGAAAAAATCACGGTGCTGTTCGTCGATGGACAGAACAACCACAACTGGAAAGCCATGACGCCGTACATGAAGGCGCAGATGGAGAAAACCGGATTGTTCCAAGTGGATGTGCTCACCTCCCCACCGCGCGCCCCCCGTGCGCCGCGAAACCTGAGCGAGAGCCAGAAGGCCAAGGCGGCCGAGGCCGCCAAAAAAATCCGCGAGGAGTTTCAGGCCAGCTGGGATGCCTTCAGGCCAGCGTTCAAAAAATATGATGTCATCGTAAGCAACTACAACGGCGAGGAGTGGCCCAAGCCAGTGCAGCGCGCGTTTGAAAAATACATGAAAAACGGCGGGCGATTCATCGTGGTCCATGCCGCCGACAACTCGTTCCCGAACTGGCTTGAGTACAACAAAATGATCGGCCTCGGCGGTTGGGGCGGGCGCAACGAGAAACACGGCCCGTACGTTTACTATGGCGACGACGGCAAAATCGTCCGCAACACGCAGCCCGGCGGCGGCGGCAGTCACGGACCGCAACACGCTTTCAAGATCGTCGTTCGCGACGGCTCGCACCCGGTCACCAAAAGCATGCCGGCCGAGTGGATGCACGCGCAGGACGAACTGTACGACTCCCTCCGCGGCCCGGCCGAAAACATGAACGTGCTGGCCACCGCCTACAGCGCCAAGAGCAAGCGGCACGAGCCGATGATGATGACGATCAATTACGGCAAGGGCATCATTTTCCATACGCCGATGGGCCATGAGAACGGCAAGGCGCTGCAATGCGTCGGCTTCATCGCCACGATCAACCGCGCCGCCGAGTGGCTCGCCACCGGCAAAGTCACCCAGCCACTGCCCAAAAAATTTCCGAGCGCAGACCACGTCTCGCTGGCCGACTGATACTGAATTCGACATGTCCGAAAACACAAATCCAACCGCAACAATAGAAACCACCAAGGGGGAAATGAGCATCGAGCTTTGGGCCGATGTCGCCCCCGGCACGGTGGAAAACTTCACCAAGCTCGCCAACGACGGCTTTTACGACGGCACCTGCTTTCACCGCATCATGGCCGGATTCATGATCCAGGGCGGCGACCCGCAAACCAAGGACGAGTCACTCGAGAACCTTTGGGGCACCGGCGATCCCGGCTACAAAATCAAGGCCGAGTTCAACGACCGGCTTCACGTTCGCGGCGTCATCTCAATGGCCCGCTCGGCTGATCCCGACTCTGCCGGCAGCCAGTTTTTCGTCTGTCTCGGTGACGCCGATTTCCTCAACGGCCAATACACCGCCTTCGGCCAATTGAGCGGTGGCGACGACGCACTGGGCGACATCGGCGACACACCGGTCGGCCCAAGCAGCAGCGGCGAGAACAGCAAGCCAGCGGAACGCGTCGAGGTCACCAGCATCCGCGTGGCCTGACTTGGGCAAGCGCTGCCCCGCCGCGTGAGCCAACCCAATGACAACGCCGACTTGGCCAAGCTGCTGACCACGATGGGGTGCCCCGAGGCCAAGGCCGGCGAGATGGCGGCACAGTTGGCCAAACGCTCCGGGCAACTGGCCGTTGAGCGAAACATCCCGCGCGAGGAAGCCACCGCACACCTGCTCAGCCTCATGCGACAAGGCTGGGCCGCGAAGCAACAAAACGATGCCGATTAAAAACTCGGAACTGACTCCCTGGCCGCTGAAGGAGAGCCGCAACGCCGGCGACTACAAAATTTTCAAGGTGCGCTCTGACCGCCGCACATCGCCGCGCACCGGCAAAGAGCACGAGTTTTTTGTGATCGAGGCGGTGGACTGGTGCAACGTCATCGCCCTGACGCCGGACAATCAACTGGTGATGGTTGAGCAATACCGGCAGGGAACCAACCTCATCGAGCTGGAAATGCCGGGCGGCATGATCGATCCCGGCGAAGGCCCGCTGGAAACGGCGGCGCGCGAGTTGCGCGAGGAAACCGGCTACGCCGGCGACATACCCGAGAGCGGAGGATTCGTATACCCCAACCCGGCGATCATGAACAACAAGGTGCACACGGTCGTCATCCGCAACGCCATCGCCAAACACGACACCCAACTCGACGCCGGTGAGGACCTGATAACCCGGCTCGTGCCATTCGGGAAGATCCCGGAACTGGTCGATAACGGCACAATCGGTCACGCGCTGATGGTCGCCGCACTCTTCCGGTTTCAGATTGCGGAAAACAGAGATTAAGGACGAAGCTCGTTTTTCTTTGCCTCGAGTTCGGCCTCGAGCACTTTGCGGTCGCTGGCCAACTGCTTGTTCAACTGCTCGATCGCCTCGAATTCACCGGCCAATTCCGCCTTCGCTATCTCGCTGTTGAGGAACACATCGCGGTCGGCGATCTTCGCCTCGAATACCTTGCTCAGCTCGGCCAGCTTGGCCTTCAACTCATCACTCAACTCCTGGGTCGGAGATTCCTTCTCCAACCGTTCCATCGCCAGTTCATATGCTGATTTCATCGTAAAATTATTCGGTGAGACGGACGAACACTTCGCCGTCCTCCACCTTGGTTTCGAAGCAATCCACCTTCGCGTTTGGCTTCGTCTCGCACTGGCCAGTCCGCAGGTCAAACGGCCAACCGTGCATCGGGCAGTACACTTTTCCGTTCTCGACAAAGCCCTCGCCCAGCGGGCCGCCGACGTGCGGGCAGACACCGTCAATGGCGCACACACCGTCGCCGAGTTTGAACAGGCCGACTTCGCGATCGCCGACCGTGCGCTGGATGCCGCCGTCCTTCCGCAGTTCGTCGCACGCGGCAACCCGCACAAACCCGTCACTCATCGGCGTCGCCCTCCGCTTGGCCTTTGTTGCGATTCTTCCGCCACGGCATGTCGGGGAACTTGCCCGGCAGCTTGAACGACTCCGCCTTCGGCTTGGCCATTTGCAACTCGTCACCGCCTTCGTCACTTGGGGCCGCGGCCGCGCCGGGCTGTTTCCACGAGGCGATCTTCGACTGGAGCCCGTGATGCTCGGCGGCATCCTTGTTGCCGATTTTCACATAAAACAGCGAGAGGTTCGTATGCACCAACTGGTCGTTGGGGCGCAGTTTCTCGGCCTTGTGACCCTCCTCAATCGCCCGCTCGTACTGCTCCAGTCGGCATAACGCCATACTCAGCGACATGCGGGCATCGAAGTGGTTTTCGTCCGCCGCAAGGATCGCCTCAAAGCCGGCAGCCGCCTGCCCGTACTCGCCCTGGCTGAAGGCGAACGTGGCGTCGTCAAATTGTTCCTGCAACTCGTCCATCAAAACCAAGCGCTTGGCCAAGGTAACGGCGGCGGCGCGATGCGGCAAGCGCTTGGCCAAGCGCAAATGAAAAAAGGCCCCGGCAGCAATCCGCCGGGGCCTCTCGAAAAATCGTTCGCTCGTTTATTTCTGCACCTTGGCGATGTGCTTGGCCGGGTCCTTGGTGAAGTCACCCAGGCAGTTGCCGCAGCAGAAGCCGATCACGAACTGCTTGGACGCATCGATGTCCTTGTCACTGAGCGGGCATTTCTTGTTGTCAGGCCCCTTGACCTTGGCGATGTGCTTGGCCGGGGCCTTGGTGAAATCGGCGAGACAGTTGCCGCAGCAGAAGTTGATCGCGAAGAGCTTGGCCGGATCAACGTCCTTGCCGCTGACCGGGCATTTCTTGTTGAAGGCGACCTGCTTCACTTCCGCTTTCTTTTCTTCGGGCTTGGGAGCTTCCTTCTTCTCTTCCTTCTTCTCTTCCGGTTTCTTTACTTCCTTCTTCTCATCTTTCTTGGGCTCTTTTTTCTCCTCCTTTTTTTCCTCCTTCTTCGGCTCGACCTTGGCCAGCTTAAAGCCGAGGTTGACGTCGACGTTCGGCAGCGCCTTGTTCAACTCGGCCGCGCCCTGCTCGGTGACGCCGCTCTGCCACGCGTACACCTTGCGCAGGAACTTCATGTTCTTGAGGCTGGCCAGCCCGGCATCGGTCACCTTGGTGTTGTAGAGGTTGAGCGACATCAGGTTGGTGAGTCCCTCGATTTGCTTCAATCCCGCGTCGTCAACCGATGTGTTGGCAAGGCTGAGCTTGGTCAGGTTGTTAGCTTTGCTGATGTGCTTGAGGCCCGCGGCGGTGATCTGCGTGTTGGCCAGGTCCAGTTCGCTCAGGTTCTGGATGTCCGCCAATGGCGCAAGGTGCTCGTCCCGGACGTCCTTGCCGACGAGACGGAAGTTGGCGTAGATCAACTGGGTATTTTGTGCCAGCGCCATTACCAGTGGGGCACCAAACTTCTCTCCGATTCCCTCTCCTGAAGCCAGCTTGGCGATGGCGGCCTTCTCGGCATCAGAAACAGGGGCTTCCTTGATTTCCGGCTCCGGCAACTTCTTGGCGGCGGCCACTGCGGCGGCACGATCCTTGGCGCTGACCAACACCAGCTCCTTTGGCCAGTTGGCACCCTCATCGATCCATTGCTTTATGGTAGCTATCTGCTCCTTGGTTAACGGATCTCCCTTTGGCGGCATGATATCCTCGTGGTCAGCAGGCAGAGAGATATGCTTGTAGAGCTCGCTTTCGCCTGACTTGCCAGGCTTGATGACCTCAGCCAACGCAGTCTCTTGACTGTCAAGCCTGAGATCTCCCTTTTGTTTTTTTGAGCCGTGACAATCAATACAACGCGCCTCGAAAATGCCTTGAACCGACTTGGCAAAGTCCACCTTGTTCTCCGCCATGCCATTCAGGCCAAGGGCGGCCACGGAAAGAATAATTGCGATTGTTTTTCTCATTTTCGTTTGAGTCCTGACGCCGAGTATCCCTGAGCTATTCATCGTTGGCAACCGAAAATTGCGCTTGACCAAGCGTTTAATAGACCCGGCGAAGATGCGAAGGCAGGATGTTTAACTCGGCCCGGTACTTGGCGACGGTTCGGCGGGCAATCTTAACGCCCTTCTCGGTGAAAACCTTCACCAAGTCCTCGTCGGAGAGCGGCTTGGCGGCATCCTCCTTTTTAACCAGTTCGCTGAGCATCCCCTTAACGCTGGTGTTGGCCAGACTGGAGCCGTCCTTGGAGGCTAATCCCGATGTGAAGAAATATTTCATCTCCAGCACACCGTGGGGTGTCTCGACGTATTTGCCCGAAACCGCGCGACTGACTGTGGTCTCGTGCACGCCCACGGCATCGGCCACCTGCGACATGGTCATTGGGCGCAACTCCGACTCGCCGTGCTCCATGAACTCCCCCTGACGTTTTAGGATTTCCTGGGCGATGTTGAGGATGGTGGACTGCCGCTGGAGGATACTCTTGAGCAGGAACTTCCCGGAACGAATCTTGTCTCGGATATAGTCACGCACATCGCCCGAAGTGGCAGTCTGCGCCATGAGGTCCTTGTAAGCGTTGCTGATGCGAAGACGGGGAATGTACTCGTTGTTCGAAGTGGCCTTCCACTCGCCATTATCTCCACGCGAAATGAATATCTCCGGCACAACAAACTGCTCGGTCTCAGGCATGTACTCGCGACCGGGCTTGGGCTCAAGATGACCGATGCTCTCCACCGCATTTTGAACGGCATCGACCGTTTCCCCTACCTTCTTGGAAATCTCACGGATGCGTCGCCGACCCAGTTCGTCCATGCAGTCCCGAATAATTCGATACTCCAGTGAGTCGAGGCGCTCCGCCCGTTGAAGCTGGAGCATTAGACATTCGCGCAAGTCACGGGCAGCCACTCCCGGCGGATGAAAAGCCTGCACGATTTCAAGCACAGTCTGAATCTCGCTGCTCGGACGACCACTCGAAAACACTAGTTCATCCACGCTCGACTGCAGGAAGCCCCTGTCATCGATGTTGCCAATGATCAACTCGGCGATTTTGAACTGTTGTTCCTCAAAATCTGACAAGCGAGCCTGCTCCAGCAGAAAATCCTGCAGCGACTGACTGGTGGTCAGCGAGTCGAGCATGAACTGTCGTTTTTCATCCTCTTGTTTCAAGTTACGCACCGGGATGTTCGTGCTGGAAAAGTGGTCTCGCCACCCCTGATCCAGTTCGATCAACTGATCGATTTCCTTCTGAAAATCGTCTATCGGTTCCCCAACGTTGCTCTCGTCAGTGGGATCGTATTGCGTGTCGCTCGGCGGCTCAGTGAGATCAACCTTGGGCTCTTCACCCTCGGAGGACTCCCGCATGTCACGCGCCTCCGCATCCAGAGCACCCTGCTCCTCGAGCACTGGATTAAGTTGCAACTCCTCGTCCACCATGGCCTTGAGTTCCAGCATGGGGGCCTGCAGTAGGTTGAGGGATTGCTGAAGCTGCGGCGCCAACACTTGGTTGAGCGACATCTTCTGCGACATCTGGAATCCCTGCTGCGCCACGCCCCGACAGTATGAACTTGTTAAATCTCACACAAGATGAATCAGGCATGAAATCTGCTGCAAAATAATCGTGCCAACAACCCTTTGCTTCTTGATTTGTGAACAACTTTTTTCTGTACTCCATTGCCCACCTATCGCCGCGCCTCTAAACTCACCTGGTGCCTACGCGGTTCACAGTTTTAGGGAGTGGTTCCGGGGGAAATGCCTCTTATCTTGAAACAGAACAGACGCGACTGCTGATCGACGCCGGTCTCAGTGGCCGTCAAATCCGCCTGCGACTAGCCCAGTTGGGCCGCTCACCCGAGACGCTCGACGGCATCCTGCTCACCCATGAGCACGCCGACCACACGCAGGGACTCAAGGCACTCTGCACCAAACTCAAGATACCGGTGTACTGCAACCGACTTACAGCTGATGAAATGCGTTTCAAGATGCAGACCAAGCTCGAGATTTGCCAGTTCGTCACCGGTGAGCCGTTCGAAATCGGCGACGTAGTGGTCGAGAACTTCCCGGTGCCGCACGACGCGCAGGATCCGGTTGGCTTTCACGTAAAAACTGCAGACGGCGGCATCGGCATGCTGACCGATCTTGGCCAGGCCACCCGGTTGGTGCTTGAGCGCGTTCGCGGAGCGAGCGCCTTGTTCATTGAGGCCAATTACGACCTCAACTTGCTACAGAAAGACACCCGCCGCCCCTGGGCCATCAAGCAGCGCATCATGAGCCGGCACGGCCACCTATCCAACGACGCTACCGCCGAGGCGGTTGAGACCCTGGCCAACGGCACGCTGCGTCATGTCACACTGGGACACCTAAGCCGCGACTGCAACACGCCGCAGATCGCGAGGGAAACTATCACGACCAAGCTTGCCCAAGCCAGCATTGATAACATCCAGATCAACGTCTCCACCCAGGCCGATCCCACAGAAACGCTCACGCTCTAGCCAAGCGCTTGACCAAGGGATGCTCACCCCTGTTTTCTCGGCCAGCGGCGCAGGCCGTTTTCTAGCCACAGCCGCCACACCATCCAGACCGCCTCTCGGACAATCTTACCGCTCATTTTGGAGGTACCGATAAAACGGTCAGTGAAGATGATTGGCACCTCTGCCACCTTGTGGCCGGTGCGCCACAGGATGTGTGTCAACTCGATCTGAAAGCTGTAACCATTGGCCCTGACTCGATCGAGGGCGATCGACTGAAGCGCTCGCCGCCGGAAACACTTGAAACCACCGGTCGGGTCGGTGAACCGCATCCCGGTGATGATCTTCACGTACCTGGCCGCTGCGAGGCTTAGCAGCATGCGGCTAATCGGCCAATTGATCACCCGGATTCCCTCGCAGTAACGCGAGCCCAGCACAAGATCGGCATCCTCCGCGTTCGACTTCTCAATGAATCGCGGAATTTCAGCCGGATCATGGGAGAAGTCGCAGTCCATCTCGAAGATGAACTCGTAGTCGCGCTGAAGTGCCCAGGCAAATCCGGCGCAGTAGGCACGGCCAAGCCCGTCCTTTTCATGACGGTGCAGCACGTGGACGAGCTCGTTGGAATGGGCCAAATCGTCCGCGATATCGCCGGTGCCATCCGGCGAATTGTCATCCACCACCAGCACCTCCAGCGCGGGCTCCATCGCCATCAAGCGCTCCGTCATTGGACGGAGGTTGTCCGCCTCATTGTAGGTCGGAAGGATGATGAGCGTATCCGGCATGTTAGTTAGGCTTACCGTCAACCAGACGGCGGATTCCCATCGGATTAGCCTCCTGCAACTCAGTCGGCAGCAGCTCATCAGGAAAGTCCTGGTAGCAAACCAGGCGAGTGAAACGATGAATCGCGTTGGTCCCGACCGAGGTCGACCGACCGTCCGACGTCGCCGGGAACGGCCCGCCGTGCACCATCGCATGGCAAACCTCCACTCCGGTCGGGAACCCGTTCACAACCACTCGGCCAACTTTCCTTTCGAGCACGTCGAGTAGTTCACGATTATCCCGGAGATCCGCTTCGGTGCCATGAACCGTCGCCGTCAACTGGCCCTCGAGCGACCTGGCTAGAGCCAGCATTTTGTCGGTGCCATCGTCCGTGACCACCAGGGTCGATGGCCCGAACAACTCCGCGCCTAGCGACTCGTCGCTGAGAAACGCCTTAGCGCTCGTCCGGAACAGCGCCACGCCGGCCTGGCATTGGCCACCGCCCGTCTGGCCAAGCGCGACGGTATCGACGGCACTGTTTTGGTGAAGCGAGTCCGCGCCCGATTCGTAAGCGTCGCTGATCCCGGAGTTGAGCATCGTCGCTCCAGGACTGCCTTTGACCAATTCGCCGAGCTTGGCCACGAATGGCTCGATATCGGCGGTCCCGTCCAGAATCGTCAGGCCAGGGTTAGTGCAAAACTGCCCCACCCCAAGTGTCATCGAACCATGCAGCCCAGCGGCAAGCTGATCCGGATACTCGGCCATCGCCCCCGACAAAATGAAAACCGGGTTGATACTACTCATCTCCGCGTAAAACGGAATCGGCTCCGGCCGCTCAGCAGCCAGTTTCATCAACGCCTGGCCACCGGCCCGCGACCCGGTAAAGCCGGCCGCCTTGATCGCCGGATGGCGCACCAGCGCCGAGCCGGTTTCGCGGCCCGGACCGTACACGAGTGAAAACGTGCCCTCCGGTAAAGCGCAGTCGCGCACCGCCGCCGATATAGCCTGGCCAACGAGCTCCGCCGTGCCGGGATGCGAGTGGTGCGCCTTGACCACAACCGGACAACCGGCCGCGAAGGCCGATGCCGTGTCGCCGCCCGCCACCGAAAACGCAAGCGGGAAGTTGCTGGCACAAAAAACCGCCACCGGACCAAGCGGGCGTTCCATCGAACGGACATCCGGTTTGGGCACCGGCTCGCGCTCTGGATCGGCGTGATCAATGCAGGCATCCACCCACGATCCTTCCTCCACCACCGAGGCGAACAACCGCAACTGCCCGCAGGTGCGCCCGGTCTCCATACGAATGCGCCCTTCCGGCAGACCGGTTTCCTGCGGGGCGCGCTTGGCCAAGTCGTCACCGATCGCCTCAATGTTGTCAGCGATTTTTCGCAGGAAGACTGCCCTAGCTGAACCGCTAGTTTTGCCAAGCGTCTCAAACGCCCTGGCCGCCAGCCCGGCAGCTCGATTCAACTCAACCTCGCTCACCACTACGTAGCCGGGCTGAAGCGACTCCCCGGTTGCGGGGTTGATACCAAAGAGGGTGGGATCATCCCCGTCTCCTGGCTGAGACCCAATGATCGACTTGCCTGTCAATTCCGCCATACGCCAGAGGTTACCCAAAGGCCTTATCCGAGAGAAGAGCGCTCTGTTAAAAAATTGTCTAAAGGCGAGCTTGCCCTGCTTTTGGATTACACCGACACTTTCGTCATGAACCGGGACGAAGCCTGGGGGCTGCTTAATGAGTACACGGAGTCGGAGTCACTACTCAAACATGCGCTATGCGTCGAGGCGGCGATGCGGCATTATGCCACTAGGCGGGGTAAAGACACCGAGCAATGGGGCGTCACCGGCTTGCTGCACGATTTCGATTACGAGCGCTGGCCGGACATCCCTGCTCACACGCAGGAAGGGGCGAAAATCCTGCGTGAACACGATGTCGATGAGGAGATCATCGGGGCGATTTTATCGCATGCGGAATGGAACCAAGGTGAATATCCACTCGACCGACCTATTCGCAAGGCGCTATTTGCAGTGGATGAACTTTGCGGTTTTATCGTAGCTGTGGCCTATGTTCGCCCCGAAAAACTGAACGGCATGACGCCAAAGAGTGTCCGCAAGAAAATGAAGGCCAAGGGATTTGCGGCAGCTGTAAAACGGGAGGATATAATTCAAGGTGCAGCGTTAATGGAAGTCGAACTTAACGACCATATCGCCGAGGTAATCACGGCACTTCAGGGAGCATCGTCGGAGCTGGGCTTGGCCTGATCGGTTTTCTCTGCGGCCAAGTGGCGGCTTTCGTCCATGAACTCAGCGATGCGCATCGACGCCGTGATCGGGAACATCGCCAGTGCCAGCCCGGCGAAGAAGTCCACCGTCAACACGAGCTGACGCATCAAGGATGACATCTCCAGATCAAACCATACACCAGTTATCGGATTGAAGCGTGCGATGGGAATCGGCAACCGCCGAAACTGCATCGACTCCCACTCGGCATAACCGCAAAACCAGACACCCAACGGCAAGCTGAGCACGACTGAAAACCAGAACAGCCCAACCCAGCCGCTTGGCCAAGCTCGGCCAAGGTAGAGCGTAACGCTGTTTTTAAGGATCCAACCGGCGAAGAAAGCCACCGGCAATATGACCATCAATCCAATCATTTCCAGCTTCGCTTCGCCAAACACACCGCTTACTTGCCGCCGAGGCTTACCAGATGGCCAAGCGTGCGCAGATACATCCGATCAGCCCCCAACGCCGGGGTAGCGTTGGACGCCTCTCCGAGGTCGTTGACGGCGATCCGCTTAAATTTCTCGGCAGCGGAGACCACCATCACCTTGCCGGTGGTCGAAATGCAAAACAACCTGCCCTCGACCCAAACCGGCGAACCAAAAAACCGACCCTCGACACGTTCCTGCCAAACTAAGTCACCACTCTTGGCGCGTACGCAGGTCACAATGCCGGCGTCCCCCCACAGAAACAACAACCCGTCCCTCGCCACGCTGGTCGGCACATACGGGATTGACCGTCGCAACTTGTACGCCAAAATTGGCGAAGCTCCCTTGGTCACATGGCCCGGCTTGACCGCGACGAGGTAGTTGCCCCCCTGCCCGCTACCGCAAGTGCCGATGAGCAGGCCGTCAGCCACAAGGCAGGAACTCACCGTTCGCTTGTCGAACAGTCCACTCTGCTCCCAAAGCGTTTTGCCGGTACTTGGATCCACGAACGTAATGCCGTGAGCCATGCTGTTGAACAGAAGTCCCTCGGTGCCGGAAGGGTCCACGAAACGGCACGGTGTCGAGAAGGCTGTCTTGACGTTGGTCCGGTCTGTCTTCCATAGCACATTTCCGCTGTCAGCATCAAGTGCTGCCAGAAAACTTTGGTTCTCCTCATCGCCCGCCAGAACCACCTTGTCACCGTGGAAGATAGGCGACACACCGCCGCCATGGTTGCTAATGATAGTTTCAAACTTCCTTTCCCAAAGTTTTTTTCCATCCATATCCAGAGCAAAAACTGTGTGGGCTCCTGGCTCGGACACGAGCACCACCAGCCGTTTGCCGTCGGTCGCCGGGGAGGACGAGGCCAGATGGTTAAACTGGTGAATGCGATACAGTTCTTGCGGCCGCGCCATCGACCAAACCTCTAAGCCGTCACTAACCTTAAAGCACTGAACGATGAACGACTTTTTCCCTGCATCGGAACTCGTGACAAAGACCCGCTCACCCCACAACACCGGCGACGAGTGGCCCTCTCCTTTTAACGGCACGCGCCAGTTGGCATCGGCCAGGGTGAACGTGGACGGGATGCCCGTGGCCAAGCTGATGCCGGTTCCATTCGGCCCGCGAAAGCGCGACCATTCACCGCCGGTTTGACAGTAATTTTTTGGAACTAAAACATACGACAGAATGATAAAAACCAAACATGCAAGATTACTGAACGAGGTTCGCTGTGAATTCAACATGGTGGCAGGATTAGACATCAACGGGTCGATGGAGTCGGCTTGTCGTCACAAAAATCAATTGGCCAAGCGCCTGGCCAAGAAGCATTGGATCACTCCCTTGCTGGTACTCGTGTACAGGCAGCCACCGGCCACAGCCAGGCCGAATACCTCGCCGTTTGCCTCACCCTGCCAAAGCAGGCTGCCATCCTTGGCGTGATACGCCGCCACTTGGTTATGACCGCCAGTGAACAGGGTTTGCCCAGCCAACACCATGCTCAGCGGCTGAGTGCTGGCCACCCGCCATGCAAAACAATCCTGCATGCCAGCCTGAACCTCATCGAGTTTCTTACCCAGTTGGGCAGCTTCCTGGAGGAGTTGAACCCGTCCGCTGCCGTTTTTGGATTTCTTCAACTCCCCCTCAAGCTGTTCGTGCTGTTTTTTAAGCGCACGCCGCTTGCGGACCAAATCAAGGTAGCGACTTCGATCCAATGCGCTCAGATCAGTGTCGCTTTGGAGGAAGGATCGCGATGGGGTGACTATCATATGGTTCCCCTTAAATGAGGCGAGTTGATCGGACTGGTTGGACTCCACAAAACCGAGCGTGCCGGTTTTGCCGGGTCCAAACACCAGGTTGTCGCCGGTCAACAGCGCATACGTTCCACCCTGTCCGCTCACGACCCGGATGCGTTTGCCGTCGGCGCGATTGAGTACAACCGGGTTGTTGCGCCCGGCCGGGACATAGAGGCGCGTATGTGACGCAAGCATGTAACCCTGTGCCGGCAGATCGGTCTGTTTTTGCTGCCACTTGATCTTACCAGTGCCGGCGTCAATCGCCGTGATCAGTACCCCCTCGGCGGGGAACATCCCGGCGGCACAATAGGCCGTATCGCCGATGACGACGATACCGGTGCGCAACGGCCAGCGCGAGATGATACGCGCGTTGCCCGGGATGCGGTAATCCCTCGGGCCGAGGAGTGTCTTCCAAATCAACGTGCCACTTTTCGCGTCAAGACAGTAGGCATAGCCGTCATCGGAGCCGACATAAACGCGGCCCTCGGCAATCGTCGGGGCCAGGCGTACCGGCCCCTCAGTGAAATAGGTCCAGCGCTGCTTGCCGGTGGCGGCGGCGAGGCAGTAAACCTTATCGTCAGCCGACGAGCCGTAATAGAGCAGACCATCGACGATGACAGGGTGATAGGCATAGTCGAAAATTTGCCGTGACTTCATGTCGTACACCTTGTTATAGCCGTCCCACTTGGCCTCGCCGCGCCAGGCAGGACGCGGAGCATGTTTCGAGCGATGCACCCAGGTGCTGGTCAACGGAGTGAGCAGTGATTCCGTGGCGACACCGGTTCGGGCGTAGTCGTGCTGATAGGTGGGCCAGTCTGCCGCTTGGCCAAGCGCGGCAACGCCGAACAGCCAAAGGAAAGAAAACTGTCGTATGAAAAACATGATTAAAACACCGATGCCACGCCGGATTTTTAGGTGCTTGGAAGCAAGGGCGCAATGCTAACCGGCCAAAAACGGCGAATTGCCTTTTCCTGGCCGAGACCAAGCTCAAGCAAATGAAACCGAAACTGGCCGAGACGAGCGACCGAGCCTACGTTATGAAGGAGAGTCACCATATCATTTAGGAGGAGTTGGCCAACGATCGGGAGTGCAACCTCTAGCTCAACACCGAATTGAGCCAAGCGCTGTTTCCAGCAAGGCCCGTTGATTTTCTTTTGACAACGGCCGAAATCATGCCACTTTGCCCGACCGGTTTTACTGAGCACGGCTGCCACGCAGCCAACTGAGCATTCCTTCAAACTTAAGATGAAGCGGCTTTTTTTAAAAAACAGCCTTCGTGTCCTTGTTGCCTCTGCCGTCGCGATCATGGTGTCCACATCCGTGCAGGCGGCAACCAGCCTTAAGACGCTGAGCAAGTCCTGCTTCATCCTCCACGATCCATCCGGCAAATACGACATCAGCCCGGAGTGGGAGGAACCGACCAGGGTCATGAACAGGCTGCCAATTCTGCCGGACCTGACTAAGCGAATCAAGGACGTCGTCACCGCCAACCACGGCAACAAGTCGGTGTTGATCGTCGGTGACGCCTCATCGGCCTACCGCTACTTCATCGCCAGCCTGGCCGTGAGTGGTGATCCCGCCCTAGCCAAGTTCGCCCATCTCGAGATCGACCTGCCGAAGATCGTCGAAGGCCACACGCTGCTTGGCCAAGTGCAGGAATATTGGCAGAAGGAAATCAGCAAGCCGGCGCTTGGCCAGGACATCATCCTGTATATCTCCAACCTCAGCTCGATGATCGGGCTGGGTGCGTCGAACCGCTCCTCCACAGGGGTGGAGACCCTATTCGCCCCGAACATTCAGGGCGGCAAGATGCGCAGCATCGCGTTCATCGACTACTTCAACTACTCACGCGTGCGCTCCGACAACAACTATCTCATCAACTCCTTCGGCGACACCGTCTTCCTGCCGGAGTACGGGAGCGACGACATCAACGGCATCCTGCTCAACTACTCCCGCGTCTACATCCCGCAGTTGAAGCTCACCGAGCCACATGTCAACTATATCAAGGAGATCATCGGCTACTACCAGCCCAACAAACCCGAACCGCAGCGGACACTCACGGTGTTCAAGGAACTCGTCACGATGATGGAGGAGGCAGTGGCGAAGAACGGCCGGTTCGTGATGGACAAAGCCACACTCAAAGCCGCCTCGATGAAGGCCGCCCAGGTGCCGGACTGGATCATCCAAAAGGACTTCTCCGTGCTGAAGGAGCTGCCGGACAAGATCCGGTCGCGGTTCATCGGTCAGGACGAGGCCCTCAACGGTGTCGTGCGGCTCTCCCGCATCGGCTACGGCGGCGGACGAACCGACGAAAAGCCGGTCGCCAGCATCATGTTCGCCGGGCCGACCGGCACCGGTAAAACCTACCTCTCCAAGCTGCTCTCCAGGGGCCTCGGCCTGAAGATGATCACCATGGACATGACGACCTACCGGAGCTCTGTCAGCATGGATCGCTTCCTCTCCGTCATGACCGACAACCTCACGATCAACCCCCACGCAGTGTACGTGTTCGAGGAGATCGACAAGGCCAACGTGCAGGTGCTCGACCGGCTCTACTTCCTGCTTGACGAGGGGATTTTTTATGATCGAAACCAGAAACCAATGTACGCGCGTGGCTGTTTTGTCGTGATGACCACAAACGCGGGCTATGATGTCATTGTCAAAAATCGTAACAAGGCAAACGTCCGGGAGCTATTCGAGTTGGCATTGCTCGACCGTTTCCGGCCCAGTTTTCTCAATCGCTTCGACGAGATCGCCATGTTCCGGCCGTTCACCGAGCCTGAGTACATCGACATGGCCAAGCTCCACATCCGCCTCAAAGCCGACGGGATGAAGAAAACCTACAACTGGAACCTCACCGTGGACGACGCCATCCACAACCTAATCGCTCGCGAAAGCCAGAGTCTCACCTTCGGCGCGCGCCCCACCCTGCGGATGATCAACGGCATCCTCTCGCTCGGCGTGACCAACTACCAGATCGAGAAGGCCCCGCTCGATGAGGGCTCTAACATCAACCTCGAGCTTTTGTCCGCAGAAGACCGGCGATTCAGGCTCAGCGTGGAGGGCGGCGACTCGCTTGATTACCAGGTGAATCTTTGACCGGGATCGACATAATCAACTAAGAGCCTGTTGATGCCAAACGACTATTTTTCAACCGGCAAAAAGATCGCCTTCACAGGGGTCATGTTCCTGTACATAAACTTGGTCCTCACTATTTTCTGGATTCTCAAGCCGCTCAAGAAAAGCCTCTTCATCAACCAATACGACGGCGACCAGACCTTTAAGCTTGGCTCGATGGAAATGCTCGGCAGCAGTGCCGAACTTTTGGCCAAAGGGATGAACCTTTTGATTGCGTTCCTGCTGGTTGTATTCCTCACCCTGGTCACCCGCTTGGCCAAGCGCCAACGGTTGACCTATTGCTGCATGGGCCTAGTCATCGCTATGACGTTTTATTTTTTGGTGCAAATCAATGAACCCAGCGAGTCAACGGTCTGGCTCTTCTACTGGTTCGGCGACTTGTACATCAGCCTCATGCTGGCTGCTTTCTTTTCATTCCTGCACGACACGGTGGACCTCAGAAATGCCAAGCGCCTTTATGGCTTCATCGTGCTGGGAGCGGTTTCTGGAGGTGCCGTTGGTAGCACCTACTTCCGCGGATGGATTGATGAGATGAAAAACCAACAGTGGTTGGAGGTGATCATTGGCATCGGCGTGGTGATTTGTGCGCTGGCATTTGTCGCCGGATGCTTGGCCAGGTCAATCCCACATCACGAACCGAAACCAAGCCCCAACGATGTCCCGAGGAAAAAGTTTAACGCCGCAATCGAGGGGGCATCGCTGGTCTTCAAGTCCCGCTACCTGATAGCCATCGCCGGGATCGTTGGATTTTATGAGGTCACTTCGGAGGTGTTGGACTACCAATTCACGGCGATGATCGAGCGGTTTGTGCCCAAGGAGGACATTGGCAGCCACTTTGGCACCGTGTACGCGATTGGAAACGTCGCAGCATTAATCGTCCAACTTGGCTTCAGCATCTTCGCAGCCAACTTTCCTAAATATCGAATCCACTGGATCCTACTGGTGCTGCCGCTGTCCATCGCCTTGAGTTCGCTCTTTTTCATCCTCGCCCCCATTTTGATCGTCGGCAGCCTCCTGAAAATCTCCGACAGCACGTTTGCCTACTCCGTCAACCAGACCGGACGCGAGACACTCTACAATCCGCTGTCGCGACAGGAGAAATACGTCGCCCGGGCATTCGTCGAGGTGTTTGTTCAACGCACTGGCAAGGTGGCCGCGCTATTCATCGCCTTCCTCGTCCCGATGTTCCTCAGCACACGCAACGAGGCCGGCCAACTCGAAACCAGCCTGCTTGGCCTGCAGTTTCTCGGCGGCTTCACCTGCATCATCGTTGCCCTCTGGTTTTACTGCGTGAAGGTTGTCGGACGAAAGTTCGAGTCGCTTGAGCGCGAACAGCAGGAATCCAGAGAAGCCTCGCTTGCCCGAGCGCCGGAGCAAACTAGCGCCAGGGAGGCCTAGCGGCCGTACTGCTTGGCGGCGATTTCGCGCAGCTTGGTCTTGAGAATCTTGCCTGTTGCGTTGCGCGGGAGCGCCTCCATCTGCATCACTTTCCGCGGCAACTTGTAGGCTGCTAACTTGTCCTTTAGGAAACCCAGCAACATTGAGTCGTCGATGTCGGCACCTTCATTCGCTGCAACGCAGGCCACTACCAGATCACCCTTGCGCGGATCGTTAACGCCAATCACCGCTGCCTCCTTGATGCCATCGAACTGGTAGATCACCTCCTCCAGTTCGCGCGGATAAACGTTGATGCCGTTGACGAGCAGCATGTCTTTCTTTCGATCCGTGATGTAGAGGTAACCGTCCTCGTCTAGATAGCCAATATCGCCGGAGAGAAACCAGTCACCCTTGATCGCCGCCTCGGTGGCCTCCGGATTATTCCAGTAGCCCATCATGACGTTGTGACCCTTGATACAGATTTCACCCTGTTCGCCGATCGGCAGCACCTCACCGGCATCGTTCCAGATCTGGAATTCCACACCCTTGATCGGCAGACCGACTGAACCGGGCTTTTTCTCGCCATGCAACGGATTGAAGCAGGCGACGGGGCTGGTCTCGCTGAGTCCGTACCCCTCAAGCAACGGGATACCAACATTCTCATTAAATGCCTTCAGCACCTCCAGAGGCAACGGTGCAGCACCGCTGCAACACACCCGCAACGGTAGGTTCTGCGGCAGTTGCGAATTTGCCAACGCCCGGTACAGTTGTGGGATTGCTGGCAGAACCGTCGCCTGGTGCTGCATAATCTCGGCGATGATGTTCTTGGGCGGATGCAACGACCTGACCGCCACGATCGATAGGCCCTGTGTCATCGGCAACAGCACGCACACCGTCATGCTAAAGCTGTGGAACATCGGCAGCAAACAGGCCATACGGTCCTGTGGCGTCAGTTCCAACTCATCCATCACGGCCTCGACGTTGCGAAGCAGGTTGTTGTTGCTCAGCATCGCGCCCTTAGGCTTGCCGGTGGTGCCGGAGGTGTAAATAATCAGCGACAATTCCTCGCCCGCTTGGCCGGCCGGCGGCAATTGGGGCGCTTGGCTGCCATCCGCTTGGGCAAGCTCTTCCACATCGATCACGGCCAGGCCATCGAGTTGCGACTTGAGCGACGCCGTGCCCTCGGCCATCGACGCCTCACTGATCAGCACCTTGGCCTGCGAGTCACGGAGGATGTAGCCCACCTCGTCCGGCGTGAGGAAATTGTTGATCGATACCACCACCCCCTCGGCCAAAAGAATGCCGAAGAGGGAAAAGACAAACTCGGGGCAATTCTTAAGCCAAAGTCCCACTCGATCTCCGGGTTGCAGGTCGAATTCAACCTTCAACCGCCTGGCCAGGCCGCCGGCCAAGGCATGCGTCTTGCCAAAGGTGTACTCCTGGTCACCCCAGTAAATTGCCGTTTTTTCACGGTTTTGCGTGGCTGTGGCTGTAAATTGATTCGCTAAATTCTTCATCATAAGCAATCCACTGGGAACAGAGAAAAAACGCTTTCAATCAATTCGTCAAGCCGTGCTAACAACGTTTTACCTTGGCAACGGTGAACGCGCTGACACAATCCCCTCCGCTTGATTGATACTCAAGTCCAGTTAAAGGAGTTTGTCCCCGAATTACGAAAATCCAGTTGGGTCTCGCTCGACACCGAGGCCGACAGCCTGCACTCGTACCCAGAGAAATTGTGCCTGTTGCAGCTCAGCATCCCCGGCACGGATGTGCTGATCGACCCCCTAGCCCCGATGGATGTGGCTCCGCTTTTCAAGGCGCTGGAAAGCAAGGAACTACTCATCCATGGCTGCGACAATGACCTGAGGCTGATGTATGCAGCGAAACGCTTCATTCCATCACGGGTGTTCGACACGATGTGGGCGGCTCGGGTACTGGGCTTCAACGCGTTCGGCCTTAACGACCTCCTGTCCAAACTCTTGGGAATTACGCTCGACAAGGGCGCGCAGAAGGCCAACTGGACCCGCCGACCCCTGACCGAAAAAATGGCCATTTACGCGCTCAACGACAGCCGGCACCTCCGGGCGGTGGCAAACAACCTGAGCAACGATCTCAAGGCCATGGGACGGACTGCCTGGCACGAACAAATTTGTGACAGGCTCATCAGGGAACACGCCGCGCCGAAGGAAACAGACCCGAACCAAGCGTGGCGCCTCAAAGGCTCGAGCAAACTCAACCGCCGCGAACAAGCCATTCTGCGAGCCACGTGGTACTGGAGAGAGCGCGAAGCCATCAACGCCAACAAGCCCCCATACTTTATCGTCCGCCACGAGGACCTCGTTTCCTTGGCCGAGACTGTGATCGGTAAAAAACACAAGACCACCTGGCCGGCCAAACTGTCCAACCGCCGGTTCAAGTCGCTGCGCGATGCGGTAGGCCAAGCGCTGGATTTACCGCCCGGAGAACACCCTGAGATCCCCCGCACGGTTCGCCGACGCATCACCCAGAGCGAAAAACTTTTTTATGAATCCCTCAAGGCCCTTCGCGACAGGCAGGCCAAGAAACTCAACATCGACCCCACCCTCATCGCCAGCCGCTCCACGCTCGTGAGGCTCTCTCTCGAGGACAACGATGAGCACAACCGGATCCTCCCCTGGCAGCGGGAACTGCTAAACCTGTAACCACCGCAAATAAACTTTGAAAACCGGGGCTTTTCCCGGCAACATCCGTCGCCCTTTTTTGGGGGACCGGGCATTTCTTTCGAGAATGAAGCGCACACATCACTGCAACGAAATACGTGAGGAACACGTCGGCCAAGCCGTCACCCTCAACGGCTGGGTACACTCCAACCGGGACTTGGGCGGGGTCCTCTTCATCGACGTCCGAGACCGCGAAGGCCGAACACAGGCGGTGTTTGACCCGAGCGACCTTCCGGCCGACCTGTTCGAGACCGCCTCGCGGCTTCACAGCGAGAGTGTCATCAGCGTCACCGGCAAGATCCGCGTCCGCCCCGAGGGTACGAAGAACGAGAAGATCGACACCGGCCTCGTCGAGGTCGTGGCTGAGCAACTCGAGGTGCTGAACCACGCCGACGTGTTACCGTTCAGCATCGACGACCCGGAGGTCGCCGCCAAGGTCAACGAGGAACTCCGCCTCAAGCACCGCTACCTCGATCTGCGCCGGCCGGAGATGATTCACAACATGCGCCTGCGGAGCCGGGTGGCCACTGCGACGCGGGTGTTCATGGAGGAACAGGGTTTCCTTGAGATCGAGACGCCCACGTTGTTTAAGAGCACACCGGAAGGCGCCCGTGAATTCCTCGTCCCGAGCCGACTGCATCCGGGCCAGTTTTACGCCCTGCCCCAGTCACCCCAACAGTACAAGCAAATCCTCATGGTGGCCGGCGTGGAAAAATATTTTCAACTCGCCCGTTGCTACCGCGACGAGGATTTGCGCGCCGATCGTCAGCCGGAATTCACCCAGATCGACATCGAAATGTCGTTCATCGACCGCGACGACATTTACGGGCTCATCGAGGGCCTGCTGGCGCGCGTCTGGAAAATCGCGCTCGACTGCAACATCCCTACGCCATTTCCGCGAATCCCGTTCGAGGAGGTAATGAACCGCTGGGGCAGCGACAAGCCGGATACACGATTTGACATGGAACTGGTCGACATGACCGGCGACTTTGCCTCTAGCGAGTTCAAGGTCTTCAGCAGTAACGTGGCCAAGGGCGGCGTCGTCAAGGCTCTTAACGCCAAGGGATTCGCCTGTGTCACCCAGGGGCAGATGGAGACGATGACAGACTACGCTAAGAGCTTTGGCGCGAAAGGACTCGCATTTATCAAGGTCGAGAACGGCGAGTGGAAATCGCCTATCGTCAAGTTTTTCAGCGACACCGAGAAGGCCGCGCTGCAGAAGAAACTGGGCATCGAGGAGGGCGACCTCATCCTGTTCGCCGCCGACAACTGGCTCAACGCCTGCGAGATTCTTGGCAAAATCCGCCTCTACTGTGCTGAGAAATTGTCCGAGATGGGCAAAATGAGCATCCCGGCCGACCGGTACAATTTCCTGTGGGTCGTAGAGTTCCCGCTGCTGATGTTCGACAAGGAAATGGATCGCTGGTACTCCAGCCATCATCCGTTCACTTCACCTGTGGAGGAAGAC
>Ga0315333_10000129_pt1 | contig 22095 bp, 18 predicted proteins | sample M120034915metaG_FD_204521 | JGI IMG/M metagenome (GOLD analysis project Ga0315333, IMG submission 204521) | Ammonia-oxidizing marine archaeal communities from Monterey Bay, California, United States - M1 200m 34915 | ecosystem: Environmental > Aquatic > Marine > Intertidal zone | place: USA...
ACTCTCTGAAGAATCAAAAATAGATATAGCACTACTAGCTAACACCTTCAGCAATGGTTCGCGGGGCACGGTGCCAACTTCCCGGAAAAATAGTTTTGGTATCACTCCAGGAATCATATTTAATACACACAAGTTTATCCTGGACGATACGGTTCCATACAAGTCCGAAAGAAGTACATACAATCTCGAGCCTTATATCCCCCTTGTGAGCTGGACAACTAAGGGGCATCAGGTTCCCCTACCGATTCAGTTTAAGTTCCCTTCCGGGGAACTCTTAATAACTATTGTCGACCCCAACGGAAAGCACACCCAATTGGGCCCCGCCCCATTTCAAGGAACTTATATGAATGAGCCCTTTGCAAATTGGGGCGCAGTAGGAGGGAACGGCGGAGCGGCACCACAACAGTATCTAAAACTTTCTACGCTCACAGATCTTTATGAATATCCATTTGATGATTATGGCGAATATTCGATTAGCTTGAGCGGGAGCGTTCTGGATATCCAAGATAGAAAATATGCGTTAAACGGCGACTTTCAAGTGGTCAGAGCAGAGCCGCTAGACCTGGAGTATGGTGCAATGCCAGGCACACCATTCGAAATAGGTGATTATTTTTCACCTCAGCTGATAACGCAACCCGGGGTACCCGCTAAAGTCAACATTACCGTCACACATTATCCAAATTCTGACCCAGCTTTAGTTGAAAAAACTGATTTCGAAGGCTTTGCAAATAGATTTGGCTACTTTGATGGTGGCGACAAGAGCTATATGTTCAGCGAACCTGGTGAATACAGGGTCGATGTATACGCAAGTCATTTAGATACAAGTGGGAAATTATGGGCAGGCAGCAGGACTTGGGGGGGCATCGTCGAAACGCCAGATTCCGATCTAGAAATGAGAGGTGTAAAGGGCACAGAAGGTGATATGAATTACAGGCAGTGGTTTAATTTTGACACACGACCTTTAGGACCTGGAGAGTCAAACACTCACATGGCACCTCCCTACCAAACAGGTGACATTAGCTGGATGACAGCAGAGGAACTAGATCGCAGTAATTCCGCAATGACAGCTTTTTATACGATTTTCGATAAAGAAGGAACATTCAGAGCAAGTGTAGCTAATAGACTTTCAGAATATAGCGGATTAGATCTAACAAATACCGGATTACCATTCGTGTCTACGACGAACCTAATAACCCCTGATAACTCAAGTATTAACCCCTTCTTCGAACTCAAGGGATCTAATGACCATTGGGCCTATTACTATAACGCGGCAGAAAGGCCTGGAGTGGCAGCGAGGGAGCACATAGGACAACTAGCCTCTAGGAACAATTACTGGCGCTTTTCGGATACTTATAATTATCAACTCGGAAATGGGAAGCAAGGAGATAATCCAAACGATTTCAAATTTGTATTTGGCGGCGGAGTATATCGCATACCCAAAAGTGACGAGAATCATTACTTAGCTTACGGATCTTTATGGGTACACTTGCCGGGGGAAGATGAAATAGGGGGTAGAATCATGCCACCTTTTCAAGGCGCTTCTGGTGGCCCATCCGGCGGACCAATAATGATGCTTTTGGATCAAGAGATCGATATTTTTTACCACCCACTTGGGGTTAGACCCGGCACCATACTCGAGGTTGGAGATATAGCAGCCTTCTCTGGACAGATAGCCCCCACACTACCTTCAGACATCTCAATAAAGATTACGACGCCATCAGGCAGTATCAAAGTCATAGAAGGCACAGCCAATAAAATTGGCTATTTTTACAAACCAGGATCCAATTTTTTAATCACCGAGCCTGGAGTTTACGACGTAAACTTATCGGTCACACATAAAGGGATAACCTCATCTGGGTTGGTTCAGTCTCCTTACCCAACTGGGGGTATTCTCGGGCCAGAACCAAACGTTTTCCAATTTTACGCGGTGACCGATAAGAGTAATATAGCGAAACTCAACCCATTACCTTCCATTCTACCCCGTTCTACGGAACTCAACTTCACATTGAATAACTCAGATGGGACCAATAGCAACCAATTTTATCAAACGACTGTTATGCCTGGATTTCTATTAGAACAATCAAATTCTAATTCGAATAACTATGTCTACAATGCTAAAAACCTAAACCTTTCATTCCCTAATTTAGATGTGGACGACAGAGATATATATACCTCAAATGCGGACACAGTTACTTACAGTTTTTTATTAAAATCACAAGACATAACAGGCAACATCGCTTATGAAGCCAACCAAATATTACTCCAAGGCGATACTATATTTAATCCTGATCACGAATTGGCGGTTACCGGGAGCATCAGCATCTCTGTAGTCGATACTACGCTTACCGTAGGGGAAGTTTTAAAAGTTGATCTCTCGCTTTCAGCGCAAGGTTTAGGAGATCTTTATATTGCACTAATTATGCCTGATGGCAATTTCATAACCTTGGGAGAAACAAGACTGGTCTCAGAAGTCAGTGAAATCATACCCTTTAGGCAATCAATCAGTCTTGAAGATAACCAGAATATTCAAGTAGTAGACGTACTCATCCCAGCGGATGTCATGATTGGAGACTACTCCTTCTACGCAATATTTGTATCGGAGGGAGAGAGTGTAATGGACGAAAGTAATTGGAAAGGGACTAGCAGTGCTTCTTGGCAGTTGAATTGATTTTTTAGCTGGGGCAGTAAAGAACGGTTAAAGAGTTCCACAATTGCCATTGGCAGAAGGCGATTAAGCTCAAGAGCCCTTATCTATGAGTTAGTAACGTAAACTCTTTGCTTTCTTGATTACGGGAGTTGAAATAAATCCTCGACGGAACAATTAAGAGTTTTAGCAATTTTTAATGCAAGAACAGTGGAGGGCACATAAATTCCGTTTTCAATTGCATTAATACTTTTTCTTGAAACCTCAGCACTCTCAGAAAGTTCTTGTTGAGTTAAATCAGCAGACTTCCTGAGTTCTTCAAGATTGTTTAAAAGCTTTTTGTGGTGTTTGCCCACTTTTTAGTTCTCTTCAAACTTCTCGACTGCATTTGTTAGTTCTGCGCTAGTATTAGGGTAGAGATATCCAGCAATTATAGTCCCCACCCCTATAGTGCCAACTAAAAGCCCAACGCCTTCAAGAACAGCTCCCAGCGCAGCAAAACCAAGAAGATACAAACCAACACCCACAAAAAGGGTTATTACTCCACTTCTACGATAATCTATCGGGTCCTTTTTTCTTTCATCAAAAACCTCCAGTAATTTCTCCACTTTGGATGGATCGTCAATAATTTTAGCTATCTCTAGCACAGTATCTCTCTTGCCCTTACCTTCATGATATAGCCAGAAAAATACCGATACTGGGATAATGATTCCCGACAGGATTCCTAAAATTGGAATTAGTAAAGCGGCTTCCCACATAATTTTCTCCTCACTTGGTTATGTAACGCAAACTTATCATATCAAGCAGGGGAAGTAAAGGTTACATTAATGAAAAAGTAGAATCCTATGATGATGTTAAAATACTAAATTGGTAATGATGGAAGGGAACAAATAGAACTTTTAGGGGAAGGAAACGATTTCTAAAAGAGGGGGCAATCCAAGCACTTAAGGTAGACATTTTTTGGATCATTAAAAAATTCTAAATCACTTGCCAATTCAAAAGATTTTTTAAATAAATGGCTACTCACAACCGGAGAGTCAGTAAAGGTTCGAATTTTTAAGAAAAATTGGGTAAGTAACTGATCCGTCCATGCTGAAGGTAACGCAGGATAGTACGTTTGGTAATCTTCTGTTCCCGCCAACGTTGCTGCCCTCTCAATGGCGTCTTCCAAATTACCTAAATTGTCGATAAGGCCAAGATCAAGAGCAGTCTCTCCGGCCCAAACCCTGCCTTGGGCTATTTCATCCGCTTCTTCTAAAGCCATACCCCGAGATTCAGAAACCAAAGTGATAAACCTTTGATAGGTATATTCGACATTTGATTGCAATGCTCTCGCGAGTATAGGGTTTAGAGCTTGCGTGATGTCTTGGCCTGAACCTAGTTTGGTAGTAGAAACTCCATCGGAGTGAATTCCAATTTTATCTAGAGTTTTCTCAAAAGTTGGTAAATATCCGAAAACTCCAATGGAACCTGTAATAGTGTCATGAGAAGCCCAAATTTCATCAGCATTTGCGGAAATCCAATATCCCCCAGAGGCAGCAACATTTGACATAGAAGCTACTACTTTTATTCCTTTAGATTTAGCAATAATTATTTCTTCTCTTATAACTTCCGAAGCAAAGGCACTCCCACCTCCAGAATCAACTCGAAGTACTATCGCTTTTACTGCTTCGTCTTGATGAGCTTCTCTTAATAATTGCGCAGTTGAATCACCCCCTATCATTCCAGGAGGTTGGCTCCCGTCTAAGATGCTACCGGACGCCACAACTACCGCTATTTTATTTTCTGACGTGCTGATTTTTTCATTTGTTCTCGCAATAGCAAGGTAATCATTTAAAGAGACTTGAGCAAAACTCTGCTCTTCCTCGTCGGCTCCCACTAGTTCTATTAAATAATCGCTTTGTTGGTTTCGATTTAAAAGTTGATCGACAAGCTGGTAATTAAGCGCAGCTTGACCTGTATTTCCATTTTCTTGGATGACTAATTCATCATATGTATCAGAAAAATTCTGTATGTCTTGGTCCTCCAGATTTCGATTACTTGAGACAACCGCCATCCACGAATCCCATAGGACTTTCATGTAAGCTAGGCTCGCTTCTTTATCGGCTTCAGACATGTCTTCCCTGATATAGGGCTCCATGGCTGATTTATATTGCCCGACTTGAAAAAGATTAAAGGTCACGTCTAACTTATCAATTAAAGATTTGTAATAAGTTCTTATTCTTGAATAGCCTTGAATATAAATTTCTCCATCTGGGTGCAGAACGATCTGATTAGCAAAAGAAGCAAGGTAATAAGAGCTTTGATTATAGTAATCTGCGACGGCGACTATATTTTTTCCCGAATCCTTAAGTTCTTGTAATGCCTGTCCAATATCGTAAAGAGTTGTTTGCCCTGTTCCATTAATGTTGTCCAATTTAAGGATAATGTGCTCTATTTGTTCGTCTTCTTTCGCGGTCTTTAATGCAAATAATACGCTTCTTGCATCAAGCTCAGGGACCGGAGATCCGTTAAGTACAAAGCTCAATGGATCTAACGACCCGGAGGCCTGCTCTACAATTGGTCCTTGCGGATCTACAACTAATGCTTTTCCTTCTAGGTCAGGGAGTTCACTTCCGCTAAAGAGAGAGGCCAAAACAGCTACTAGAACTAGTAAAACTATTAGAAGAAATAATAGGTTGGCAGTAAATTCTCTGGCTGTAGTTACACGCTGCCAGAATAAATCAATTTTTGTTGTTTCATTCATTTGAGAATTGTATTGGAAATTTGATTTGGTTTGATCATAAACAGGCTATAGATAAAATAAAGTAAGGTCAATCGATGAGCGTAACAGCCACTCAATATAATATCGACAACAAGTTGCTCTGTTTGTTTCTGTAAATATGTTAAAAACTAGGAATGAAAAATTTAGAAAATCATATTCCGATTATTCAAGCTCCTATGGCGGGGTATACTACGCCAGAATTAGTGGCAGCCGTTTCAAATGCTGGCGCCATAGGTAGTTTTGGCTTTGCATTTAGTAATGCGGAAAGAATCGATTCAGATTTAAGTGAGGCTCGCAAGCTCACCGATAAGTCTATTAATGCGAATTTTTTTGTCTTTGAGGAGCAACATGCTCCGCCTGCTAAAGACTGTAAAATAGCGATCGACGTTTTGGGTAGTTTGCCTTTAACTGCAGATATAACTTATCAGTCATTATCAGCACCTTTTTCTCCTTCGCTAGAGCGCCAATTAGAGCCCATTTGGAAGCATAAGCCGGAATTTTTAACGTTCCACTTTGGCTTGCCGCCTAAACATATTTTGCAGAAAGCTCAGTCTCTAGGGATGTGTGTTGGTGTCACCGCAACCTGTTTAGAAGAGGCAAATGCAATTGAGAATTACGGGGCAGATTTTGTTGTTGCGCAGGGAATAGAAGCAGGAGGGCATAGGGGGACATTTTCTATTGATGGCAAAGGAGATCAGAAACTTCTAACATTCGACTTGCTTAAAGCTTTAAAAGCAAATTGTGTATTACCAATTGTTTGCGCCGGTGGAATCATGAACGGCGGGGACATCGTAACTTATTTGAATGAAGGGGCAGCTGCGGTTCAAATGGGCACTTCATTTCTTTGTTGCGACGAAGCAGGTACAAACCCAATACATAAAAAGTATGTTTTAGAAGAACGACAGCGCAAGACTGTTTATACAAAAGGTTTTTCGGGTAGATGGGCTCAATCCATCGAGAATGAATTTACTTTATCGATGGAGTGCAAATATGTTCTGCCATTTCCGTTACAAAATACTCTCACAAATCCGTTGAGAAAGTTTGCGGTAAAAACTGGAAATGGCGAATATCAAAGCCTGTGGGCTGGAGCGGAATTTAAAAAAGCTCGTGCTTTACCTGCAGTGGAACTAATTTCTCAATTAGTTTCGGAAATGGGGGGTTCGTAATCGTCACGAAAAGGGGAAAATTTATTGAAAAAGTAATAAAAACTTTATCTGTAAAAACTGTGCCTTCGGTGTCATGGAGCTCCCATCATCCACTGAATGTTAAGCCTAATATTTTAACTCTCGGAATGCTTTGCATTGGTTTGGTTATTTTCGGATTAGGTGAAGCTTTGCTCATTGCGGCGGGGACTGGAGTCAGTCCTTGGACAGTGTTTGCCCAAGGACTCGGTTTGGTAATGGGCCTGTCTATTGGTTGGGCAACTTTCGTGGTCAGCGCCGGTGTATTGCTGTTATGGATACCGCTGAAACAAGTCCCAGGAATAGGGACTATCCTGAATGCAGTAATTATTTCTGCAGTAATTGGAATCTCTCTTCCTTATTTTCCTAAACCGGCAGTCTATGGGCTGCAAGTTATAGAGTCCATAATTGGGATATTAATGGTAGGATTTGGTAGCGGCTTATACTTAATTGCTCATTTAGGTGCTGGGCCGCGGGATGGTTTAATGACCGGATTGCAACGAGTTACTGGTTTGCCAATCGCCTGGGTTAGAAATTCGATTGAAATTATCGTTGTACTCTGTGGTTGGCTTTTGGGAGGCACTGTCGGATTGGGCACAGTATTGTTTGCATTTGGAATTGGCCCAGCAGTTTCTATTGGATTATTTACAGTGCAAAAACATTCAACTACACAACTCTCAGTACACTAATAATATTGTCAATAATGTGAATCATGACACCTTCTTTAAATACAGACTCTGTGGAAGTGCATGAATATTGGATGCAAATAGCTTTAAGTGAGGCTAAGAAAGCCGCTGCTTGTGGCGAAGTGCCAATTGGTGCTGTACTGGTAGATATGGAATCAAACCAGCAAATTGCATCGTCTTATAACCAGCCTATTAGTAAGAGTGACCCTACAGCTCATGCCGAAATAGAGGTCTTAAGAAAGGCGTCACAGCTCCGAAGCAATTATCGCCTCCCTGGGACATCGCTTTATGTAACAATTGAGCCTTGTACCATGTGTGCAGGGGCTTTGATTCATGCTCGAGTTGACACTGTTATTTTTGGTGCCAGAGAGCCTAGAGCTGGGGCTCTAGTTAGTCAGCTACAGCTGGGAAATGCAGGGTACTTTAATCATCGAATACAGGTTGTTGAGGCAGTACTGGGAAATCAGTGCAGTGATTTACTCCGAGCATTCTTCCGGTCGAAAAGACAGTAGTGTTAGAGATAAAAACCAATAAAGACATCACTACTCTAGGTAGCGCAGATTTTGAATGCAACGTGAACTTAGCAAGGGAATTCTTATCAGGGAATGAAGGACGAATATCGTCAATTAATAAAGATTTCCATTCGAAAACCCTCAATTTTTCCTGAATTTCTATTGTAAATGGATTAGTATAAGCGTTCGTCTATTGATTGCTTTTCGTACTAACTTCGACCACCACCAGACTCGATTTTTTGGAATAATCATCGATGCAAGCATTGTTTGGGGCAGCAGCTCTATCTGCTTTCAAATCTACAAACCTACTCCGCACTCTACAAGCCTCTCTTCCCAATGTAACTGCTGTTTATTCACAGCACATTCACTTTGTTGATTGTCAAGATGGGTTTAATGCAAGTCAGTCGGAAGAACTGCTTTCTTTGCTGAAATATGGCGATTCTCTCACAGCTAAGGTCGCGCCCGATCAGCGAGCTCAAAACGCCTTACAGCGCTTAGTTGTTCCCCGACCGGGAACTATTTCACCTTGGTCGAGCAAAGCCACGGATATCCTTCATAACTGCGGTTTGCAGCTAGTTAATCGAATTGAGAGAGGCACTATGCACGTGGTAGAGGTTTCCTCTCCACTGGATGCATTTGGGCACGCAGAATTAGATCGATTACTACATGACCGCATGACCCAGTCTGTGTTAGACGAAATTAGCGAAGCTACGTTGCTGTTTAGGTCCGCAGAACCAAAACCCCTGTCCTCGATTGATATTTCTAACGGTAAGGCTGCCCTCGAGGAGGCAAACGAATATATGGGTTTGGCGTTAGCCCAAGATGAAATTGAATATCTCTATGATCAATTTAAGAAACTCGGCAGAGATCCCAACGACGTTGAATTGATGATGTTCGCTCAGGCAAATTCTGAGCATTGTCGCCACAAAATATTTAATGCTAGCTGGTCTGTGGACGGGATAGAAAAAGATCGCTCGCTTTTTTCCATGATTCGTCATACCCATGAACGGTCACCTGGTAATGTCCTCTCCGCTTATTCTGATAATGCTGCGGTAATGCGTGGCCACGAAAGTGCTCGATTTTTTCCAGATGCGGAGTCTAACAAATACAAATTTTATGATGAGCCTGTTCATATATTGATGAAGGTTGAGACGCATAATCACCCTACGGCGATCGCACCATTCCCTGGCGCATCAACCGGCTCTGGTGGAGAAATTCGAGACGAAGGGGCTACTGGCACCGGCGCCAAACCCAAAGCAGGCCTAAACGGTTTTAGTGTTTCGAATCTACGCCTACCAGAATTACCTCAACCATGGGAAGAGGACTTTGGAAAACCTGAGCATATCGCATCGGCTCTTGACATTATGATTGAAGGCCCTATTGGTGGTGCTGCCTTTAATAATGAATTCGGCAGACCTAATCTTTGTGGCTACTTTCGAAGTTTCGAAGAAAGAGTCGTTAATGAATTAGGCGTTGATGAAGTTAGGGGATATCACAAACCTATCATGATCGCTGGAGGAATTGGCAATATCCGTGAGGACCACGTGCTTAAGAGTGAAATAGCCATTGGTTCCAAACTAATAGTGCTTGGTGGGCCAGCGATGCTTATTGGGCTGGGCGGAGGAGCGGCATCATCTATGGCATCGGGCTCAGGTAATGAGGATTTAGATTTCGCTTCAGTGCAACGCGACAACGCTGAAATGGAGAGGCGTTGCCAGGAGGTGATCGATCGATGTTGGCAGCTCGGCGATGCTAATCCTATAGCCTTTATTCATGACGTTGGAGCCGGCGGTTTGTCGAACGCACTGCCCGAATTGGTTAAGGACGGTGGACGTGGAGGAGTATTTGAGCTTCGCGCGATTCCTAATGCTGAATCAAAGATGTCACCGCTTGAAATTTGGTGTAACGAAGCTCAAGAGCGTTACGTGCTCGCGGTGGCGGCCCAAGACATCGATAAGTTTGATCGGCTTTGCTTAAGAGAACGCTGTCCCTATGCAGTGGTCGGCGAAACTACCGCAGAAAAGCAAATTCAACTTAATGATAGCCATTTCGGTAATAGCCCGATCGATCTTCCTATGGATGTATTGTTTGGTAAACCACCAAAAATGCATCGCGAAGTAAATTCTGGCGAAATCCAATTGGAGCATCTTGACTCTAACATTCTCGATCTTACTGATGCTACCAATAGAGTGCTCTCACTACCTACTGTCGCGAACAAAACTTTCTTGATAACAATCGGTGACCGCACTATTACGGGGCTGGTTCATCGTGATCAGATGGTGGGGCCTTGGCAAGTTCCTGTTGCTGATGCTGCCGTGACTGCTACTTCTTATAATCATTACGAAGGAGAAGCGATGGCAATGGGGGAACGTGCCCCGTTGGCACTGTTTGATGGTGCGGCTTCTGGTCGCATGGCAATCGCAGAAGCAATTACAAACATTGCGAGTTGCTCAATTAGCAAAATTGGAGACATTAAGCTTTCAGCTAATTGGATGGTAGCGGCAGGCTACGGTTGTGAAGATGCAAAACTGTTCAGTACTGTTGAAGCGGTCGGTATGGAATTGTGTCCACAATTAGGAATTTGTATACCTGTAGGTAAAGATTCCATGTCGATGCGAACTGTTTGGAAAGATGGGAGAGAAGAACGCAGCAACACAGCACCACTGTCTTTGATTGTTTCAGCCTTCGCACCAGTCACTGATATTCGAAAAACCTCTACACCACAGATCCGTTCCGACAAAGGTGATACGACACTGGTACTGATTGACCTTGGCCACCGCCAGCACCGACTGGGTGGTTCGGCTTTAGCTCAGGTGTTTCGTAATTTGAATGGAGCAGTTCCGGATCTCGATAACCCTGAAGATTTGAAGAATCTGTTTGCCTTTGTACAAGTCTGTCGGAATCAAAATTTTCTGCTCGCCTATCATGACCGGTCTGATGGTGGTTTGTTTACTACTGTCGCAGAAATGTGTTTTGCCGGTCATTGTGGTGTTGACCTGCAGTTAAAAGACCTCGCAGATGAAGATTCTGTGCTTGCCAGTTTGTTTACCGAAGAATTGGGCGTTGTATTGCAGATAAATGATGAAAATTTGAAAGAGATTAGTCAGTTAGTTGCACAGCATAATCTGCAGGCTTGTTTTTATGTCATTGGAAAATTAAATCACCGCGATGAAATCAATATTAGTTTTGGTGAAGATAGTATTTTCAGCAGCAGCCGGATTGACTTGCAGCGAACTTGGTCTGAAACAACGTTCCACATGCAAAGCATCCGAGATAATTCTGATTGCGCGAAAGAAGAATTTGATCAGATCTTACAAGCTGATGATCCAGGTTTAAATGTTGTGCTTGGTTTTGATGTGAATGAAGATATTACTGTGCCTTACATTAATGTAGGTGTCCAACCCCAAGTTGCAGTATTGCGAGAGCAAGGAGTCAACGGTCAGATAGAAATGGCTGCCGCATTTGATCGTGCGCGTTTTAATGCAATTGATGTTCATATGACAGATCTCATTAGTGGCCGAGTCAATTTAGACCGGTTTAATGTGGTTGTAGCTTGTGGAGGTTTCTCCTATGGCGATGTTCTCGGTGCTGGGGGTGGTTGGGCTAAGTCCATTCTCTTTAATCAGCAAATCCGATCAGCTTTCACTAAGTATTTTGAAAACTCGAATACACTGACGCTGGGAGTATGTAATGGCTGTCAGATGGTTTCCTTGTTAAGAGATTTAATTCCTGGGGCTGATAATTGGCCAAGATTTGTGCGAAACCGATCTGAGCAATTTGAAGGCCGATTGAGTCTAGTGAAAGTTGAGAATTCACCATCAGTATTTTTTGGTGGTATGGAAGGCTCGCAATTCCCGATGGCTATAGCTCATGGTGAAGGACGCGTACTTTTTCACGATGAAGGTGAAGAGCAACAATTAGCAGATACTGGATTAATTGATATTCGTTATGTGAGCAGCAATGGTGACGTTGCCGCCAATTACCCGTCTAATCCTAATGGCTCTCCTGACGGTATTGCTGGCCTTTGTAGTAAAGATGGTCGAGTAAGCATAATGATGCCTCATCCGGAGAGGGTGTTTCGTGCAAGTCAAAACTCTTGGTGTCCCGACGACTGGGATGAAGACGCACCCAGCATTCGGTTATTTCGTAATGCTCGTAAATGGCTTGAGTAATTATGAATAGAGAGTCGCTATACAAAATTGAGTTTTACGTTCCTGAGTACAATGTAGAGCAAGTAAAAATCGCGATGTTCGATGCCGGCGCAGGAAGAGTGGGGGACTATGATGCTTGCGCCTGGCAAACTCTCGGACAAGGACAGTATCGACCATTAGCAGGCAGCCAACCTTATTTGGGAACACAGGATAAGATCGAAACGGTTAGTGAATACAAAGTAGAACTAGTTTGTGCAGAAGAATTTTTAACCAAGGTAATCAAAGCATTGAATACTGCGCATCCTTATGAGGAAGTGGCTTATTCTGTGTTTCGAATAGAATCAGGAATTGCTTAGGCTGATTAGCTTGGTAGTTATGGATCTATCTTCACCGTGAAGAACATCGAACATGCGGACTGGAAAATTATTGGACTGAAGATCTTGGAAATAATGCTCTAGGGTGCTTTTAACTACAGGGAAAGCGATATCAGCCCATGGAATCTCTTCCTCGGTAAACAAGGCCACTTCTTCAGATTCAATGCCTGGGGCAAAATTTAAATTCGCTAAATCGGCCCGGAAAAACATATAAACTTGGTTTATAGTAGGCAGGTTGAAGAGCGTATATAGGCAGTCGCCGTTAACCGTAACCTGCGCTCCAGCTTCTTCTTCCGTTTCGCGAATGGCACCCAATAGACTTGATTCACCATTTTCCATAAATCCCGCAGGGAGCGTCCATTTCCCAATTCTTGGCTGAATTGCGCGCTTACAAAGCAAGACCTTATTTTCGTATGTAGGCAGCGTTCCAACTACATTCTTAGGGTTCTGATAAAAGATCGTATCGCAGTCGTCGCAGCAGTGCCGAGGTTTATCGTCGCCGGCAGGGATGCGAACAATTAGGGGTGCGGCACATTGATGACAAAACCTCATAGATAAACTCGTCCTTCGTGCCAGTTTTAATTAGCCAATTTCGCTACTCTCACAAGTGTGTGGGAAAGTAAGCGGGACTATGAGACAAAAGCCCCTGTTATTTTTTGGTTAGATTAATTGTCTAATCCGCCATAGCTTCATAAATCATACGCTGCGCTATGTTGGCATCGAAGGGTGATCCGCCGGGTCCGCCCCTCTTCTGCTCCATATAAATCATGTAGAAATCATTTTCTTCATCGACAGCAAAAAATGTTCCGCCGATCCCTCGCCAACCATAATTGTGTGGGCCGTTACTGTCGTCGGTCGTAGGTTGTAAATGAAACCCTAAGCCCCAGTCACCCGCGTTGCCGTAAAAGAAAAATTCACGGGAAACACCATCATCGCCAATTTTCTTTACCCGCATTTGATCGAGTGTTGATTCCTCGATAATACGATTGTCACGATAAATCCCGCCATTTAAAAGCATTTCTGCAAACCGGACGTAATCTTCGGTTGTTGAGTTGAGTCCGCCACCGCCGGACAACATTTTGCGAGGAGCTGTGTTATTTCCCATAACACCGTGAATAGGTTCAGCAATACGATACTTTTTACTTACAGGAACCCAGAAGCTGGTTTCATCCATGCCTAGAGGCTCGAATATTCTTTCTGCTAAAACCAGATCGAGTGACTTCCCGCCAGCTACTTCAAGAACAGCACCGAGCACATCAGTGGAGTGGCCATAATGCCAGGCTGTTCCTGGTTCGAAATATACGGGGAGTTGCCCTAGTCTCGCGGCGAACTCTTGCGCTGTTAGATCACCCTGTAAATCATTGGCGTACATTTTGCCGAGATCACTGCCCGGCGAGAAAATTGCTTGGATTATGCCTGATTCATGGGTTAATAAATTCTCAATAGTAATCGAAGATTCAGCAGGTCGGGTTTCACCAGATTCCCGATTGATCACCTGCAAGTTTGCGAACTCAGGAATGTATTTTTCGAGAGGATCATTCAAATTAATAATGCCATCTTCGACCATTGTCATAATGGCGACACTGATTATTGGCTTGGTCATTGAATAAATGCGGAAGATGGTATCTTTGTTGATTGGCGTCGAACTCTCCGGGCCTTCCATACCGACAGTTTCAAGTAATCCAATCCCCTTGCTGTTGCCAACTAGTAGCAGTGCTCCGGGCAAAAATTCTTCGTCTACCGCAGCTTGCATGGCGCGTTTGATATCTTCAATTTCACTCTGATCAATTCCAAAGTTAGTCGAGTGAATAGAACCGATTGAAGTTAACTGGATAGTCTCATCATGATGATCAGCTATTGAAATAGCTCCAATGCTCAAGGCAAGAATCGCAATTACACTCTTTGATAACTTCATAGGATTGATCATATAAATTCCCGGTGTGTTTGATTAATCTAGGACGGAGATGGTAACTGAAGCAGGTAAGCCCCACAATACACTGAGGTTGAGAGGATGATCAGGCAGATAATCAAGTCTACAAGCAGTCGAGGGGATCTACGTAAAATCTCGGAGCAGGGATTGGCTGATTTCTGCTCTCAGTGGATTCGTTGAATGTTGATAATTCAAATGTTCACTTTGAATCGTCCAGTTAGCTCCAGATTTTGCCGAGTCGATCATCTCTTGGGTAAACTCAAAGCGAAGAAAATGCACAGCCGATGTTTTTTCATCGGTTGAGCGAGGTAAGTCTTCATTCGCTATGGGGTAGACAGCATCGTGCCCCTCTATTTGGATCGAGATCATCTCTTCGATGCCAATGAGTTGGCTGAGGCGTTCAGCTCTTTCATCGGGGTCAGGATATTCCAGCATAAATGTGACTTTTAGGTTCGATCCATCGGGAATTAGCGGGTTATAGGCATCTAGCTCTTCAAGCAGTTCATCTTCGCTACTAATTTTTTCCACCCTCATAAGCTCAAGGATTTGATAGCGCATCACCATGTAGTCTTCAAAATGGAGCATCGCATTTGGTCCGAGTTCTACCCGTCGAGTTTTCTTATGCTCCATGATTGCCTGTCGAATGGCAGGTCTCTGAGCTTCATAAGCCTCTATAGGCATGAGATCTGCCGTAGTCATTTTTTTCATTGGTTTCTTTGTCCGTTAATATTTCGGAGATTGATCGCAGTATAATATTCGTAATTAGTTAGACTAAATGCCATAGGCAATTCTTAACAAATCGATAGGATGTATAGCAACTTGTCCGCCTTCAAGATTGTTTTCAATGTGTTTGCCAGCGATGGGGCAGTCGCTTCCATAGTAGTCGGGCTCTTGCTGCTTGATTTGGCGTACAATAGGCTTCGCTATTTTGTTGGCATATTTTAAAGTCTCGCTCTTTATTCCATAAGTACCATCGTGACCAGAGCAGCGTTCAATGTTTTTTACGGATGTACCTCCGATGAGTTCCAATATTTGTTTTGTTTTTGGTCCAATGTTCTGTACCCGCTGATGACAGGCAACGTGATAGCTTATGTTGCCTAATTTATGCAGGAAATTGGTATTTAATCTTCCTTCTTTATTCAGCCTGTACAGAAACTCGAATGGGTCGAAAAAAGCAGCGGCTACGGCTTGAACTTGGTCGTCATCTGGAAACATTAGTGGGAGTTCTTGTTTAAACATTAATACACATGACGGAACAGCTGCGACAATTGCATTGCCCCTTAGCACTGCTTGGTAAAGTATAGGAATATTCTGTTCTTTTAATCGAGTAACGGACTTTAGATCACCAAGCTCCAATTTGGGCATACCGCAACAGTGCTCTCTAGGCGCTAGCTCTACCTCGACTTTGTTATGTTGGAGAACTTTGATCAAGCTACCAGCAATTGAAGGCTCATTGTAATTGCAGTAGCAAGTTGTAAATAATGTGACCCGTTCATCTTTCTGATTTGATGTCGTAGTTTCGCTATTGCTTCCTGCAACAGCAGGATCAAACATCAGCGCAGAGTTTTTCTCCCTTGCTGTTTCGCTATTATAAGGGGGAAGTTTGGCTTCTTTATGAATGCCAAAAGCTGAGTCAAGAAGCTTGCGTGAAAGGGTTGATTTAGTACCCCAGTTAGCTAGTGAATTAAGCACTGGTTTACTGGCAAGTTTGCCCACGGTATCAGTACTGGTAATAATTCGATCCCTGAATTTAGTATCGCCTTTCTTAAATTTAATTGCTTTCGCTCGCAGCATTAAATGCGGAAAGTCTACGTTCCATTCGTGTGGCGGAACGTATGGACATTTTGTGAGATAACACAAATCACAGAGATAGCATTGATCGACCACCTTGGTGTAATCGGCCTTAGCTACACCATCAACTTCCATCGTTTCCGAATCATCCACCAGGTCGAACAGTGTAGGGAATGAATTGCAAAGGCTAACGCAGCGACGACAGGTATGGCATATGTCAAAGACTCGTTCTAACTCTTTATTGAGATCTTCTTCGTCCCAAAATTCAGGGTCGTTTTGATTGAGAGGGTGTCTGGTAGGCGCGCCAAGGCCTCCTTCTCTACCTTGATCAGACATCAATGGTCTCCGGATATTTTTTAGTGTAAAACGAGAAACCTGCCGTAATTGTACCGGCAGGGACTAAGATTTTTCTTACTCGTCTAGCGCATCTAGAGCTTTTTGGAAACGATTTGCGTGAGAGCGTTCAGCCTTCGCAAGGGTTTCCATCCAATCGGCAATTTCATCAAACCCTTCGTCTCGTGCATCTTTTGCCATGCCGGGATACATGTCAGTGTATTCGTGAGTTTCACCTGCTACCGCAGATTTCAAATTGTCTTCAGTGCTACCAATGGGGAGGCCAGTAGCTGGATCGCCAACTTCCTCAAGATATTCTAGGTGGCCATGGGCATGCCCCGTTTCTCCTTCTGCTGTGGAGCGAAACAAAGCCGAGACATCGTTGTAGCCTTCTACATCAGCTTTCTGGGCGAAGTAGAGGTAGCGGCGATTTGCCTGAGATTCGCCAGCGAACGCTGCCTTTAAGTTTTCTTCAGTTTTAGATCCTTTGAGCGACATTACTTTTCTCCCGTTAATATTGCCAAATCAGATACCAGTTAAGCCTCTGAACAAGTTTAGTAGAATTACTTTACTTGATGGTCGCACTTTACGTCTTGAGTTCCATCAAATCCAATTGATTTTTTTAATGTGTTAATCGTTTTTTTCGATTACCATGCCGCAGCATGATCCCCTCAATAAAGCAACTTCGCTATATATGCGCAGTGGCTGAACACAGGCATTTCAGCAAGGCTGCTGAATCTTGTTTTGTTACTCAATCCACTCTTTCTGCGGCTATTCAGGAGCTTGAATCTCAGCTGGGAGTAGTGATTTTCGAGCGCAGCAAAAAGAATGTCCTGATCACTCCGTTAGGTGATCGTCTTCTGGATCAGGCTCGCTTGATTCTTGGTGATGTCGAGGATTTTGTGAGTTTGGCCAAAATCCATAATGAGGCCTTGGCAGGAGAAATTCGACTCGGTGTCATACCTACGATTGGCCCATTCTTGCTGCCGCATCTACTTAAAGATTTAAGAAAGAACTATACGAAACTTAAACTTTATTTGAAAGAAGATTTGAGTTCACAGCTATACCAACAATTAAGGCAGGGACAGCTAGACTTGGTTATCCTCGCATTGCCTTATGCTCTGCCTGAAATGGAAACCATAAGTCTGTTTAAAGACGAGTTCCTTTTGTGCCTTTCTCCCGGTCATCAATTGGAAAAATCAAAACAAATTAAACAGGCGCAATTAAAAGGAGAAAGCTTGTTGCTTTTGGAAGAGGGGCATTGTCTCCGAGATCACGCTTTAGAAGCATGCAAACTTGAAAAGGCAGAGTCAGATCTTATCTATCAAGGCACGAGTTTGCATACTTTAGTGCAAATGGTGGCTAATGGTTTAGGTGTAACTTTGTTACCAGCGATGTCTGTTGATGCGGATGTCTTGGGAGATACTCAATTACAATTACGCCACTTTTCTGGCGAGAACGTAAGTCGTGAAATAGGCATGGCGTGGCGTAAGTCTGATCCGAGAAGGGAAGAGTATTTGTTATTAGCAGATTTTATAAAGCAAAATTCTTCGGCTGCGAAATCTATTGTGAAATAGATTTTATCGCTCGTTTAAGGGCAGTTACTGCCCCACTTTCAATCCAAAAGACTTCTTCGAATCTCTGAAATTGCGATGTGAAGATCAGATGCTACTATTTGTTTTGCGAGCTTTTGGTTTCGAACCGATAGGATTTACTGAAATTAATGAAAGTTTATACGGTTTCAGATTTGCATGCTGATTACCCAGAGAACATGGACTGGGTTCTTTCACTAAATTCCTCTGAATATAAGAGTGATATAGTTATCTTGGCAGGTGATATTAGTCATGATCTTAATGATCTGGTGCAGGTTTTTAATTCCCTTACTGGTAAATTTAAGGCTGTTCATTTTGTGCCCGGCAATCATGAATTGTGGATCGAAGATGACCATTATGATTGCTCGTTGAAGAAATTTAAGGCAGTACAATCCCTTAGTAATGAGCTCGGAATTCAAACTAATGTCTGTCATTACGGCAAACTAAGTGTTGTGCCAATGTTTAGTTGGTACGACTTTTCTTTCGGCGAACCTGATCGCTATTTAAATCGGGCGTGGAGAGATTTTCGTGCCTGCCAATGGCCTGCTCATCTTGAAAATAGCAAAGATATAAACAACTATTTCTTGAAATTAAATCAAGATAAATTAACCGTAAGAAATGAACTGGTAATTAGTTATTCGCATTTTCTTCCGAGAATAGATGTTATGCCATCTTATATTCCAGAAAGTCGCAGAAAGGTTTATCCTATTCTAGGGAGTGAATCTTTGGGTAAGCAAGTAAAAATCTTAAAACCAGATATTCATATCTATGGTCATAGCCATGTCAATCAATCAATTAAGATTGAGGATATTCAGTATGTTAATAATGCCTACGCCTATCCTAGTGAAAATCGAATTTCTCGCAAACAGTTGCATTGTGTTCTTGATTTGAATGCCTAATATATGCTGAAACTAGAAGACTCAGACATTCATCTTTGGTATGCCGATCAGGCGGAGTTTAACGTATCCGAACTAGAAGAGAATTGTATCACCTCGCTGACTGACCAGGAGGCAGAGCGCTACCAACGTTACACCTCTGAACGGCGCCGAAAACAATTTCTACTTGGCCGTATGTTGATTCGCAGAACTTTAAGCCAATATGCAGAACTACCTCCAGCAGCTTGGAAGTTTGTTGAAAATGACTATGGTAAACCCACCATCGAAATAGCAGGAAAAGGCCATGCTTTATTTTTTAATTTGTCCCATTCAGGCGACCGGTTAGTCTTAGCTATTGCCAACAATGAATCAATTGGTGTTGATATTGAATCGAGAAATAAACCACGCCGCTTGCTCAAAGTAGCCGATCGCTATTTTTCACCAACGGAAGTAGCAGATTTATTCGCATTGTCAGAAGCTGAACAACTTTCACGTTTCTACGACCTGTGGACCTTGAAAGAGGCCTATATCAAAGCTTGTGGTTTGGGTTTAGCTATTTCTTTGCAGCATTTTAGTTACAGCTTTCCGTCAGATCATCGAGTATTGGTCGATTTTTCCGCCGAGCGTAATGATGATGCAGATCAATGGCAGTTTTGGCTAATAGATCCTGGAGGATCTTTTAAAATGGGTTTGGCGATTAAAAGTGGATTAAATAAAATTACTAAGATTCAGTCGAGAAAGTACCTGGCCTTAGAAGAAATTATTACAGTAGATACAAATATAGTGAGAGATTAGTTATCTGATACACGTGTTTAATTTGCGTCTAACCAAGAATATATTCAAGCGCAAACTTAGAGCCATAGAATCCTATGATAAGAAAACCAAATCCTGTAAGCGTGCCGCGAATAGCTGTTACTCCACGCCAGCCTAATTGATGACGTCCCCATAGTAAGACTGCAAACACGACCCACGCCAGAACAGAGAAGAAAGTTTTATGAATTACTCCATCTCTGCCCCAAATATCATCAATGAAAATCAATCCAGCAAGAATACCTAAGCTGAGTAGCATCTGCCCAACCCATAAAAGTTCGAACAGAAAAGCCTCCATGTCTTGTAAAGGAGGAAATTTACTGATGAAACCACTCACTTGATGATGTTTTAGCTGGTGGTTTTGATAAGCAAGAAAACCTGCTTGTACGGCCGCGATAGTAATAAAACTGTAAGCCAAGATGGAAATAAGGACATGACTCGCGAGTCCAAGGCTTAGGTTGGTGGGAGGAAAATCGCTTGAAATAGTGAGTGATGCAATTATTGAGATGATCGCTAAGGGGAATAGCCCTAAGAATAAGTTGTCTAGTGGTTTGTGAATGCTGCTGATCAGCACCAGGATCGAAATGGAAACAGCAATTAAAGTCGATATTTCGGTAACTCCGAAGTGATAACCATTTGTCGTTCTAATTACGCCATAGGCACTAATGGCATGGGCAAGCACTGCGATAGCACCGAAAAGAAAAACCTTGGATTTCACATCTTTATTTGAAACGAAGTTCATACCTTGAAAGATTGAGCCTATCAAGTAGAAGAAAACAGCAAATAAGCCTGATACTACGGTAACTTGCATCATATTTAGCCGGTCGGGTTGCCTTGAAAGTGTCGCATATAGCAGCTATCGGTTGATAGCGTTATTTTAGTCCATCATCGCTAGAATCGGTTGCGGAATGCTTGATCTTAGTTTGAATGGTCTGGTCATTGTGAATTGGCTATAATCTACCGCTGGCACTTGGACGTAGACCTACATCGTGTTTGATAATTTGACTGAAAGACTATCGGGTACTTTTCGCAAGATAACCGGTAAGGCAACGCTTACTGAAAATAATATTCAAGAGGCTCTGCGCGAGGTGCGCCGAGCATTGCTCGAAGCTGATGTTGCGCTTTCGGTCGTTAAAGAATTTATTGATCGAGTGAGCTTGCGTGCTGTTGGCCAAGAAGTAGCAAAAAGTCTTTCGCCGGGTCAGGCTCTTATTAAAATAGTTCAAGCTGAGCTCGAAGCAATTATGGGTTCGGCTAATGCCGGTCTCGACTTAAAAGCGACCCCCCCAGCAGTGATCCTGATGGCTGGACTTCAGGGCGCTGGTAAAACCACTACCGTCGCTAAATTATCTAAATTTCTTAAAGAACAATCCCAAAAATCAGTCATGGTGGTTTCGGCTGACGTTTACCGTCCGGCAGCAATTCAACAATTAGAAACTTTAGCAACTGAAGTCGGTGTAAAGTTTTTTGCTAGTGATTCTGAGCAATCACCTGAAGTTATTGCAGCTGCCGCTTTAAAAGAAGCAAAACGAAAATTCATTGATGTTCTGATTGTTGATACGGCGGGTCGCCTCGCCATTGATGAAAAAATGATGGCGGAGATTCGGCAGCTGCATACACAGCTAAATCCAATTGAAACACTGTTTGTTGTCGACGCTATGACTGGCCAAGACGCTGCAAATACAGCAAAAGCATTTGATGATGCACTGCCGTTAACAGGTGTCGTGCTAACAAAAACCGATGGTGATGCTCGTGGTGGTGCAGCATTGTCGGTACGACATATAACCGGTAAACCGATCAAATTTATCGGCATGGGCGAAAAAGCAGAAGCCTTAGAGCCTTTCTATCCCGATCGTATTGCATCTCGCATCCTTGGGATGGGCGATATGCTTTCATTAATAGAAGAAGCTGAAAAGAAAGTAGATAAGAAAAAGGCTGAACAGCTCGCTCGTAAAATTAAAAAGGGCAAGGGATTCGACCTTGAAGACTTTAAGGAGCAATTGAAGCAAATGCAAAACATGGGAGGAGTTAGCAGTATAATGGATAAGATGCCTGGGGTCGGGGCATTGCCCCCAGGTGCTGCGAATATGGTCGATGATTCTCAATTTCGACGTATGGAATCCATTATTAATTCCATGACAATGCGCGAGCGAACAAATCCTGACTTGTTGAATGGCTCTCGCAAGCGACGAATCACCCAAGGTTCTGGCACGCAAATCCAGGATTTAAATAGATTGTTGAAACAGCACAAGCAAATGCAGAAGGTTATGAAGAAGATGAAAGGTGGCAACATGGCCAATATGATGCGCGGGATAGGGGGTATGCACGGTCCTGGAGGTGGAGCAGGTGGAATGCCACCCTTTCCGGGTGGAAAATTTACCCGACACTAAACTCTTCAAAATTGCCCTTGGCAGAGCCATTAGGTATTCCGTGAAAACCCTCATAAATCGGG
>Ga0315333_10000135_pt1 | contig 21670 bp, 14 predicted proteins | sample M120034915metaG_FD_204521 | JGI IMG/M metagenome (GOLD analysis project Ga0315333, IMG submission 204521) | Ammonia-oxidizing marine archaeal communities from Monterey Bay, California, United States - M1 200m 34915 | ecosystem: Environmental > Aquatic > Marine > Intertidal zone | place: USA...
ACGCCCGGGACGAGAATTTGATCGCTGTTGCGGTTCCAGCATGGGGAGGGATCCTGCCTCAAATCTCCGGACTGCCAGTGAGCAATGTTGAATCCCTTTGTTCGAAAATATGCCCCGTCTTCTCGGCGGTAGATTGTGTAAAAATTCTTTTTATTTTTCCTGTCTTTGTGGCCGTTGATGAAGAGTTTTCCATTTGGAGAAAGCGCGATGTCCCCCTCGGGGTTTGGAAAAATCTCCGGAGTGCCGAGTGTGCCGGCGATGAGTTGCTGATCCGTGTCGAACAGGATTTGTCGATCGCCCAGGCGGCCAATCATCCGATGCCCGTAGTCCCACTCCGGATGGCCGCCGATGTGGATTCGGTTGGAGCGGAGGTTCTCACCTTTATCGTTCGTAATGAAGGGGTGGTTGATTCTTTCCCCCTTTTGCCCACTCCAGCCAGCTCTAGCAAAAAAGAAAATCCGATCCCCCTCGCGATTTGATAGCGAATGATTGATGAAGAGATGGCTGTTTTTGACATCGCGACCGATCGCTGTGAGTTCATTTGCCATTTGATGAAACGACACGAGTAACTGCTTTTTGCCAGTTTGGATATCGACCCTGAACAAACCATCGTTTTTCGGATGAGCTTCGCCTTGAGTCCAATCCCAAGTGCCTTTGTATCCGGTCACTGGGCGTAATCTTGCCATCCGCGCGTAGTTCAATCCGAGAAACCAACCGCCGTTTTGTGCCACACCGCCGTTGCCAATCGGGGTGTCCTCAAAGCGGTATTCGCGAACTCGTTTATTCAGTTTGATGTCGTACAACACACAAAAAACCTTGCCGGTTTTGACGTCGCGATCGTTGAAGAAGAACTGTGTCTCCGGATTGGCCGGGTTCCAGTAAAACATCGTTCCCTGCTGTGGGTTCCACCCGCGTGATTGGTTCACCGCGGTAACATGGTAATCGTTTTCGGTATCGATGAGAACCACTCTTGCTGGATCATTCGGCCCGGGCATCCGGTCGTGAAAATCGCTCTGCAACGCGACGATAAAGCGACCGCTTTTGTTCCAAGGAATATTTTGCACATGTCCGATGTAGCCAAAAAAGTGCGTGTGCGGTTCGCGCGTGATTTGCACCACCTCGACCGACATTGCCTCGTTGCTTTTGACCAGGCTTGTCCAGTTTAGTGAAAGCACTCCCAGGAATGTTAAAAAATATCTCATCGGAAGAACCAAGCTGTGAGCCAAACAAAAAGTCAGGGCAAGCCCGAACGTCACTTGGCGAAGAGCAGCAGCGCGGTTGCGATTGTTTTTAGTGAGAGGTGTTTTATTTTCCTACTGAGTTTAACCGGGAAAGTGCTTTATGCAGGCAACAGAAGTTAAAATGGGAAAATCGATTGGGATGGAGCCAGTTGTCGGACTCGAACCGACGACCGTTCGATTACAAATCGAGTGCTCTACCAACTGAGCTAAACTGGCCCAAACCCAAAAGGGCTTGGAGACAAATAACGTCAGATCTATAGTTTTAAAAGTCATTTTGTGCTTTTTGGAGTCTTTATCACCGGATTTTATGCGAAAAAGCATGGCGGGCCGCGTATTCTTACGCTAGCAATTGCGCGAGTATTTGTTCACAGATGAGAAACGGTTTATTTAGCCTGATAATCGGCTTTGCGGGATCAATCAGCTTTGGCCTGTCGGCAGTGACTGTGGATTTTAATCGCAATATCCGCCCGGTGTTGTCGAGGAACTGTTTCGCCTGCCATGGCCCGGATGAGAAGGCCCGCAAGGCTGATCTTCGACTAGACGTCCGTGAGGGTGCGATAACCGAACGCAAGGGTGTCCCTGCAGTGCTCCCTGGTAATCGGGAAAAGAGTGAGTTGTTTGCCCGCATCACCACCGCCGATTCCGGCGACCGGATGCCGCCGGAGGAATCTGGGCACGAGTTGACCCTGGAGGAAATTGACAAAATTGGTGAGTGGATCGATGAAGGTGCTCCTTATGATCGACACTGGGCATTTACACCACCGAGCCGACCACATCTCCCCAAGGTCAACGATCCGTCTTGGGCAAGGAATGGCATCGATCATTTTATCCTTTCCGGACTTGAGGCGACAGGGGATCGCCCCAGTGAAACGGCCGATCGCCATACTCTCATTCGCCGCCTGTCGCTCGACCTGACTGGGTTACCGCCGATCCCCGCAGAAGTGAAGGTGTTTATCAATGACAAGCGCCCAAATGCCTACGAGCTGCTCGTAGACGATCTGTTGTCTCGTCCGGCCTATGGTGAACGCTGGGCGCGTGTCTGGCTCGACTTGGCGCGCTACGCTGACTCCGCGGGCTACGGCTCCGATCCGCTGCGTGTGATTTGGAAGTACCGGGACTGGGTGATCAATGCTTTCAACGAAAACATGCCATACGATCGTTTCACTATTGAGCAACTAGCCGGCGATCTATTGCCGGAGCCATCGCGCGACCAGTTATTGGCGACGGCGTTTCATCGAAACACAAAGACTAATACCGAGGGCGGCACCGACGATGAGGAATTCCGCGTCGAGGCGGTGCGTGACCGTGTGGATACCACCATGCAGGTCTGGATGGGCCTAACGATGGGCTGTGCTAAGTGCCACTCACACAAGTACGACCCGATCACGCAAACCGAGTATTACCAGTTTTACGCGATATTCAATCAGACGGAGGACTCGGACCGGGGGGACGATTCACCGCGCCTGCCTTATCCAACCGACGAAGAAACCAAGCGCTTGGCCAAAATCGATGATGAGATCAAAGCCTTGCAGGCCAAACTCGGCGTGCAGACGCCGGCTTTGGCTAAGGGGCAGCGTTCGTGGGAACTCCTGTCCCTACGCGACCTGGCCAAGCCGAAGCCGGATCTTTCCGTTTGGGAAATGAGCGGTCCGTTTGCGGGGGATGACTTTGATAGCGTATTCACGAGAGCATTTGCTCCAGAGCGCTTGGCCGTCGGCGAGAACGTTGCGCCGCGCGGCAAGGCTCGCCAATCTTCAACGTCCAATGACGGCCCGGCCAAGCTGGCGATCGACGGCAACTCTTCCGGCAAGTTCGTGGACAAGACAGTGACACACACCAAGAACCCGGACGACCAATCGCCGTGGTGGGAGGTGATGCTGGCCGAGGCAACGGATGTGACGCAGGTGGTAATTTGGAACCGCGCAGAAGTGCCCGAACGCCTGTCGGCTTTTCGGGTGTTGGCGATGAATGCAGAACGGGAGCCATTGTATGAGAAGGACTTTTTTGTCAGCGGGGAAGGTAATCCCAAGCCAAACGAAGGGTTTGCCGTGCCTATTGAGGCCAACGGAAAAGTTTCGGTTGTGCGAATTGAGTTGTTGCCGCTGGACAGCCGCAAGATGCCGATTTTGTCACTGGCCGAGGTGCAGGTGTTTACGCGTGCCGGGGCCGGGGAGACGACCGAGGTCAACTGGGCAGCCAAGCCGGAGTGGAACGATGGCAAGGTGCATGCGCTTGAGTCCGGGGACAACTCGGTGGTGTATTTGCGCCGCAAATTAAAAGCGGTGATTGCCGGGACGCAGCAGCTCTCACTTGGTAGTGGGGATGGCATCAAGGCGTGGGTCAACGGCCGAGAAGTGTTGTCGAAAAAAAACAAACGTGTGGCCAAGGTAGACCAGGAAACAGTGAGTGTTAATCTGTCCAAGGGAGAAAGTGAACTACTGCTGAAGATCGTTAATAACGACAAGAAGAGCGGGTTTTATTTTGCCGTTCAGGGCGTCGACTTTCCGGAGGATATTTTGCCGGTGTTACTGATTGATGAAGGCAAGCGTACCACGCCGCAGTCGGAGAAAATCGCCGCACATTACAGGGCTTTCGCCAAAGAGCTGGAGCCGGTCCGTAAATCGATCGAAGGCAAGCGTAAGGAGCATAAGAAGGTTAACGACTCGATCGTGACCACGCCGTACATGCGCGAACTGGGCAAGGCCAAGCGACGTGACACGTACCTTATGGTCAAGGGAAACTTCCTGAGCCGGGGTAACGAGGTCAAGGCCGGGCTCCCTGCTTCATTTCATTCCCCGGCCAATGGCACGCCGCTCAATCGCATGGGTGTGGCCCGGTGGCTGTTGCAGCCGGAAAACCCGTTGACAGCACGCGTGGCGGTGAACCGGTTTTGGGCGCAGCTTTTCGGCCGCGGCATGCTCGATACGGAGGAAGATTTCGGGACGCAGGGAAACATCCCCGACCATCCGAAGTTGCTCGACTGGCTGGCTGTGGAATTCCGCGACGGCCGCTGGGGTGTGAAGCAGTTGCTAAAAACAATGGTAATGTCGTCAACGTACCGGCAGTCGGCCAAGGTGCAGGGCGCCTTGGCCAAGCGCGACCCGCGCAACATCCGGCTTGGTCGAGGGCCGCGATTCCGTCTCGAGGCGGAGATGGTGCGAGACCAGGCGTTAGCGTTGAGCGGTTTGCAAAGCGTAAAGATGCACGGGCCTTCCGTCTATCCGCCGCAGCCGCCGAATCTGTGGCAAGCGGCGTTCAACGGCCAGCGCAACTGGGCGACCAGCAAGAGCGAAGATAGGTATCGGCGTGGTTTTTACACCTTCCTGCGGCGGACGGTGCCTTATCCGTCAATGGCCACATTCGATGCGCCGAGCCGGGAGATCTGTGCCGTACGGCGTATACGTACCAATACGCCACTACAGTCGTTTGTAACGCTCAATGACGAGGCGTTCATCGAGTTCGCCCAGGCGCTCGCGCATCGTATCTTTACCGAGGGTGGAGACTCGACGGCTGAGCGGCTGAAGTTTGCCCTGCGGCTTACCCTGGCCAAGCCAGTAGAGGCAAGTCGCCTCGCGGCATTGACGGAACTTTTTAACGACGAGCTGGCCCATTATGAGGAGCAGCCAGATGCTGCAAAGGAGCTTTTCGGTAAGACAGTTCCGCTCCCGCCGGGAGCGAGCCTGCGTGAGATGGCGGCGTTGACTGTCGTGGCTAATGTGCTGTTGAATATGGATGCCCTATTGATGAAGGGTTGATGATGGCTTAACTTTTCCGAAATGAATCTGTACGACGCACAGTCAAAGTTTATCACCCGGCGGCATTTTTTAAGCCGTTGCCAAATGGGGCTAGGTTCGTTGGCCCTTGGCTCGTTGATGAACAGGGCGGGCGCGGCGAATCCGCTGGATTCACGCGTGCCACGGGCGGTCGGCAAGGTCAAGAACGTGATCTATCTGCACATGGCTGGCTCACCGCCGCAACTGGATTTGTTCGACTACAAGCCGATGTTAAACAAGCTGGATAACAAGCCGTGTCCGAAGGAATTTATCGAAGGTCGGCGGTTGCCGTTCATCAAGGGGCATCCGAAGCTGCTGGGCTCGCCGCACACCTTCAAGCAGTACGGACAGAACGGGCAGTGGATCAGCAACATGTATCCCACGCTGCCCGGCATGGCGGATGACCTTACGTTTGTGAAGTCGATGTACACCGACCAGTTCAACCACGCACCCGCACAGATGCTGCTTTACACCGGTTCACCACGCAACGGTTCGGCATCAATGGGGTCGTGGATCACTTATGGGCTTGGCTCGGAGAACGCGAACCTGCCCGGTTTTGTGGTGCTGGTCTCCGGCGGCACCGATCCGTCCGGCGGCAAGAGCCTCTGGGGGAGCGGTTATCTGCCGTCGGTGTTCCAGGGTGTACAATGTCGCAGTACCGGCGATCCGATTTTGTATGTGTCCAACCCGAAAGGCATGAGCCGCGATGTGCGCCGTCGCAGTCTTGATGCTCTTAAGAAACTCAACGAGCAGGAGTACCGCGAGATTGGGGATCCCGAAACGCTGTCACGAATCGACCAGTACGAGTTGGCATACCGCATGCAAATCAGCGTGCCAGAGGTGATGGATATCGAGCGCGAATCTCAGTCCACGCTTGAGTTATACGGTGCGCAACCCGGCAAGGCTTCCTTTGCAAATAACTGCCTGCTCGCTCGCCGATTGGTGGAGCAGGGCGTACGTTATGTGCAGTTGTTTGACTGGGGCTGGGACTTCCACGGCACCGCCGCCAGCAACGATCTTGTCAAGGAGCTTCCGAGGAAATGCGCGTCGAACGACAAGTCGGTCACGGCATTGCTTCAGGACTTGAAGCAGCGTGGGTTGCTCGACGAGACGCTTGTAGTTTGGGGCGGGGAATTTGGCCGCACCTCGATGAACGAGGAGCGCAACGGTTCAAAGTTCCTCGGTCGCGATCATCATCCGGACTGTTTTACGGTCTGGATGGCCGGAGGCGGCTTGAACCACGGAATTACCTACGGTGAAACGGATGAACTGGGATATACCGTAGCCAAGAATCCGGTGCATGTGCACGATCTGCAGGCGACGATTCTGCATCTGCTTGGGCTCGATCCATTCAACTTCAGTTACCGCTACCAGGGGCTGGATCAGCGCCTCATCGGTCCCGAGGACACCCCCCAAATCATCGACGGCCTACTCGCGTAGCCAAACCCTCAGCCAAGTTCAGGCGAAGCGGTCTTCGGTCAACGGGTCGGCGGTGTTTGAGTAGTTACGCTGCTCCCAAAAACCCAACTCATCGTGGTCTCGGAAGATGATTTCACGGATGAACTTGGCTCCTTTCCATGCGTAAAGCTTCGGGATGATCACGCGTGCCGGGCCTCCATGTTCCAGGGATAGAGGCTCGCCGTTCCAGGCATGGGCGATCATCACGTCGTCATCCATGCAGGCGTCGAGGGTAGTATTGGTCGTGTAGTCGTCGTATCCGATGAAGAAGAGATGTGTCGAGCTTGCTTTCGGCTTGACGAGATCGGCCAGGGAGAAGAAGGCGACGCCGGAAAACTCCATGTCAAATTGGCTCCAGGTCGTGACGCAGTGGAAATCACTCACGTCACTAAACTGCGGCAGCGCCATGAACTGCTCCCAGTCGAGCGTCACAGGGTTCTCAACTTGGCCGTGTATTTTTAGCGTCCATTTATCAAGAGCGATTTTCGGGTGTATGCCCAAGTCGAGCACGGGGAAGTTGTTCACCTCGTGTTGGCCGGCGGGGAGTCGTCCGGCGTTCGGCCGGGCAGGGCGTTGCCTTCCAGACATCTTCTGCGCCCAGCGCTCTTTTCGCCGCACATAATCTTCTTTCATTGTGCAGTGACTTTGGCCGGCTTTGCTAAGGGCAATTTATAGAAGGCAGCTTCGCGGTGATTGCGCACCAGTAGATACTCACTGGCAAGCGCGGGGGGGTTCCACGTCTTGCCATCGAGCGCAGCAAACCGGGTTAACTCGACATGTTCTTCGCTATTGGCTTCGAGCAGGACGACGTCACCATTTTCCGCCATAACGAGAATGTGGTCGCCGTGAAGCAGGATTTGCCCGTGTCCGTAGCGGCCCTCCTTCCACTTGCGGCGGCCGCTCTCGATGTCGATGCAGGAAAACATGCCATCATCGAGTCCGAAAATGTGATCGTTGTGGAAAATCAAATTTGTGAACTTGGCCTTCATTCGGTTAGACTTCCAAAGTTCAACTGCCGAAAACTTGCCGTTTTTAAAATTAACTTGAAGCATTTTGCTGCCTTTACCGTAGCCTAGACTAAGTAGAATTTTATTGCTCGGTAAAGTGAGCGGCATGGAGACGTGCGGATAGGGGACGTTCCAGTCGAATTCCCAAGCTATCGAGCCATCTACGGGTGAATGGGCGGCAAGGCCGTCCTGGTTGAAGATGAGAATTTGCTGATGACCGTGCAGTTTCGCTAGGCGGGGTGAGCTGTATCCGGCACGACTGCTGCCACCGGACCAAGCCGGTTTGCCGGTTATCCTGTCGTACGATACAAGGGATTTTCCATTGGCACCGCCGGCGCTGACGATGACTAGTTTGTCCACGATCAGGGGTGAGCTGCTATAGCCCCACTCTTTGGATTTATTGCGATTAGCTAATATTCCGATTTGATCAATTGTTTCATTAAGATTCAGTCCGGTATCGGTGACGATGCTACGCTGCCAAACTGGATTGCCTGTTGCCAGTTCAAGACAATTCAAAATGCCGGATGCGCCGAGAGTATAAACTCTGGCATCATGGATCGTTGGTGTGGCACGTGGGCCTTCGCCGGCGATAGCGGTTTTGTAGTGTCCGTCATCGGTGTGCTGCCAAAGCACTGAACCGGTCTGCAGGTCGTAGCAAATAACAGCCTCGTTTTGAGTACGCTGTTCCTGGGTAACGGCACGGCCGCCTGCTATCGCGAAACCGGACCAAGCTGGGCCGATCGGCTGGCGCCAAAGTGTCTCGGGTGATTGCGTGGTCCAGTCGGTTGCGAGGTCTGGGCCGATTACTTTGCAGTCGCGGTTTGGTCCGAGGAACTGCGGAAATGATAGTTTAGTTAAGGAGTTGTTGTTTGGATTGGTGGCATGGGTGGCAGCTGTTGGTAAGGTGTTCCTGATCCATCGCCATTCGAACATCGGTATCATGTTCCCGCTGAACTGACTGAACCGGAAGCAGGTAGAAAATAAGACAATAGCGCCAACCAATCCGCCGAAATTGAGTAACCGAGTGCGCTTGGGTAAACGGGAGAAAAAGAGCATCCATGCTAGCAGTAGTATTGACGTCAGTGTGGTAGCGCCGAGGATCGTAAGCGCCCTGCTAGCCTGGTCCTCAGACATAGCATACAAAACTAGACCCAAAGTAAGGGCGAATACGCCTAAGATAACGATGACCGGCCACCAGCGTGTTGGCTTTGGTTTGCTTGTTATTTTGTTTTTTTCCACTGCGAATCTGCCGCGACTTTACAGACAAAGTGCCCCTGACCAAGACAATGAATTTGAAAGAGTTCTAATGGTCTTTGTATGAAATAGGTAAGCCAGACGCACTGGTCGACCATAAGTGTTCGGTTTTAATAGATTTCAATGAGTAATTGTGGAATATGGTTAATCAGACTCGTTGTCGGGGTTAGGCTGGAAATCGGTCCTGGTCTAGTTGGTCAACGTCTAGCGTGCTGCACGGTGTATCGCTAAGCGGGGTCAATTCGAAGCCTAATGGGAAAACTTGGGCTTGGGTATACTACAGAACGAACTGACTGCGCTTCAGGTTACAAGTCGAAGACACTCAATCAGGTTGTATTTTGAGCGCGGATCGTAAGAGCAACTATCGGTTGCTTTTCTGGATAGGGGAGTCGAAGGGCAAGTTGGAAACCCGGGAGCTAACCGGTGAATACTCATGGACGAGTGTCGGCATCTTATGCCAATCGGCTTTTGATTCTGTCACGGAGGCTGCATCTGATGGCAGGCTCGGTCTTGTAAAAACGAATTGACCACATTTTTCCATTGGCCTAGCTTCCCCACCCGGTTTTCCGGGCTTCCTGCGGCTGGTTGGTTTGTAAGTTTCTATTTGGCCAAGGGATAACGCAATCATGCGACACACAATTTCAGTGCTGGTCCAGAACAAGTTCGGCGTGCTGACGCGCATCGCGGGATTGTTCAGTGGTAGGGGGTTCAATATTGATTCCCTCAATGTTGCGCCGACACATGACCCTAGTATGTCGCGTATGACGATCGTTACTCGCGGTGACGATGCGACGCTTGATCAGATTGTCCAGCAGTTGAATAAGCTAGTGGACTCGATCGAGGTGCAGGATTTCCGTGACGGTGAGTATGTTGATCGCGAACTGGTGCTGGTGCGCGTGGGGGTGGACTCCCGGTCCCGTGCTGAGGTGATGCAGGTGACCGATATTTTCCGCGCCAAGATTGTGGACGTGCAGCCATCGAGCGTCACTATCGAGATCACAGGCAGCGAGAGTAAGGTGGATAAATTTCTCAGGTTGATGGAGACCTTCGGCATACAGGAACTGACACGAACCGGCAAGGTGGCCTTGGCTCGCAAATAATTTTAAACTGAAATCATGGCAGCAAAAGTATATCACGATAAAGACGCAGATCTGAAAGTCCTCAAGGGAAAGACCATGGCCGTGCTCGGCTTCGGTTCGCAGGGCCACGCTCACGCACTTAACCTTAAGGAAAGCGGCGTGAAGGTCATTGTCGGCCTCTACAAGGGAAGCAAGTCAGCGAAGGTGGCAAGGAACAAGGGGTTCAAGGTGTACTCCAATGCAGAGGCCGTTAAGCGGGCGGATGTCATTTTTGTTGCTGTGCCGGACACCCGCCAGGCCGAAGTGTACAACGACGACATAAAGCCGAACCTGGCTAAGGGCAAGACGCTGCTCTTTTCCCACGGCTTCGCGGTTCACTTTAAGACCGTTGTTCCGCCGAAGGACATCAACGTGATCCTCGTGGCACCCAAGGGGCCGGGCCATATTGTTCGTCGCCAATACGTCGAGGGGAAGGGGGTTCCTAGCCTCATTGCCATCTACCAAAATGCCGACCGACAGGCCAAGAAGATTGCGCTCGCCTGGGCCAAGGGGATCGGCGGCACACGCGCCGGGGTTATACAGACCACCTTCAAGGAGGAAACCGAGACCGACCTGTTCGGTGAGCAGACCGTACTTTGTGGCGGAACGAGCGCACTGATCCAGGCCGGCTACGAGGTGCTGGTCGAAGCCGGTTACCAACCGGAGATGGCCTACTTCGAGTGCCTGCACGAATTGAAACTGATCGTCGACTTGATAAATGAGGCTGGCATCAGTGGGATGCGTTTCTCGATTTCGGAAACAGCCAAGTGGGGAGATGTGAAGATAGGGCCGAAGATCATCGACTCCAGCGTGAAGAAGCGCATGAAGGAGGCGCTTACGAACATTCAAAACGGAAAATTTGCCAAGGCGTGGGTTCGCGAATACAAGGGTGGCTACAAGCAGTACAACAAGCTGCTCAAAGCCGGCGAGACACACAACATCGAGAAAGTGGGAACCCGTCTGCGTTCTATGATGCCGTGGATGCGGAAACGCACAGTAAAGGGTGCGCAGGCGGCCTATTAATAAACAGGTCAGGCGCAACCATTTGTGCCCCATGGTGTTTCATTCGATTGTGAGGCGGATAAAAAAAGCAGGCCCAATCTACAGCGTAATCCCGTTACTGGGGATGCTAGGCCTATTGCACGTTGGATTGTTCGCTGCGAAGGATTCAAATATCGGCGAGAATCCGTTCCTTACTACGATCATCAAGCGCAATGCATTTGACCTGACCGATACTCCTTTGCCCTCAAAGGTCGCTCCGCCTGAGCCCCTCAAAAATCTCGACCTTAAGTTCACCGGGATTTATCGGTTGAAAGGGGTGGAGAAAGCGTGCCTCGCGCTGATTGATTCCAGTGCCAAGCCACCCGAAACAAAATATCTTCAGATACCCGTGGGAGACAAGCAGGGGTCAATTGAAATTACCTCAATTGATGCAAAGTCGGGTACAGTCAATTTGATCAAGGATGGGAGTCCGATCGAATTGAGTCTTAAGAACGATGAGCACACCTACAAGACCGCTGTGGCCAAGGCTCCATCGAAGTCGTCCAAATCCAGATCATCAACCTCATCGAAGACCTCCTCACGCTCAACCAGTGGGTCGAAGCCAAGCAGTGGCAGGAGTTCGGGAACCACCAGTTCCCGGTCCAGCGGAAGTTCAACGAGAGGATCGTCAAGTCAGACCGGTTCCCGCGCTCCCTTGAGTACGTCGAGACAAACTCGTGCCGTTCCCAGTCGTGCGCGTAACTACCCAACACCACCGCCTATGAAAGGTGGGGATCCGACAGTCCAAGCATTGGAAATGATCCACCAAAAGGATCTGGCAGAAAGTAAGGGCGTCCCCATGCCTCCTTTGCCGTTTCAAGGGGAACTGGATGATGCTCGGCCGGCGGATGCATCTACGGATGGGCCTCCAAGGCCACCAGGCATCCCACCGGGTCCGCTTCTTCCTGCGCCTCCTCCTGGCGGGTGATCTTTCCGCTCAAAAACTATCCAGTAAGCGGGTGGAGTCGGAATCCAGATATAGTCCGGCTTGGCTCTGTGTTCGCAGAAAGGATGCTGGACAGTCTGTGCTCACCGGACCTTGCAGCATTGCTTTGACCGCCTCCGCCTTGCGCGCCTCTGGAGCCACGCAGACCACTTTTTTCGCCGAACACAGTGCCGGCACTGTCAGCGTCAGTGCGTATTTCGGTACCGCCTCAAGGTCGGGGAAATGCCCTTCGTTAACCTGTTGCATTCGGCAGGCGACATCCAGTTCCACGATCTTCACCAGGCGTTCATCTTCAAAATTGGCCACCGGCGGATCGTTGAATGCTATGTGCCCATTTTCTCCGACACCCATGCAGCACAGATCGATCGGTTGTGCCTTGAGCAGGGCTTCGTAGCGTTCGCATTCAGCGATCGGCTCCGGCGCGTCACCGCCAAGATAGTGAAACACCTTCGGATTCACCTGGTTCTCCACGCGCTCACGCATATAGCGCCGGAAACAAGCTGAATGATCTTTGTCAACACCGAGATACTCGTCCATGTGGAACAGCGTCATGTTGCTCCAGTCTATGCCGCCCAATTCTACCAGCATTTTCAGGAACTTAATCTGCGAATTACCGGTGGCTAGGATTGCGGCGGCTTCACCCTTGGCGGCGAGTGTGTTCACGAGATAATCGTGAACGGTGTGCGCCACGTCGGTTGCCATGTCTGCCTCGGAAGCATATATCCGGACCGGCAGCGAGTCGGCAGTGAATGTCTTGATGGGTTGTTTGGTTTCGCTCATATCTTTGTCTCTCGCAGCAAGTTGGCTTGGCCGAGCATAAATTTCAAGAAATGAGAAAAAAAACCCCTTTGAGCAAGTTGACGTCGGACATCGTCGGCTGTAGTTTTCTGCCGGGTTGAACATGGGCGAGGCAATACAAACAGAACCATTTCTCACCGTAACTGAGGAGGCCGCCAAGCAGGTTGGGATCGTTCGGTCGAAGGAACCGGAAAACTCCGACAAGACCCTGCGACTCTTTGTTGAGGAGGGCGGGTGCAGTGGTCTGCAGTACGGAATGGTGTTCGACGAAAAACGCGATGATGACCACGCACTGGAGTTCTTTGGCGAGACTGTGCTCGTGGATGACTTCAGCGTAAACTATCTGCGCGGGGCTGTCGTGGACTATAATGATGGACTCAACGACGCCGGCTTCAAGATCAAGAACCCGAATGCTAAGCAGTCATGCGGCTGCGGCAACTCGTTCGAGACTTGAGTTTTTTTGTGCTTGGCTAAGCGCGAGATTCAAGCGCCCAAGACGTGCGATCGCAGTACGCCGTATACTTCGGTGGAATCAAGCTGGGTATCGGAATTGAGACTGTTAGATTTTGAAATCAGGATCGGCCAGTCAGCATGGTCTCTTGGGCGGCAGCCATGTGAACCCTTGACCAGTGAGGCATCGAGTGGGACGACATCCATTAGCATGCGGAAGCCAAGTTTCTTTTTTAACAACTTGAACATCACCCGGGCCTTTGAGCCGTGCACGGAATGCTTGAACAATTCGACCGGATCGAACCCTGGCTTGCGGTGAATGTCCACGCAGCGGGCGAAGTCCGGCGCCACAGTGTCGTCCAGCCAGTAGTAGTAAGTGAACCAGGCATTTTCGGCGGATGTGACGATGAGATCGCCGGCACGCGAATGGTCGATACCGTTAGCCCGTTTCTCCACCTGGCCCCAGACAGATGCCACGCCGTCGGTGCGCTCGAGTAAAGCGCGAACCTCGTTTTCGAGCGACGTGTCGTTGAGATAAACGTGAGCAACTTGGTGGTCGGCTACGGCGAACGCCCGACTGTTGCCGCAGTCGAGTCGCTCGAGGCCAAACTCCTCCTTGATTGCAAGCCAGCCGCGCTCGCGGAAAATCCGGTTAAGGTGGATCGGTTGATCGACAGGTGTGACGCCATACTCGGAAAGCAAAACAACCTGGACATCGCGCCCCTCAAAAAAATCAATCAATTCCCCGACAATCCGGTCGATGCGTTGTAGGTCGTTAGCGATATCTGGGTGTGCTGGCCCAAGCCGCTGGAGGTTATAGTCGAGGTGCGGTAGGTAAACGAGGTTCAGTACTGGCTGCTTCTGTTGCTCGATCCACTTAGATGCGTCGGCAATCCACTCGCTCGCGGCTTCCGGTTTACCCGCAGGGGAATGTTTGCCGGCCATCGGACCCCAAAATGTGGCGAAGGGAAACTCGCCGAATTCTGCCTTAAGCGCCATTCGGAGGTCGTACGGCCAAGTGTGAATGTCGAAGTGCTTACTGCCGTCGGCTGGGTATGTCGGGCGCGGTGTTGCCGACCAGTCGACGTCGGCGTACATATTGTACCACCAGAACATCTTGGCGCAGGTGAAGTTGCTATCGGCGCGCTTGAGATCATGCCAAATTTTTGGTGCTTGAACGGTTTGATTTGGTTGCTTCCAAAAGTTGACTTCAGCAAGTTCATGATTGTACCAGCCGTTGCCGACGATGCCGTGATCGCTTGGCTGTTTGCCGGTAAGGTAGTTAGACTGTGAGGTGCAGGTCACCGCTGGAAACGCGGGGTCAATCGGTGCCACTTGAGCGAGCGAGACGAACTTGGAGATAGCCGGGGTGTGCTCGCAGATGTGCCGCTGCGTCAAGCCCACGACATTGAGGACAGCGGTTCGTTTCACGACGTGGCAGGATTCAGGCCTGGGCAGGGATTACCAATTGCTCGCGGCCGGCCTGACGGTCGCGCAGTTCGTAGATCGACTCAACGACGATCGGGAGATTCATCTCGTGCACCTCGAAACCCTGGCCAAGGTTAAGAGGCAGGGTGATCGTCAGGTCGCCGCCGAGATGTTCCCGGAACTCTTCGAGCCCATTGAGCACTTGCAGCGTTCCTGACTCGCTCTCATGCAGTAGTTCGTTGGAGAACAATTCAAAGCCGAGTGACTCGAGAAGTGTCAGGATTCGATCCGCCGCTGCTGCGCTGAGATGGCCCGTTCGGCGTGTGTAAACCACGTCCAGTGCAATGCCGATTGCAACCGCTTCGCCGTGCCGGATTCGGTATTCGGAGAGTTGCTCCAGCTTGTGCGCCGCCCAGTGCCCGAAATCGAGCGGACGGGCCGAGCCGAACTCGAACGGGTCGCCCGAGGTGGCGATGTGGTTGATGTGCAGTTCGGCGCAGCGATGGATCAGTTGTCGCATCGGCTCCTGCGAGAAGTTTGCGAGAGGCTTGGCATTGGTTTCGATCCACTCGAAGAACTCACGGTCGCGAATCAGCGCCACCTTCACCGCTTCGATGTAGCCGTTGCGCTTGTCCCGGCCGCTGAGCGAGGAGAGCAAGTCGAAATCATTGATCACAGCATACGGTGGGGCAAAGGCTCCGATGAAATTCTTTTTACCAAAGGCGTTGATTCCGTTTTTCACGCCGACGCCGGAATCGGCCTGGCTGAGTGTAGTGGAGGGAATCCGCACGTGGCGCACGCCGCGATGCGCGGTGGACGAGGCAAGGCCGACCATGTCCAGCAGCGCGCCACCGCCGACTGCGATGACGTAGCTGTGCCGGTCAATGTGGTGCATCTCGATTTTGGAGTGAATTTCCGAGACATGAAAATAGGAGTTCTTCGTTCGCTCGCCGCCCTCGAATTGCATGGGGTTGCAAACGAGATTCAAGCGGTCGCTGTGCCGCTCGAAGTACACCCTCACATGTTCGACAAGGCCGTGTTGCGCGCGGCACAACGCTTCATCCATCACCACAAGTGCCTTGTGCTTTCGACCGGTTTTTTCATCGGTGAGAGTGTTGCGGAGCGTAAGATTGTCCGGCGAAAACACCTGTTGCGTGAACCGCACCTGATGCCGGTAGGTCACATCAATCTGTCGCTCGATCAAGCTCATTGCCTACGGGGAAAGTGAAGTCTCACCCGTCAAATTACCAGTTTTTTAGTATGCTTAACGAAGCATTTGCACTGACTAATGGGTTTTCCTGCGCTTGGGCAAGTTGTATAATCATGCCGCAATGCTTCGTGCCATGACACTCACCGTTCTGCTTACGACCGCGATCCTGATTGGCCAAGCGGACGACAACAGTGATCGCTACCGTAAACAATGTGCCGATATTATCGCCGCTAAGACCCAGTCGGGAGAGGGCAGCCGGCTATGGGACTTGTTTGAGGCGAACTGGGAATACCGGATGATTGCCATGCCTGAATCGGCTACGTGGCGTGGGTATCCCGGGCAGAATCATCGCTGGAGTGACTTGTCTGTGACAGCCATCGCCGGCGGGAAGGAGAACGCGCGGCAGACACTCAAGGCGATCCTTTCGTTCGACCGGGCCAAGCTCAGCGAACCCAACCAGTTGAACTACGATCTGTTTCGCCGTGACGCGGAGATGGCTATCGAGCGTCAGCAGTTTCCGGCCGAGTTTCTCGTGCTCAACCAAATGGACGGATTACCTCGTGATGTGCCGTCAATGATCGCCATGATGCCGTCCGTTAGGACCAAGGATTATGAGGATATCCTGGCGCGGTTGGGCGGCATTCCCGCGTTGGTTGACCAAACCATCGCGCTGCTTCAGGAGGGGGTGACGCGCGGGATTGTGCCCCCGAAAATACCATTGCGTACGGTGGCGGATCAAGTATCCGGACAGCTGCACATCGGCCCCATGACCACCCCGATGCTGTCAAAGTTTAAAAATTTTCCGGACACTGTCCCGGCGGCGGAGCAAGCACGCCTCACTGAAGCGGCCAAGGTGGTTTACGCCGACGAGGTTCGTCCGGCGCTGAAACGCCTGCACCTGTTTCTGCGGGACGAGTACGTGCCGAATTGCCGCACCACAGTCGGCCGCAGCGCGTTGCCCAACGGCAGGGCATGGTACGATCATCAAATCAAACATTACACCACTACGACACTTGGAGCGGATGAGATTCACAGCATTGGCCTGCGTGAAGTGAATCGTATCCGAAGCGAGATGGAGACGATCCGCAAGCAGGTTGGCTTCGAAGGAGACCTATATGGGTTCTTCGAGTTTCTCCGGAGCGATCCGCAGTTTTACTACAACACAGCCGAAGAGTTGCTCGCCGGTTACCGAGACATCTGCAAGCGGGCCGACCCGGAATTGACAAAACTGTTCCGGAACCTGCCGCGCCAGCCATACGGCGTGATACCGGTGCCGTCTTACATTGAGAAGTCCGTTACCACTGCCTACTACCAGCCTGGTTCGAACGATGCGGGCCGAGCCGGTTTTTTCTTTGCTAACACCTACGATCTGAAGTCCCGTCCCAAGTGGGAGATGGAGGCGCTTGCACTGCACGAGGCCGTGCCGGGGCATCACCTGCAATTGGCCATCGCAGACGAGATCGTCGGCCTACCTGAGTTCCGGAAATACGGCCGCTACACCGGTTACGTCGAGGGCTGGGGACTGTACTCTGAGAGCCTCGGCGAGGAGATGGGTTTTTACACTGACCCGTACTCCAAGTTCGGGCAGTTGACTTATGAAATGTGGAGGGCCATTCGCTTGGTTGTCGATACCGGTATTCACGCCAAGGGCTGGTCACGCCAACGGGCGATTGATTTCTTTAAGGCAAATGCTGGCAAAACCGAGCACGACATCACCGTGGAGGTCGATCGATACATCGTCTGGCCCGGGCAAGCGCTTGCCTACAAACTGGGAGAACTGAAACTTAAGAAACTCCGCGCCCGGGCCACGGCCAAGCTCGGCGACAAGTTCGACATCCGCTCTTTCCACGACGAAATTGTGTGGAATGGTGCCTTGCCACTGAACATTCTCGAGCGACAAATCAACAACTGGATCACCGCCGAAATGAGCAAGTAAGCGTCTGATTGGGCATACGTTTGAGCAGTGATTAAAAACTCGAATTTGGCTTATTTTTTCCGTCGCTTTTGAAAGCATTTTAAGTGAGTCTCCCGTCCTACGCATGAGAAATTTAATTTGTCGTACTACAGTTACAGTGGTAGCAATTGCCGCTTTTTCGACCGGATGTAGCACTTTGCCGTTTGGCCGGAGTTCCAACGAGGGCAAAATTAAGCCATTCCTTGGCGCCCCTTCAATCGAGCTACAACAGGTTTTCAAGAACCAACGATTCCCGAATGTCGTTGTCGCGATGGATGGCGCGTTGGTTGCTACCTGGGGATCTGACGGTGTTGTCGCCCGACGCAGCGAGGATGGTGGCAAAACCTGGGGCCCAGAGATTACCATCGCCAAGCCCGGGTTTCAGGGTGGCGGCGTGACAGTCGATGAGAATAGCGCCGAAATTATTGCGTTTATTGAAGAGGGGCATCCCCCGGCACCATTGAACTTTTATCGTAGCAAAGATAGTGGCAAGAGTTGGCAGGAAGATAAAGCAGTGATCCATCCCGACAGCAAGGGCCGCATGCCGTCGATGCACATGAATGAGCACGGCATCACACTGCGCCATGGGAAGCATGCCGGTCGCTTGGTTCGTCCGTCGCGCCACTACGCCGGGGGCAATCGCCGGGAAGAGTGGCCAAACCACTTCACCAATGCTGTTTACAGTGATGACGGCGGCAAAACGTGGCGTACGAGTGAGCCGTTCCCTGAAAACGGAACCGGAGAGGCAACTGTAGCCGAACTTTCCGACGGAACGATATATTACAACTCACGCATCCACTGGGATAAGCGCCCGAACAACACTCGCCGTCGGGGCGCGTATAGCAGGGATGGTGGCCAAACCTGGGGGGAATGGCACATCATCGAGGCGTTGCCGGACGGGCATCAGCATCGTTCGTACGGTTGCATGGGTGGCCTTACTCGCTTGCCTGTCAAGGGCCGCGACATTTTGATCTTTAGCAACCTCGACACGTCCAATGCCAGGCGCGAGAAAATCACTGTTTGGGCAAGCTTTGACGCCGGCAAAACCTGGCCGGTGAAGCGACTGGTATTTAACGGGCCAAGCGGATACTCCTCGATGACCTCGGGCCGGCCGAGTACGGATACGGAAGGGTGGATTTATCTCCACTTTGAGGGAGGCCCGAAAGGTGGGTCCACTGTGGCCAAGTTCAACTTGGCATGGCTGCTTGAAGGTACACCGACCGGCGACGGTTCAGTGCCAAAACTCTAGCGATAAATTGTAAACAGGCGGACGTCGGCGGCTACGGGGCGCTACGTCCGCTTGATTTGTATTCCTCCAATTTCTCCTTTAGCGCCTTCACGATCTCTGGGTGATCGTTGTATAAGTTGTTCGTTTCGCCGGGATCCTTGGCCAGATTGTAAAGTTGGCCCGGTGCGTCCGGTGAACGTTCCGGCAGGGCGTATTGTTTCATGGCCCATTCACCCTCGCGTTCGTAGTTGTTTCCGCCGGAGCCTCTGTGGTGGAGGTACTTCCAGTTTCCATGGCGAATGGCCAGATCCAGTTTGATTGTCTGGTGAAGGGTGTATTCTCGTATTGGTTCATCACCCGCCTGCCCAAGGAGCGCTGGCAAAATGTTGTAGCTGTCCTCGGCTGCGTTTGGTGGAATCTTTGCGCCGGTCAATGCCGCGCAGGTGGCCATCACATCGGTGAGGCAGATTGTTTGGTTGGAGGTGCTTCCATCTTTGATTTTCTTCGGCCAACGCGCGATGAACGGCACTCGGTGCCCACCTTCCCATTGATCGCGCTTGACCCCGCGCCACGGCCGGGCGCCGTCGTGCTTGTGGGTTTTGCGCATGTCGATGACTGTCGGTACCTCCGGCCCGTTGTCGCTCGAAAAGATAACCAGCGTGTTTTCGCCGTATCCAAGCTGATCGAGTTTAGACATCAACCGCCCGACGATATAGTCCAACTCAAAGATGAAATCGCCGTGCGGTCCGGCTTTGGTTTTGCCCTTAAACACCCGAGCGGCAAAAGAGGGTAAATGCACCGCCTGTGCAGAGTGAAACAGGAAGAACGGCTTGTCTGGGGATTTCTTCTTGTGTGCCTCAAGAAACTGGAGGCTCTTTTGCAGGAAGACCATGTCCACCTCCTCGAGGTTGAAGCCGGGCGCGATCATGCCGGGGCGATTGTCACGTGAGTAGGGATGCTTGGGCAGCGGTTTGCGATCGACAATGTGGGTCGGTGGCATGGGGATTTTGTCGCCATCGATGTAGGCATAAAGCCAGTCGGTTGTCGGGCAGCAGGCAGTGCCGAAAAACTGATCAAACCCGCGGTCAATCGGTCCGCCGGTAATCGGCTGCGAGTAATCGATCCGCTCCACCGCCTCGAGTCCGTTCTTGGTAATCGGCTTTCCATCACTATCGTAAAATGTCAGGCCAACATGCCACTTGCCAAACATGGCGGTCGTGTACCCCTGTCCTCGGAGCATGGCCGCTATTGTGAGCCGGTTGTCCTCGATGAGGCATGGCCCTCCGGCACCGGTGAAGACACCCTTCATGCCGTTTCGAAACGCCATCCGGCCGGTGAGCAGGCTGTAGCGCGTCGGGGTGCAGACGGTGGAGGGGCTGTGCGCGTCGGTGAAGCGAATGCCCTCCCTGGCCAGGCGATCGATGTTAGGGGTGGGCGCCTTGGCTTCGGGGTTGTAACAGCCGACATCGCCGTAGCCGAGGTCGTCGGCGAGGATGAATACGATGTTGGGCTTGGCCTCATGATGATCGGCCATCGTTTGGCTTGCCCAAGCGGCGAGCAGGCAAAACACCGCGCTGATGAGTAATGTCCTGTAATGGTTCATAAATTGTGGTTTAAACTGAACGGGAAACTACAGGTTATCGTCTTCCCAGTGAAGTCGAAACTCTGGAGAACGCTTGACCTGATGAGTGAGCTTGGCAGTTTTGTTTCTTGCTCAGCAGAACAATGGCTTGGAAACAACTCAGACGCTTTCGACTACCTGTATGGCTCCTTGTGTTGTGCTCGGCCGGTGGGCATGCGGCCAAGTTGAGCTTTCAGATTCAAAATAAAGAGGGCACGTTGCTACCGTGTCGAATCCACCTTTTCGACCAAATCAAAAAACCACAAAGAGCTGCCGGCTTACCGTTTTGGCGCGATCACTTTGTGTGCCCAGGAACGGCAGAGCTTGAGTTACCGACTGGACGCTACCGCTACGAGATCGAGCGCGGCCCGGAGTACGAACGGTTGAAGGGGCAAGTCGTCATCAGCAACGAGTCGCCGCAGTTGGTACGACTGTCCTTGAAACGCATTGCCAACCTTCGAGGCGAAGGTTGGTTTTCGGCGGATTTGCACATTCATCGCCCACTGTCGCAAATCGACCTGTTGATGCAAGCGGAGGACTTGGATTTTGCTCCGGTCATCACTTGGTGGAATCGCCGCAATCAATGGGAACCGCACAAGCATCCGCAGGCCGGGGAGGATGAGAGGGAAGGGGGGGCGCTTTTGTTTCACCGGATGTCTCGTCCTATCGATATCACGAAATCCACGCGCGAAGTACCGTCGCCGATGGTGTATGTCGAGCAATCGCGCAAGCAAAACCCTGGCGTGTGGATTGATATCGAGAAACCGTTTTGGTGGGACGTGCCGGCGTGGCTGGCCAGCGGCAAGATGCAATCGATCGGCGTAGCGAACAATCACATGTGGCGTAGTCAAATGTTCCCGACCGAGGCTTGGGGCAGGGAGCGCGACATTCAACGGTTGCCTTCACCCCTGGGGAACGGCTTTTGGACACAGGAAATCTACTACCATATTTTGAACGCCGGCATTCGCATTCCTCCTTCGGCTGGTAGTGCGTCGGGAGTGCTGGGTAATCCGCTTGGTTACAACCGGGTGTACGTGCATCTCGACGGCGTATTCAGCGAAACAGCCTGGTGGGAAGGCTTGGAGAAGGGGAACTGTTTTGTAACCAACGGTCCGCTGCTGCGGGTGCGTGCCAATGGCAGGC
>Ga0315333_10000138_pt1 | contig 21570 bp, 20 predicted proteins | sample M120034915metaG_FD_204521 | JGI IMG/M metagenome (GOLD analysis project Ga0315333, IMG submission 204521) | Ammonia-oxidizing marine archaeal communities from Monterey Bay, California, United States - M1 200m 34915 | ecosystem: Environmental > Aquatic > Marine > Intertidal zone | place: USA...
CATCCAGAACTGCAAAACTGCCTCACCGATATATTAAAACATTAGAAATCAGTGCTAATTCTTGCAAGCACAATCTATTTAAAGCAATAGCGCAACGTCCAGATTTGCCCTGGTTATCAAAAAATCGCACCTTAAATAAAATCTGCTTTTTTTGATACTAATAGGATTAACTATTGCTGGCCTTCAGCACCTATTTGGTTTTACAAGAAAAAATTACAGGCGACCATTATGACCGCCATTGTTAATACAAATGCTCCTTCAATTACAGACGCATAAACTGTGTGTTCAGCTAATAGATTCGCAGCCACCAGTAAAAAGAAAAATGTAATACTAATTAAAACTGCCGAAGCGAGAGAATTGTTTGCCACAGCCAAAGCTACCACCCAAGCAAATAACAAAGTACCTAAAAACTGAGTAACTAAGGCGGGTACTGACTGACCGACATTTACATCAATATCGATACCAACACCTTGGGCCCATTTAACGCCAAACATCTTTCGCGAGTACCAAAGCGCATTCAACATAAAACAGACAATAGTACTGCTTCCCACAGCCAACCAATTGACATTTGTGAACAAAGCATCCATTGAACTCTCCCGAATAGTTTTGCTTAAATAGTAGAGCGGCCTCTGTTTTAATCTCTTAACTATTTCATATTTAGTTCAGCCACCTTTACCGAACTTCAACCTTAAAGAGTTTTTATGCTGCCTGGAACAGACCCGCAAAACAGCGTACTCTAGTTCCCTTAACAGACTTTGATCGATGTTAGTCAACATTAAGAGGGGCCCATGAATATTCAAAAATCTCTTGCTATCCTGCTAATTCTATTACCTATAAGCATAGGACCGCTCCAGGCTCAGAATTCTGGATTCGATGGCCTTAAAGCGGAAGCCGTCGCGTCCGTAGATTCAATGCAGAAACTTACGCAAGAAATTATCGATAGTCTGTTTTCATTTTCAGAATTAGGTTTTCAAGAATTCGAAACCCAACGCTATCTTACAGAGCTGCTCCAGGATAATGGTTTCGATGTAGAACTTGGAATCGCAGGCATTCCCTCGGCCTGGTGGGCCAGCTGGGGTAGCGGCGAACCCGTGATCGCTTTAGGGTCTGACGTTGACGGCATCCCACGCGCCTCGCAAATGCCAGGTGTGGCCTACCGCCAACCCATGATTGAAGGTGCACCAGGGCATGGCGAAGGGCATAACTCTGGTCAAGCGGTGAATATTGTTGCCGCATTAGCTGTTAAAGAAATAATGGAACGGGAAAATCTACCTGGAACAATTGTATTGTGGCCCGGGATTGCAGAAGAACTTCTCGGGACAAAAGCCTGGTACGCTCGCGATGGGCTCTTCGAGGGTGTTGATGCCGTACTCTTTACTCATGTTGGCAGAAATTTAGGAGTAAGCTGGGGCCGCGCTCGAGGAACGGGGCTCGTTTCAGTTGAGTATTTATTTGATGGCGAAGCAGCACATGGCGCAGGCGACCCTTGGGAAGGGCGCAGTGCTTTAGACGCAGTCGAATTAATGAATATCGCCTGGAACTTTCGTCGCGAGCATTTACATCCCTTGCAACGTTCCCATTATGTGATTAGCAATGGTGGAGACCAGCCCAACGTAGTGCCTTCTTCCGCCAGCGTCTGGTATTTTATTCGAGAAGTCACAGCTGACGGAATTCGCCAAAATTTTGCAACACTACAACAGATCGCCGAAGGTGCCGCACTTATGTCAGACACCTCAGTAACACGGCGTATAGTAGGTGCCGCCTACCCAAGACATTTTAATCGTCCAATCGCGCTGGCGATGGATCAAAATATCCAAAATGTAGGTTTGCCACAATGGTCAGAAGATGATCAGCAATTCGCGAAAGCACTACAAACACTGATGGGATCAGAGGATCCACAAGGACTAGCAACAGAACTTTCAGGAATTACCCCAGATTTGGAAGAACCGATATCTGGAGGTTCTGATGATATCGGTGATGTGGCGTGGAATGTGCCAACTATCACCTTGCGCTACCCATCTAACGTGAGTGGACTTCAAGGACACCACTGGTCAAGTGCCATGGCAATGGCAACGCCTATCGCCCACAAAGGAGCAGTGGCCGGCGCCAAAGTAATCGCCACTACGATGCTCGATTTAGTGCAATCAGATACCCTTGTCGATGAAGCCCATTCTTATTTTGACGATGTACAAACTGCTGATGAAGAATATCAACCTTTTATCGGTCCTGAAGATCCACCTGCGATTGAAAAGAACGAAGATATAATGGCGGAATTTCGACCCTTGTTACAAGATTTATATTATGACCCATCCCGTTATGATACCTATCTTGAACAGTTGGGTATCGATTATCCTCAATTAGAAGCCACAGAGATTCGTCGAAATTAATCACCATAAGATCAACCTTTCATTAGCGAAGCTCTTAAGCTTAGTAGTATGTTTACTAAGCTTAAGTGTCCACTCTTTCGCGCAACAAGAACTGCAATCATTGGTAGATAGCACTCTCGATCCTGATCAGCGCCTGCAAGAGATTCGCAATCTGAACACATCAGAAAGCGAACAAGAACAACCTCGAGAACTCAATGTGCTCGCACCTACTATCGCGGTAGAAGAAATTGATCGCGCCGTAGTTAATAAATTAATGCAAGAGATTAGCAACGACCCCGAAACAACTAAAACAAGGCTAGCAGCTTCAGACGCACAACTGGAAGATATTTTTATCATAATCTCAAACGCTCGCAGCTTTATCAACAACAGCGAAATGGCGAACGTTCGAGCCATGTGCAATGCCTGGAATCGCTCTGAACTAGAGGATGATTCGCGGATCGAAGAAGCCTTGAATGCCTATAAAAGAAGAGAGCAATTCACTAAAGATTTTATAGCAAAATATTATCGAATCGTTTTAATGGATATTGAAGCGGTGTTACAAGGACCAAGCCTCGTGAGGTTTTCAAGCTATATGGAAGATCGCCGCAGGCGCATGGCTAGCTCAGGGGCAATTACTTGGGGGGCTGTCGTTGAAAATGTTACAAGTGGCCGAGAAGCTGTACACTTTCATTGTAGGCGCAATTAATTCCCTTTTCTTAGGTAAGGAGACAGAAGTGCAGTCCAGCTGTTTTGAAGTAAACATAGAAAATAATATTGCTCATATAGTTCTAAATCGTCCAGAAAAGCGAAACAGTATGATTCCAGAATTTTGGGATGATCTTCCTAGAATCGTAAAGCAGATCGAGGCCGGGTCCTTGGCACGCGTCATTGTGATTTCTTCAACCGGTCCTCACTTTACATCTGGAATAGATACCTCAATTTTAGGCAGTTCAAAGGAACAAGGGACAGATTCTGAAGGGATAGAAAAATTTAACCGACAGCAGGGTGCAAAATTCTATGACACCGTTAAATATTTACAGCGGACTTTTTCGTGCATAGATGAATGCAAGGTCCCGGTGCTAGCTGCAATTCAAGGTGGTGCCATCGGAGGCGGTGTTGACCTAATAACTTCTTGTGATATGCGCTACATGACCAGCGACGGATTCCTTACCATCTTCGAAATCAATATTGGTATGACGGCTGATGTAGGAACGTTTCCGCGCATTACAAAGCTATTACCTGAAGGAATCGTAAAGGAATTGGCCTATACAGGGCGAAGAATGGAAGCAGCAGAAGCTAAGTCCCTAGGCATCGTAAATGAAGTGTATTCTGACCATGCGACTATGCTCCAAGAAGTCATGAAAATTGCGGCAGCAATAGCTAGCAAAGCACCACTCGCAGTCTATGGAAGTAAACGCATAATCAACTACGCACGTGATCACAGTACCGCTGACACTTTAGATTATATTGGCATTTGGAACGCCAGCATGTTGCAGCAAAGTGAAATAAAAGAAGCTATTACAGCGGCTGGCGAGAAACGCAAAGCAGACTTCGTAGATCTTCCAGTCGCTAGAAAAAAAATGAGTGGCGGCTTAACTGATCAGTAATACGAGCTGATCAATAATAAATCTAGAAAAGATTCCACTAATGCTGGCACAGCACATATAGACATTTGCGGCCTCCCCTCTTACTCTTAGCCCCATAACAACGAGAAATAGAGAACCATTATGTTTGGCAAGGTATTCCAGATACAAAAACTATTCAGCCTTTTACTCATAGGTATGTGTGCTGCAAGTTTGACTCATGGCCAGCAACCGGACTTAAGCTCAGTAAAAATCACACGCCTCGCTGATAAGCCCATTATTGGGCCAGATATTCATCCAAGTACGGGTGTTAATATACAGGGGCCATCCCTAATTCGGGTGCCTGACTGGGTCGAAAATCCTCTTGGGAAATACTATCTCTACTTCGCCGACCACAAAGGTCTCTATATTCGGCTAGCCTATGCTGATGAACTCACTGGTCCTTGGCAAATTCATTCGCCTGGCAGCCTCAAAATCGAACACTCTTACTTTGCGCCTACACCACCTCCAATTTCTGACGAACTACTAGCTGAACTTACAGCTGCCCGAAGCGGAGTTTCCGGATTAGGCTCTCCTGTTTCGCACGATCTGGCCCTTGAATTTACCCTCCCCCATATTGCATCACCGGATGTCCATGTAGATGATGAAAATCAAGTAATCATCATGTACTACCATGGGCTAGAAGGACCAGCTTTCCAACATTCTCGGGTCGCTACATCAAAAGATGGTATCGATTTTTTTGCCCGTGAAGAAAATCTCGGTCGAACTTACATGAGAGCTTTTGAGCATGATGGCATAACCTACGCACTTGCCATGCCTGGTCAGTTCTATCGATCTGAAGATGGCTTTACTAATTTCGAGGAAGGACCTCTCTTATTTGTATCCAATATGCGCCATTCGGCAGTCATCGTCAGAGGTGATTATCTCTATGTGTTCTGGACTCGTGTTGGAGACGCACCAGAAAGCATTATGTTAAGCACTATAGAACTGACTTCAGACTGGATGGACTGGGAAGAATCTACTGAAGTAGTGCTATTAAAACCAGAGTTCGAATGGGAAGGCGCAAACGCACCAATTGAACCGTCAGTGCGAAGCACAGCGTATGGACAAGTAAATCAGCTTCGTGATCCTGCTCTGTATGTTGAAGACGGTTTGATCTATTTACTTTATGCAGTCGCCGGCGAAAGCGGTATAGCCCTGGCAAGAGTAGATTTCTAAAATTTGGTGAGTTTTCGACTTACCAATGAATTACTAAAAGACAATTAAAGGTATAAATCATTGCTGAAATCAATAATAGCCATTGTTGCAGTACTTTTTATCAGCGGCGGCCTTGCGGTCGCTGGAAGTCAAGGTAGCGTCTACGTTCCTCGAGTTCCTCTGTTTGCTATCTGTGCCAGTATTGGTTTTGTCTTGCATTGGCTGGTTTTCATTCCCGGCTTTATCTATCAAACAGAACACTACTTTGATTTAACTGGATCGATATCCTACATCGCTAGCGTTGCAGTGGCAGCAGTGCTGCATCCTAATTTAGACCCGAGAGGGTTCATTATCTGTGTGCTTATCTTTATTTGGGCAGCACGACTGGGTAGCTTCCTATTTATTCGCGTCAAGAAGGCCGGACAAGATCGACGCTTCACAGAAATGAAAACTCGCTTCTGGCGTTATCTATTAACCTGGACTCTGGGTGGTGCCTGGGTGTTCATCACTACAGCAGCAGGTCTGGCAGCGATTACCTCAATGACTCAGCGCCCCTTGGGAATATGGATTATTCTCGGCATATTATTGTGGACAATCGGATTCTCTATCGAAGTCATAGCAGACCGGCAGAAAACTCGTTTTCGAAAAGACCTAGAAAATTCAGAAAATTTCATAACAACTGGCTTATGGAATTATTCCCGTCATCCAAATTATTTTGGAGAAATTATTTTATGGCTAGGTATTGCAGTCATAGCCTTTCCAACCTTAGTTGGCTGGCAATTTCTCACGCTTATTTCCCCATTCTTTGTTACTTTTCTGTTAATCAAAATTAGTGGTGTAAGATTATTAGAAGAAGGTGGTCAAAAACGATGGGGGGATGACCCCGCCTATCAAAAATATCTCGCAACGACTTCTGTATTAGTTCCATTGCCTAAAAGAAGCGATCAACAAGTTTAGGGATTATATTATGAAACTTCCGCATGGTTTATTTTCGCCTCTTGCAGGACTACTGCTTTTTGGCGTACTGATTCCGACCATTCAGGCTCAACAAACATTAAGCCTCAGACAGTCTTGCCCCTTACTGACTAATATCACTCTACCCGACACTACGCTTTCCTCTGCAGAAGTCGTTGAAGCAAATGGCTTTACCCCTCCACGAACAAATAACACCATGGGAACACCGGCTTTCTGCCGAATAGTGGGAGTCACTTTACCCGCTGTAAATTTTGAAGTGTGGCTACCACTTGATAATTGGAATGGCAAATATAATGGTGTTGGTAACGGCGGCATGGCAGGCGTCATCAGTTACGCAGCAATGGGCGGCGCTTTAAATCGGGGTTATGCCACTGCTAGCACCGATACCGGGCATAACGCAAATGGTGGTTTATTTGATGCCTCTTGGGCATCCGGCAGACAAGATTTAATCGAAGACTTCGGTCATCGTGGTTTACATGTGACAACGGTCAACGCAAAGACCATTACTGAGGCCTTTTATAGCAATCCTCCTGCATATTCTTACTACACTGGCTGCTCTAAAGGCGGACAAATGGGCTTAATGGAAGCCCAACGCTACCCGGAGGACTTCGATGGTATCGTCGCTGGTGATCCTGCCAACGAGTGGACACGATTCTATACTGGCGCCCACCTTTGGTATTCACTAGCGATGCTAGATAACAATCAAGAAGGGTGGATTCCCCCTGCAAAAATGCAAGCCTTTGGCAACGCTGTGAATGCGGCCTGTGATGTCTTAGATGGAATTGAAGACGGCATATTGCAAAACCCTCTAGCCTGCAACTTTGAACCAGCATCAATTCAATGTCCAGCTGGAGTGAACAACAACTCATGCCTGACATCACAACAAGTCACAGCCGTTGAAAAAATTTGGTCAGGGAAAACTAATTCTGCCGGCGAACTAATCTATCCGGGGTTAGTTCCTGGTGGTGAAGCCGATCCGGGTGGCTGGAGTCGCTGGGTAACTGGTGTCGAACCTTTTACCTCCTTGCACTGGCTAGGAGGCGAAGGCTTCTTTCGCTGGTTTGTCTTCGATGATCCCGAATGGGATTTTCGCAACTTCGATTACGATACAGATTTGGACTACGCGCTGCAAAAAATAGGAACCGCTGTTGATTCAGACAATCCAGACCTTCGCCCCTTAAGAGATAATGGCGCCAAACTACTTGTTTACCACGGCTGGAGCGATCCTGATATTTCTCCAGTTGCGTCGATAAATTATTTCGAAAGTGTAGTAGACGTGATTGCTGACGACATGCGCGCAACCAACTACGAGACTGCACTAAAGAGTACGCAAAATTTCTTTCGCCTATTTATGGTGCCTGGTATGGGACACTGCGCGGGCGGCCCGGGACCAGATAGGTTCGATGCGTTGTCTGCAATTGAGAACTGGGTGGAGAATGGTATAGCACCTGACTCAATGCGGGCATCAAAAATTCAGAATGGAGAAGTGACTCGCAGTAGGCCACTTTGTGTTTATCCTGAAGTGGCAACTTACACTGGCATAGGCAACACGGATGAAGCGGAGAATTTTTACTGTTCAGCTCCTGCTGGTCCTTAACTTCTTACTCACTTAGAAACCAAAGAATCAAAGAAATCAGAGTAACATTACTCTGACGTCTGATTATTTTTTTGAGTCGGCCTAGCCATGCTATCAAATTCGCAAATTCAAATATGGAAAGAAGAAGGCGCCGTTGTTTGCCAGTTACCCGCAAAAGTCATTGACCCAGTGCTGACGTGGCTAAATGTCAATTTTACAATAGACCAAATAGACACCGATTTTCTGGATTTTGGAAGTCCTGAAAGAAAGTTCGAATTTCCAGCCTTTATCAACCCCCTTGATGATCTGGTACTCAGTGAGCCTCTTATAATAGCGGCTCAAAAATTGCTCGGCACAAAAGATATTCGGCTAATTCAAGCGGATCTATGGCCCAAAATTGGTGTGACTGACGATAATCATGAGGCTCAAGCTAATACTGACCAGCGGATGCACATGGACTACGGCAACAACTCACTATTGCACCCGCAGTGGGATGCGCCGGATGCCGTCGCTGCAGTCATTTATTATGATGATTTTAATGAGACTGGTGGCGGAACAGGGTATGTTCCGCGTCGCGGAGTAGACGACCCCGTGTATCAACCACCCTATGTAAATATGCCAGGTCAGGCCGGTAACCCCTTCTTTAATGACCGAACAACTGTTGAGAATTGGTTTGAACAAAATAATCCTAAAATTTACGAACTGAGACAGCAACTCTACAAGCGAGAAGAAGTTGTAAAGTTTAAACCTGGTACTATTCTTTTTTACCGTCATGACTTGTGGCATCGGGGTCGTCCACTCGCAGCAGGCAAACTTCGTCGAGTCCACAACCTGGCCTGGAAACGTGCTGACGCACGAGGTGTTTGCCATTGGAATGAGGGGTTTGCGCGAGAAAGTTACTACGGTAAAGTTGAGTCAATTATAGGCCGGAGTACACCGCTACAACGCAGCGTTTTGGATTTCCCTCTACCTGGAGATGATTATTGGACTATAGAGAAACTGAAGAATGTAGAAGCACGATTTTCCGTTTACGGATTTGACAGCTCAGTGTATCTTGAAAAAATTAAAAGGACGTCTAGCGCTTGAACTCAAGTCAACAAAAATGAGAACAAACAGTCGAGAATGATGGGTAGACCTGAATTAACTAAAAAAATACCTTCTCTGCTATGTTTTCTAAGCATCTTATTATGTTACAGCAAGACATTCGCTCAAGAGATACCTAGAACACCAGACGGTCGACCGGATTTTCAGGGCAATTGGAACAATCTGCATCAAACACCCTTGCAGCGCCCAGCGAGTTTAGGCGACAAGCAATCCTATACCGCCGAAGAAGCAGACGCTCTGGTGAATCAGGCAGAACAGGGAATTACCGAACGAGCCTCACCGCTTAACCCAGATCGCCTCCCCCCTGTCGCTGGCTCAAGAGTTACTAATCAGGCAGATGACGATTTTGACGAATTTCCGATTGGTATTGCTAGGATAAATGGAGAGTACCGCACCTCATTGGTTATTGACCCTCAAAACGGCAGAATTCCGCTTAGAGAAGAATCGAAGCGCCAAGATTTTTTTTCTACTTTGCTCGCCTCTGGTCGCTACTTAGACGGACCTGAATTTGGCTGGGCTGCGGAGAGATGTCTAATTGCCGGTCCACAACTGTCATTGATGTTCCAACGCGGCCTCTCACCTTATGCACAGATCGTGCAAACTAGAAACTACCTAATGATTTTGGGTGAGTATCCTTATGACGCCCGCATCATTCGCATTGATAGTGAGCACCCAGTGAACGGTTTTCCCAAGTGGATGGGCGATTCTATTGCACATTGGGAAGGCGACACACTTGTCATTCACACCAATAAATTTCGCGCCGAACATTCCTATCCTCCTATTTTGTCGACTGACTTATTTGAAGTCGAAGAGCAGCTTTCCTTAACTGCTGATGACAAAATTTTGTACCAATACACAGTGACAGATCCAAATTTATATACCCAAGCCTTTACAGCAGAAGTACCTTTTACCCGCATGGAAGCAGGAAGAGTTCTCTATGAATACGCTTGTCACGAAGGAAATTATTCTTGGGCCAACTCACTAAGAGGTGCGAGAATGGAAGAGCGAAACACTGAAAACTAAATAAGAGCCGACTCATCATTAGACCGACCTTCAACAGTAGCAAGGCTGATTCGCTGCTATTATTCTTTGTTCCTGTTATCCGGCAATACTTTCAGCTTTGGGTCTTCTAAACCACCAAATGCATTAAACAGCGATTTAAAGAACGAGCTCAGCTCCAAAGTCATCACCGCGAACTCTTGATCAAATTTCTGTGCCGCACTCTCTTCTTCAAAACTTTCTGCTTCTTCTTTCATGGTATCAAAGCGCAAGCGCTTAATTGCCAGATCAGTATCTATAGCACAGCTCAAAATACTATTCCAAAGCACTCCTAATTGAGATACATGTTTGCCCGCACTGAGATGGCTTTGTATCTCATCACTTATCAAATCTTGACTTTTGCAGCGGACGATATTGGTCTGATCTTGCGGGTTCACGAGTTGACAGTCATCATGAATCTCGAATTTATCTGTGGCTTTTTGATTTTTCAGCCACTGCGTCATTACGCTGCCGGGTTCACGCTTACTGTCAGGTAAAGCCACAGGAAATGATCCTAGGGTGTCACGTAACAGATTTAAGAACTCTTCTGCTTTAGGTGCTGTCGCAGTATCAACCACCAAGAGTTTTTCTTTGACAGCGATATAAGCATGAATCCGCGCCGAGCGAGTAAACGCACGGGGCAATAAGCTAGAGAAAACATCATCCTGGATCTCACGCCGCTCTTTACGATAGATTTTACGCGCCTGTCGATGCTCTATTTCGCCTACTTTTTCATCAGTAGCTTCTCGCACTACAGTCGCTGGCAATAAGCGATCCTGCTTTTGAGCACACAGCATGATGTAGTCACCAACGACGTGAGTAAGCATAGGTTTATTACCTTCATCCTCGCTGAGGAATGCAGCATTACCCAAAGGACTAACCCATCCTATGCAGGATTTTTCATAGCTGGTACAAGGAATGAAGGCATTTTCTATCAATTGCGCTTCAAGTTCTTCTACGGATAAATTAAATTCTTGAGTCAGGCAAAACAAACGAAGATTTTTAAACCACATAACTACTGCTATACACTGGTAAAAATAGGATTAGAGTCGGACTCAGATTATGCAGTAAAACGCGTGAAACAGGTAGAAAATTAGGAGAGCCTAGAACAATAACTGGTCTTTAACTCGTGAAATTCTTACCATCGTGGTCGCGTGCTGACATAGCTTGGATCATCGGTGAGTTGGATTAAAACGCCAGTGGGAATATGAAGTTTAAAAATTTCCCAATTCCCTGTTCTATCTGATTCGAATATAAGAGAATTTCCATCTCTGGAGAACCAAGGATGACCGTCATTCGCAGGATGTTGGGTAAGTTTCTTTGCAGCGGCGTCCGAGTTTTCCAGATTCAATAAGAGTATATCGTCTGTTCCACCTTCAGTAGTTGAATTTGATTGCCAGGCTACACTTGCTCCATCGATTGAAATTGCGGCTCTCCTGTTTCGGAATCCCCAATCAGCTATTGTTCGATCAGTACGGTTTCCCTGGCCATCAAAAGTGCTAAGGATAATAGCGATAGCCCTGCCCGATCCTGCATGTGATTGCTTTTCATTTTGATAAACGACACTCATGTTTGCACTGACACCATTACTTACACGAGCACTCGCCGGAATGGGATGGACAGCAGTAATACTCCCACCAATTTCAGTTAACAGCCGATTCTCGCCCTCGCATTCCTGAGTATAAGTCAGCACTTCATCATCAAGAGAAAGTGCGGCATGGTGTAGCGCACAATTAGATCGTTCACGCAGGACTTCTCGCTCTCCCGTGTACAAATCTTCTTTATAGAGTCGAGCTATTCCTTCCCTGCCGACCTCTGCATTTTCGAATTCTGCATAAATAAAAAATTGACCATCACTAGTTACTGAAGGGTGATCAAGATGTTTCGCTGCGCTCCCACTACCAGGGTGTTTGAGTAGCGAAAGATAGCTACCGTTTGATTCCATAACCCAAATGCTGGCACCACCATAAAATCCTGGAATATCAGGTGTCGCTGCATTAGGCCCTGTATTATCAAAACGCTGGAATATCACGGGGTTAATATACTGATATTCCTCGGCTGCAAATACGACACGAGAAAATAAGCTAAGAAATGAAAGGCTGATCATAAGTAGACGGTTAAGTGAAATCATACATTTCGCTCAGCGCTATAATAAAAAATATCAGTATACAGCGGTTGTGGAGAATCGGCTCATGAAAAACATCCAAACCAGACAAGCTCAAGAGTGCAACACCTATAATTACTAAATAAATCCTCACAAGCTCCTTCTCTCTTCGGCTACAGTAAAAGTCAGGTCAAATATTTTTGATGGGTTAAACATCAGCTGAGCTCTGGTTCCTTGAAGTCACAACCTTGCACCAGGAATAGGATTACTTTACCTTTGGCGCTCCCTGAGCAATAGAAATACAAAGGCAGAACGCATGTCCTGGCAAGATGAGATAGATGAAATAAAAAGGCGGGAAGCCCTCGCACAAGAAATGGGTGGCGATGAACGCATTCAGCGCCAACACGACAATGGGCGACTAACGGTGCGTGAACGCATTGAAGCACTGGTTGATACCGGCAGTTTTCATGAAATAGGAGCGCTTGCTGGAAAGGCAGAATACAGTGCTGCAGGCGAGCTGAAAAACTTCACTCCTTCTAATTTTGTCTTAGGGACCGCTAAAGTAAATGGCCATCGAGTCGTGTTAGGCGGTGATGATTTTACTGTCCGTGGTGGTGCGGCGGATGCCAAGGTCGGCGACAAGTCAGGTTACGGTGAACAATATGCATTAGAAATGCGGCTCCCACTTATTAGGCTAGTTGATGGTAGCGGTGGCGGAGGCAGCGTTAAAACCCTAGAAATGGTTGGCCATTCCTATGTCCCAGCACTCAAAGGTTTTGAAAAAACCATGCAGCTAATGGGAGTTGTCCCTGTTGTTTGTGCTTGTATGGGATCAGTTGCTGGTCTCGGCGCAGTTCGGGTTACGATCTCTCATTTTTCTTTGATGATAAAGGAAACTAGTCAACTATTTGTTGCCGGGCCTCCTGTTGTTGAAAGAGGGTTTGGCAAGCCAGTCGAGAAAAATGAACTGGGCGGATCGCAAATTCACGCCAACTTAAGCGGCGCAGTAGATAACGAAGTAGAAACAGAACAAGAAGCTTTTGAGATGATTAAATGCTTCCTGTCTTACCTGCCACAGAACGTATGGCAAGTCCCTCCCCGGATTGAAAATAATGACCCAGTCGATCGTCGCGATGATAGTTTAATGACTGTGATTCCAAGAGATCGACGGAAGATGTACCAAGTACGGGAAGTCGTAAACTCAGTTGCAGACAAAGATTCTTTCTTTGAAATTAATCCTGGTTACGGCAAATCCTTAGTAGTTGGATTAGCTAGAGTAAACGGTTATGCAGTTGGCATCATGGCAAACGATACATGTTTTGATGGCGGCGCAGTTACTGCCACCGCTTCAGAAAAAATGATGCGCTTTGTTGACCTTTGTGACACCTTTCACCTACCCATGGTAAATCTGGTTGATAATCCAGGTTTTCTCATCGGAGTAAAAGCAGAAGAAGAAGGTACTGTGCGCTTAGGCAGCCGAGCCTTAATGGCGGTATATCAATCTACCATTCCTTGGGTATCCGTGATTATTCGACGCTGCTATGGCGTAGCTGGCGGCGGTCATGGAAGAGACGGCCTAAACCTGCGCTATGCCTGGCCTTCTGCGGACTGGGGGTCACTTCCGATTGAGGGTGGGGTGCAAGCTGCTTATCGTCGAGATATCGAGGCGGCTGCAAACCCAGACGAACGAAGACGGGAATTAGAAGGTATGCTAGAGCAATATCGCTCCCCACTTCGCACTGCTGAAGCGTTTGGCATTGAAGAAGTTATCGACCCCAGAGATACTCGAAAAATTCTTTGTGATTGGGTAACGTTAGCCTATGAAATAATCCCAACGCAGCTCGGACCAAAGAGCCGCACACCGCGACCATAACTTAATGCAGCATCTCAAACCAGGAGTGTTTACCAGCCCTTAATTCTTAGAAGCGAAATTTTAGTGGTAAACTTAGTTTATTCCGCAAATAATGCATTGCCTAAACTATTCTCGACTGGTTTCAATAATGCCGAAAAAATCTCTTATTTTTATCGTTAGCTGGCTGATTCTTTCTTGCCAATCAGGTCCTCGTTTTAAGCAGATGACTGAACAAGAACTTGCTACCTACAACATGGAAAAACCAGTCTCAGAACGGGTGTATTGTTACGAAAAAGAATCAATAAGTAGCCGCATCCCTCGCTATGTCTGTGAAACACTTGGCGAGCTCTATAACGAATCTGGCAACAATGCGATGAGTATAGAAAATTTGATACCGAACGGATCAGTATTCACGATTAACTAGATTGACAAAGTACACTTGGTGTCAGTTCTAGCATGCATAAGACCGAAAGAATACTCCACTTTTCTAAAAACTGATTGGAGTAAGAGTGGATATCAATTAAGCTTTTTTATCTAGTTGATTCGCCAGTTTAAATAAACCGATCTGTGCAGCAGCCTGAATAGCCGCTAATTGGTTATCTTGGAGATCCTGCCAAGTTGATTCATGTTTCGCAAAAGGATCAATAACCCCACTATCTTCGCCACTTAGCGCTTCCATAATTGCGATTCCACAAAATGGTACATAGCCCGCAGAATAACCACCTTCATGAACGATTAACAAACGACCATCACAATGGATCTCTGCTGCCTCCACTAATAGCTGCGTCATAGATCGATAATGATGAGATAACAACATCATGTGACCAAGAGGATCCCAGGTTGAAGCATCCAATCCATTAGCAACTAAAATCATATCCGGCTTAAACAAATCCAAAGCTGGAAGAACAATTGATTCAAAAGTCGACCGATAAGCGCCACCCCCACTTCCCGGCGGCAAAGGCACATTAATATTAAACCCATCTCCCTTACCCTCACCCGTATCATTGATCATTCCAGTGTTATAGGGATACAACGAATCCTCATGAAGAGAAATCGTTAATACAGTCGGATCATCATAGAAAGCTGACTCAGTTCCGTTGCCATGATGCACGTCCCAATCAACTACCGCGATACAATTAATGTTATCTCGCTTTAATAATTCCTTGGCGGCGATTGCTACATTAGAAAAAATACAGAAGCCTCTGCCGCGATCAGCTTCAGCATGATGACCGCAAGGCCGGACTAAGGCATAAGCGTTTTTCACCTCACCCTTTAGAATTGCGTTGCCCGCAGATATAACTCCACCTGCTGCCAATAAAGCAATCTCATAACTACCAGGGCCGAATGGAGCTGATTCCCCAGCATTACCTCCCCTGTCCGCGCTAAGCGCCTTAATTTGCGCAACATATTCCGGGGTATGAACACTACAAATTTGTTCAACAGTTGCGGGACTTGGATTAATGGACTTTAGTTTCTGAGTAAAACCATAAGCATCCATCAAGTTTTTTAGCCGACGCTTAGTTTCTGCATTCTCAAAATGTACCCAGGGCTGAAAATCTCCTGAGACCGGCAGTACACCCAGGGCATTGCCTGTCTCATGCCACATGTACTTCTCGTGCCAAACAAAACCTGTAGAATTCAATTCATACTTCCTGGCAACCAGATTTCAATTACTTTTCAATTTCTCTTGAAGGATCACAACTTAGCGATTCTCTAAGTAAAGTCGTTCCATCCTGTCTAGCTCTGCCTTTCTAGGATGCACTGTAGATCCCACTTTTACATCTAATATCTGTACCACATCAGTACTAGCGTCATAGGTCGGCCAATTAGGGAGACCTGGTCCGTTTGGATTTCCAGTTCTGGCGAAGTTCACCCAGTAGTCGGCAATAGTTTCCGACAACGCACGATCCGCATCGTCCCAACCTAAGCCGACAACATCAAGGTTATCGAATACATAAGCCAACTCCCCTGAGTGATAAGCACCCAGAGTGCGTTGACCACCGTCATTGTTTAAATCCTTTTCCTCTGGCACATAAAGGCGGAATACTGGTGGTTTTCTGGTAAAGAAATACACATAGGCATCATCACCGCGAGCCTCAACCAGTCTAGCCCACATACGCGATGATAATATAAAACCATCATCGCCGGTGATGACCTTCCGCGCATCTAAGGGGGATTCTTTGACTATGTCATTATAGGCAGCTTTGACTTCTGTCGCAGCCTCACCAAATGCAGACTGAAGATAGCTATCGAGTTGCTCTTCAGTTATTTCAGGACTTAATTGCTGCAAGCCAAAATACTCATCAGCCAAGCCACCCACCATCACAGGTATACGATTCTGCTGTCCAGACTGCAACTGATTATAGGGTCGATCAGGAATCACATGACCATCGATTAGTGGCCCTCCACCAGAGCCAGCTGTACTCATTGCTGATATTATTTGCTGTGGTGGCAGTTCGCGCATTGCTTCTAAGGCGCTATCTCCGGTTCCCACAATACCTAGGGCTCGCGCAAAAGTTTCACCGCGTTCATGACCTTGCTCCGCGAGAGTATTTGAAGTTTTGATACACCCTGGTGATTGGCCAATCACACCATGGACCAGACCTTCAGAGAGCGGGGATGACATGATTAAGCAAACATCAGTTCCTCCTGCAGACTGCCCAAAGATCGTGACTCGACTCGGATCACCCCCGAAGTCAGCAATATTGTTCTGTACCCATCTAAGTACTTCTATTTGGTCGAGTATGCCGTACATGCCTGAAGAATTTTGTTCGGATTCACTGGTTAGTGCAGGGTGTGCAAGAAAACCAAAGGCGCCGAGCCTATAGTTGGCAGTTACGACAACTGCGCCCCGTGAAGCCAGATTAGAACCTTCAAAAATTAAAGGACCACCATGTCCAGCGGTATTACCGCCTCCATGAAACCACACCATCACCGGCAAGTTTGCATTGAGATTATCAGCTCCACTGAACACATTGAGATAGAGACAATCTTCGGATCGATTTAGATTCCCTCGCGCATAAAGTGAATCATCAGAATTTCTAGCCTGCCAACAAGCTGGTCCTGCACGATCAGCCTGCCTAACGCCGGCGAAAGGAATCGCTGGTGCTGGTGGTTTCCAGCGCAAGTCTCTTACTGGCGGCGCCGCATAGGAAATACCCTGAAATACTGAAACTCCATCCGCGTACTGAGAAGCAAGACCTTCATATATCCCACTATCTGTTGTCACTTGGCTAACTTCACCGACAGCAACTGAGACAGGCAGAGAAATCAACCCACAAATTAGCAAAAATCTTTTTACGGGGGGCATAATATTTTCCTTCTAACAGGATCAAAGTTTCTAGAATGGATTTTTCTTCTTCAAAAAACTAAAGAATCAAATACTACAGAAATTCGTTACATCAATGGCTCAAGGCGCAATAACGCTCCATCTTCTTCGTCAACTAATACATAAAGGTTACCGTCAGGACCTTGTTGCACATCCGTAATTCTTGCTTTTATTTCTCGCAGGATTCCTTCCCGGCGGATCTCTTCTCCTCGACTATTAAATACAACTCTTTCAATATGACCTGTTCCTGGAATCCGGCCTTCCATCATCGAGCCGACGAACAGGTTATTATTCCATTCCGGAAAGGCTTCACCAGAATAGAAAGTGATACCTGATGGAGCAATTGACGGCCACCAGATTACTTGAGGTTGCTGAAATTCATCGGACCATTGCTCATTGCTAACCCAATCACCACGGTACTGTCGACTATAGGAAACAATTGGCCACCCATAATTAGTTCCTGCTTGAATAATATTTGCCTCATCGCCCCCCTGAGGTCCATTCTCAGTAGCCCATAGCTCACCAGAATCTGGATGAAAATCAAGGCCGATAATATTTCTATGCCCGACGGTATAAACTTCTGGCAGATATTCTCCAGATTCTACAAAAGGATTATCCGCTGCCGGGGTCCCATCATCATTAAGGCGTAATAACTTCCCGTAATGCACCGAAGGATCTTGGGCAAGATCATCTGTACCCGCATACATGTATGATCCACCAATCGACATAAGCAGTTTATTATCTGGAGTAAAAAGCAATTGAGCAGCTGCAATACTTCTATCCACTCCTGCAGCCTGGAAAATTTCAGTCACGTCACTCAATGTGTTTTCTTGGATACGAGCACGCGTAAGGGTGACTGCTCGTTCTTCTTCACCATCAACCATAATGGGCTTGTGATATGTGAGATACACTTGACGATCATCATTGGGATGCAATGCAACCGCCATCAAGCCTGAACGAAACTCGCCTGTAACCGTCTCTGGCACACCCGACAAATCCTCTGCTAACAATCCACCATCACGCACAACTTTCAGCTTGCCGGTATATCGTTCTGTAACCAGAATGTCTCCGTTATCACGAAATGCCATTGAAAAAGGATTTTCCAACCCTTTAATCGGTACAACTCTTATCTCGTCAATTTCAAAAGTATTAATTACGAAAGGCAGCCCTCGCTCGTATAAAGACAAAATATCAGAACCGCTTTGGGCTAAGGAGCTGCTAGAAATCACCAATCCCAATAAAGCCAAACCTACAACTCTTCTGCTTGATACTTCCACGATTATTATTCCTTTGTCAGTAGTTACGACTAATGATTATGTCCAGGCCCAAAGCCCGCAGCGGCCTGATAGTGCATACGAATCAAATCGCGACCAAAATCACCAGCGAAATCTCGCCACACTAAATGTACATGGTTGGCATTGTTCTGAGTATTATCATATTCAATCAGAAAACTAGGCCCCTGCACTCGATAGTAGTGTGCATCATCTTTTTCGGTACTGCCAATCCAAGCAAATTTTATATTATCCAAGCCCTCGTCGCGTATTGTACGTAGACGCTGATTGGCGATCACATCTGGCTGTGTTGATGTCAATTCCTCAACAATAGACATGAGCGCAAGTTTCTGTTGTGAATTGAGATCACCATAAGCTATACCGCTGTCATCCAAAGGACTAACCTCATGTTCGGCTGCTGTATAAATGTCACGCGGCACTTCTATTTCCAATATTGCTTGCGCCTGTTGATTTGAATCCAATGAAGTTACCAGGGCTCTTGCTAGATCTTCCTCTGTCGCAAGTACACGGGTACCTATTTTCTCTCCAGTTCTGACTTCCGCAGGGTTAGTGCCAAAGAATTGTGGAGAACTTGCTATACCCATGCCACGAACAAAGGTCCAATTGTAGGCCATGTGATGGCCTTCATAGCGCAAGGCCCAATTACTGTCACGACCTGGAGTGCCAAATACAGTGATGTAATAAAGCTCAGGGTCGCGATCAAATCGACCATTGACTTCTATTTCAGCTAACACTGATTCTAGATTTCTTACTGCTTCCGCTTTTTCATAGCCCTTTGCACTAAAGAAAACTTTCAATAGTGATTCGGCAGCCTGTCGCTGGATAGCATTCATAGATTTAAACGGCACGCCGTTTCGATCTCTGGGAATGAAGTGCCAATTGAAACGCTCTTCATCATCGAAATCATAGGTGCCATTGTTTCTTTGCTGAGCGGTCAAACTCGCAAGAAAAGTATCAGTCGCATCTACCATGCCTTGAGTTAGATCAAGACGCGCTTGCTGCCCATTGACAGTCGTTGCCAGAGGCATAAAGACAAGCATTAACAAGAGTTGACTTAGGCGGCGAAAGGTTAGTTTTATCACGGCATTGTCCTCCGTTTTAGCGGGCAATTATTTTCGAGGAATAGCAGAGCATAAACCCGCACCCAGGTGGCGTCCAGCGCATTCATCACCTCCTCGCCGGCTAACAGAGCAGCCGAATTGTAAGAGCGCGTAATTTCTGCCATAAATAGCATCCTTTTAGCAGCGGCGCTCAGAGAGGAATAGAAATGAAAGCGGTAAGAGTCAGAGAATACGGAGGCCCTGAGGCCATGTCTTACGATGAAGTAGACATACCCAGCATTGGTGAGAACGATGTTCTAGTAAAAATTGAAGCTTCGGGCATAAATTATATCGATACCTATCAGCGCTCAGGACTCTACCAAATTCCCCTGCCAGCTACCTTAGGCCTGGAAGCAGCAGGCACCGTTACAGAAACTGGTTCGAATGTAAGCAGTTTTCAATCTGGTGACCGCGTGGCATATACCAGTGTGCCCGGCGCCTATGCTGACTATGCAGTCGTACCTGAAGAGAAGCTCGTTAACCTCCCTGATGGTGTTGATTTTAACCAAGGGGCAGCTGCGATGTTGCAAGGGTGCACTGCTCACTATCTTTGTAAATCAACCTATGAGGTTAAAGCGGGTGATAGATGTTTAATCCATGCTGCCGCAGGCGGTGTTGGCCTTTTACTTATACAGATGGTTAAAAATGCTGGAGGCTTCGTTATTGGCACTGTCTCGACCGAAAAAAAAGCTAATCTTGCTAAATCAGCAGGCGCCGATGAAGTCATCCTGTACTCAGAGCAAAACTTCGAAACAGAAGTAAAGCGAATCACTGAGGGTGCGGGCGTCAATGTAGCCTACGATTCAGTGGGTAAATCGACGTTTCAAAAAAGCATCGATTGTTTATCCAAACTCGGATATATGGTCTTATACGGCAATGCCAGTGGTCCGGTTACCGAATTTAATCCAGCTACGCTGGGACCGAAAGGGTCGCTATTCCTTACTCGTCCCACATTATTCGATTACACAGCAGACCGGGAGTCATTAGAGTGGCGGACTAGTGATGTCTTTAATTGGATCGCTGAAGGCAGCTTGAATTTGCGAGTAGAACATTTTTATGCGCTCGCTGATGCCCAACAAGCCCACAAAGATTTGGAAGGCCGCAAGACCACTGGAAAAATAATACTGACACCTTAGCCTCAAATATTTATTAATAACAACCTACAATTGAAGAAGGCGTTTTATGAAAAAGTTCTTAATCTTACTAGCTAAATCTCTCATTCTGTTACCGGCTCTGGCAACTGCACAATCAATTGATTTTGGTCGTGGCGAGTTACCCGTAACTGTTCCAGAAAATTATTCTTCTGAAACACCTTCACCACTCATCGTATTATTACATGGGTACGGCAGCACTGGAGCTGGCCAAGATTCTTATCTAGGCTTTAGCCGAGTTGCCGATCGCTATGGTTTTCTTTTTGTTGCCCCTGATGGCGGCCAAGAAGCGAGCGGTCGCCGCGCTAGATTTTGGAATGCTACCGATGCCTGTTGCGATTTCTCTGGGGCGGATAACGGCGATTCAGATTACATTCACGGCATCATCAACAAGATGAAGGATGAATACACCGTAGACTCGAGCAGAGTTTATCTTGTTGGTCATTCCAATGGCGGCTTCATGTCTTACCAAATGGCTTACCGACATTCAAATGACATCGCCGCAATTGCGAGTCTTGCTGGAGCCAGCCACTATGAAACCCGAGATGCGCCTGGTAACCCAGTACACGTCCTACAAATTCATGGCACTAACGACACAACAATTGTTTATGAGGGTGGCGATATTCAAGGCAATAGTTATCCCAGCGCTATGGAAACGGTTACCCAATGGGCAACTTACAATGGGTGTTCTACAGAAGGTGCTGGACGCGAACTGCGAGATCTCGAGTCAAGTTTGGACGGCCATGAGTCGGAAGTTGTGCTGTTTGAAATAGGATGTGATGCTGGAGGCTCAGCCGAACTTTGGACAATTAAAGACGGTTCTCACGTACCAAGAGTCTCGGAAACTTTTAGTTCACAGGTTGTGGAATGGCTATATGCTCACCCGAAACAATAAGCAAGCTAT
>Ga0315333_10000148_pt1 | contig 20680 bp, 22 predicted proteins | sample M120034915metaG_FD_204521 | JGI IMG/M metagenome (GOLD analysis project Ga0315333, IMG submission 204521) | Ammonia-oxidizing marine archaeal communities from Monterey Bay, California, United States - M1 200m 34915 | ecosystem: Environmental > Aquatic > Marine > Intertidal zone | place: USA...
CCAATATGTGGTACTCTGGAACGCCATCTGGATATCATATCTATCACACTATGGGGTCGTGAATGGTCACGAGCTTTGTTCCGTCATTAAATGTGGCTTCAACTTGAATTGTATGAATAATATCTATAACTCCTGGTAAAACATCCTCTTTTTTTAATACATTTTTCCCAGAACTCATTAGTTCTGAAACTGATTTTCCATCCCTTGCTCCTTCTAAAATATGGTCTGCTATAATGGCTATGGATTCTGGATGATTTAATTTCAATCCTCTTTCTTTTCTTCTAATTGCTACCTGTGCTGCAGTAAAAATTTGTAATTTATCAATCTCTCTTGGCGTTAAAAACATAAATAAATTTTGTTTTTGGTGTATTTAAAAATTAAAATATCTAAAAATTTAACTTTGGCAAATTTCAATGATCCATATGTTATTAATTAATTCAATTTTAGGCAATACATATCATGAACATAATCTTAAAGAAAAAATTGAAAACGCGACACAAAATCATACCATAAAACAACTCTTTTTATCTAGAACCGATATGGAAAAATCTAGGTTACGTACGGAAACAGATGATGGAACTGAAATTGGGCTATCCTTTGAACCTGGAACAATTTTACATGATGGGGATGTACTAGAAACTGATTCCAATTTAATTATAATTCATCAATTACCTGAAAAAATAATATCTGTTAAAGTAAATGATGATCATCATTCTTCTTCTATACGTGTACAACTTGGTCATATTATAGGGAATAGACATCGTCCATTATCTATCACATCTGACGGTTATGTATTATTTCCAATTCATGATGAAAATGAAGTAGAGTTATTTGAGAAATTATTTTCTGAAATTATTCATCATATTTCAATGACTGTCGAAGATAAAATCTTTGTACCGAATCAAGGGATGAATGTTCATGAACACTGATTTGTCGGATCTGACATTGATGCAGCTTTCGGATTCATTTTTTCCTTCTGGCCTTTACACAATGTCAAATGGACTTGAAACAATATTCGATGAAAAACGTGCATCATCTGAAGGTGATGTTTATGATTTTCTTCAAGTTACTTTAGAACAACAACTCGGTCCTGCGGATTCTGTGGCATTATCAAATGCGTATGACTACGCTAAAAATGAAGATATATCTGAAATTATTAGGTGTGATGATGTTCTTTATTCGATGAAATTAATTCAAGAATCTCGTGCAGCATCATGTAGGGCGGGCTCACAAATGATAAAATGTGTTGCAGCTATATCGTCTAATAATTTTTTAAAAATATATTCTGAAAAAATTTCTAAAAATGAGGTACCTGGAACGCACCCTGTTGTTGCAGGTATTTGCAGTTTTGTTATGGGTGTAAAAAAAGAACAAGCACGGGAAATGATGATGTATGGTTTTTGTGTTAGTGTTACTGGGGCCGCATTAAGATTGGGAATGATTGATCATATACAAAGCCAAAAAATTCTGCATAAAATGAAGCCAAAAATTAACCAAACTTTGAAAAAATTCACTAATACAAAAATTAATGATTGTTGGCAATTTTCTCCACAGTATGACCTTATTCAAATGACTCATGAAAAGAAATTTTCTAAAATGTTTATTACATAAAGAGAAATTTTTTGGTTATGACTAGAATTCTTCGTGTTGGTATTGGCGGGCCTGTAGGTGCTGGCAAAAGTATGTTAATTGAAAGAGTTGTTCCATTTCTTGCAAAAAAAAATTATCGTGCATGCATAATATCAAATGATGTAATTTCAAAAGAGGATGCCGATAGAATTAGAAAAAATTTAGCCACAGATCAGGGGCTACTTCCTGAAAATATGGTGATTGGACTAGCAACTGGTGGATGTCCTCATACAGCTGTAAGAGAGGATCCGTCAATCAATCTTGCAGTTATTGAAGAAATTGAAACGAAGTATACTGATTTGGATTTAATAATTATTGAAAGTGGTGGAGATAATGTTACTACAACTTTTAGTCCCGCACTTGCAGATTATACGATATACATTGTAGATGTCTCTGGTGGTGACAAATATCCTCGAAAAGGTGGACTTGGAATTGAAACAAGTGATCTTTTAGTAATTAACAAAATTGATCTTGCCCCATCAATCGGTGCTGATTTAAATATAATGGAACGTGATGCAAAAATTGTTAGAAAAAACAAACCTTACGTCTTAGTAAATTGTAAAACTGATCAAGGTATTGAACAGGTAGCTCAACACATAATTCATGATGTTTTATTTGACGAACCTCCAAAAAATATGATTACGCAGGTGAAATCATGAGCCTAGAATACTGCACTCCTTCAGATATTCCGGAAGAAATCGTGCAATATGATGGTGATATTGCGCAAATGGGGGTTGGTAAGTCTGGAAAGATTGGTTATCTGGAATTAGAGTTACAACATGATTCTGACAAACAAAAAACCATCATTACTCGAAAACGAACTCAGGTTCCACTATACGTACAAAAGGCACTGCATTATGATTTGGATTATCCTTCTATGGCGCATGTGTTTGTTTTATCCCCTTCTGGTGGAATTTTACAAGGAGATCGTTATAGAATGGATGTTGATCAAAAAAATAATGCCATATCTCACATTACAACTCAGGGTGCAACTAGAATTTACAAAATGGAATCAAATTATGCAACACATATGGTGACTCTTAATTTAAAGAATAATTCTTATTTGGAATTTATTCCTGAGCAAATCATTCCATACAAAAATTCAAGATTCTATCAAAAAACCAATCTTGACATTGATGATTCATCAACTGTTGTTTATTCTGAAACAATTGTGCCTGGAAGAATTGCGATGGGGGAGATGTTTGATTTTGATGTATGTTATCTAAAAACTGAGGGTTCAATAAATAAAAAAATCCAATTCAGAGATTCATCACTAATGATGCCAAAAACACAAAAAATTCAATCACTTGCAATGTTTGATAATAAAACAATTCTAACATCCATTTATGTTATGACAAAAAAGCCTATTACAAAAATCAATGATTCCGTAAATGAATTATTTTCTAATTTGGAATGTATGTCTGGCGGTTCAAGTATTTTGCCACATGATTCTGGAGTATCAATTAGAATTTTAGGAAATTCTTCAGAAGATCAAAAGATTGTTATTCATGAAATCCTAAAAATAGTTCGAAAAGAAATTTTACCTGATTATCTTTAATTTATTCTATCATTTTCAAAGTATCTGATGCAGTTATTATTCCAATAATTTTTGTTCCTTTTCTAACTAGAATACACTTTGAATATTTTATGAGTGGAGCTAATGTACTTGCTGGAGTTTCATTATCTACTATTGGTGGAGTAGATTCCATTATGTCTTGTATTTTGATCTTTTTTGAGACGCCTACGCTCATATGTCCAATAATTCCTGAATCTGAAATTACTCCTACTGGAGTATTATCCTCAAAAATTGGAATTTGACTAATTTTCTCTTTATCCATTTTTAACATTGCTTCTCCGAGTGTATTTGTTGGTTTTAATTTTACAATTTTTTGACTACATAATTCTCCTGCATTGTGACTTGACGCTTCACTCTCTTTAGTTGCTAAGACCTCAAAAATTTTCTTAGCTGTATTATAACTTGGTGCACTTCGACCAGATTCTATTTGATTGATCATTGATGTACTAACTCCTACTAAATTAGCAAGTTCCTTTTGGGTCATGCCAATTTTTAATCGTTGTTGCTTAATACTCTCAATTGATGGAAGCATATTAAACTCTGATAATTTGTTACTTTTCTAGTTTTTCTAATAATGCTTTGTACATAAATGGGAACACTGTTGTAATTTCTGCATGAATTGTGGTTTCTGTAGCATTCTTTGTAACTTTTCCCCATGAAATTGCCTCTCTTACTAATGCCCCACTTAAACTTCCGTCAAATTCTTGTGCTGTGGTAACATATACGGCATAGTCTAATCCTTCTCTGTATTGGTTCCACCATAGTGTGTGATGTTTTGGAACTCCTCCTCCAAGCATCAACGCACCAGATTTCTCAGCTTTGAATACCAGTCCTGAAAGAAAGTTTGCATCTTCAATTATATTTAATTTAAAATCTGGGTGTTTCTGTGAAAACATCCATACTTGACTCCCTACTGCTCCATCCATAATTCCAGGAACAACTACTGGTATCTCATTTTTGTATGCCCAATACAGAAATGAATCTTCTCCCATTGCTTTTCCTAATTCCCGGTTAATGTCTATGGTTGACATTTCCTTTTTACCCTCACTGTATGCTTTTTCTAAAATGGATTGTACTTTTTCTTCAATTAATGGGCCATAACTTTCCATTGGCACTAGAACATTTCCTAGCCTGTGTATGTTTTGGTCTGCCAATTCTCTATCATCCATTGTAAATGATCCTTCTCTGTATTCTGAAAAATGTCTTGCAATATCATGGTCTAATGCCCCACATGTTGTAATTACAACATTACACCATTTTTTCTTAATCATATCTCGAATAATTCCTCTGAATCCAGTTGAAACAATTGCTCCAATAAATGACAAAAATTTTGTACATTTTTCATCGCTCATCATGTTGTATAGAATATCTACCCCTTCTGCAACATTTCTTGCCTCAAATCCTCCTGCTTGTTCTAATTCGTTGAATATCTGATCTACATTAGACTTGTTGGTAATCTCAATATCTTTGACAGGACGTCCAGGTGTAATCATAATATTTTAAAGAAATCACTTGACTAGATATTCTTATGCTTTTTTTGCCATACGTTATTAATTCGGCATACGATTTCAAGTACATGACACGAATTCTAATCTTAGGTGGTGGGTTTGCAGGTGTTGAATGTTGTTTAAAACTAGAATCTTACTTTGGTAATAATCCTGATATTGAAATTACTCTAGTCAGCGAGGATAATTTTATCCTGTTTACCCCCATGCTACCTCAAGTAGCATCTGGCACAATTGAAACTAGACATATTGTAACTCCAATTCGTACATTGATAAAAAAAACAAAATTCTATGAAGATAAAATTAAAACAATTGATCCACAACAAAAAATTGTTTCACTTTATGGCACTCATGAAAAAAGAGGAAAGCGAATTCATTATGATTATCTAGTTATTGCATTGGGGAGTAAACCTAATTTCTTTGGAATGAAAGATGTAGAACAAAATGCATATACGATGACAACCATTAATGATGCAATTCTCTTGCGAAATCGTATTATCGATTTGATGGAACAAGCTGAGAATGAGACCGATATAACATTAAGAAAAAATTTATTGCATGTATCTGTAGTTGGCGGTGGATTTGCTGGAGTAGAAACTGCAGGTGAAATTAATGATTTTATTGCAGATATTGCAGAATACTATCCAAACATCAATCGAAATGATGTAAAAATATCTTTGATTGAAGCCACTCCAAAAATCCTTCTTGGATTTTCTCCGAAACTTGCCGCTTTTGCAAAAAACAAACTTGTAGACCGAGGAATTACTATCTTTCTTAATGCAGCTGTTACCTCATACAATGGAAAAAAACTAACCATCAAAAGTACCTCAAAATTAAACACTATACTTGTGAGTGATTCTCATCATAAACATCCAAATTATGATGTGCAAAAGATTGACTCTCTTGATTCGAATACTGTAATTTGGACTGCAGGAATTGGTACAAATGAGATACTACAAGATTCATTATTTCCAACCCCGAAAGGAAGAATTCGTGTAAATGAATTCTTACAGGTGCCTGAATTTACTGATGTATTTGCAATTGGTGATTGTGCTGTAATTGACCCAAAAATATCTGAAAAGAAATTCCCTCCGACTGCACAAGTTGCAGAAGCGCATGCAAAAACTGCCGCAAATAATTTGATGCGATTACTTAGTGGGAAACAAATGGTCTCCTTTGATTATTCATGGAAAGGTCAAAGTGCCATAATTGGGAAACGTACTGGAATAGCATCTTTTTTTGGAATACATGTGTCTGGATTCATAGCATTTACTTTGTGGCGTAATCTGTATCTTTCAAAAATTCGTGGATGGAACAAGCGACTGCGTATATGGATTGATTGGAATCTCGATCTATTCTTCAAGCGTGATATATCTAGACTCAAAACAATTAAAAAAATAAAAAATGACTTTAAGGAACTAGACGAAGTGGATGATGTTTGGTAAATAGTACTATATTTTCATGATAATAGTTTTTATCATCTAAGGGTTAATTCCAAATGTTGAATGAAAAAACCATTGAAATCGATGGTAATGCGATCCGATACGTTGAGGATGGTACCTCTAAAGAAAATCTTCTACTAATTCATGGTTTGGGGGCATCTGCTGAAAGATGGGAACATGTTATTCCACACTTTGCAAAAAATTATCGTGTTTTAGTGCCTGATCTAATTGGATTTGGTCTTAGCGATAAACCATTGGTTGACTACACTACTGATTATCTATCTGAATTCATAACAAAATTTCTTAAAAAACTCAATATTGATTCTGTAAGTATTATTGGATCTTCCCTTGGTGGTCAAATTGGGGCTGAATTTGCATACCAAAATAATTCTATGGTTGAAAAACTAATTCTTGTATCACCTTCTGGGGTGATGAAACACTCAACTCCTGCTTTAGATGCTTATGTGATGGCTGCATTGTATCCAAGTGATTTTAGTGCATCTAATGCATTTCAAATGATGTCTGGAAGTAAAAATATTGATCAAAAAACCATCAAAGGATTTGTAGAACGAATGAAACTTCCAAATGCAAAGATGGCATTCATGTCCACTCTTCTAGGTCTAAAAGATGCTGAAGCAATTTCTGAAAAGTTGTGTTCCATAAAATCTCCTACTCTAATAGTATGGGGTGAAAATGACCCTGTAATACCTGTAAAATATGCTCAGTCATTTGTTTCTGAAATTGATGATTGTAGGTTTGTAAAGATGAAAAACTGTGGTCATACTCCATATGTAGAATCTCCTGACAAATTCTACAAAATTGTGTCTGATTTTCTAAAATAGCGATCATTTATTTATGCTTAGATCCATTAAAAACCAATGACAGGCAAAAAAAACCAATTTGACCCTTCTGAGATGTACAAGCAATGGCTTGATAGTATGTCAAATGCTCAATCAAACTTCATGAATCAATCTCCGCCTAACATGCAAAACCCATTTACTAACATGCAAAATATGATGCCAAATTTTCTGTTATGGGGTGCATTCAAAACTACCGTTGGTAGTAATGGCAGAATCTCCATTCCTGAAGCAGAGCGAGACGCTCTTGGAATTGATGAAGGTGACTTGGTCCAAATAATAATCACACCTATCAAATCTAATACTAATTAATCTCCATAGATTGGTATTGATTGGTAACCATTACCAATAGGTATATATACTGTTACCTATTGAATACAACCATGAGTAATCAAAACAACGTAAAATCCGGTAACCACAATACTCAAGGTAACCATGAAAACACATCTTCAAAGGATGTCTTTTCAAGTTGGAAACAAACAAGCGACAAATATTTTGACGCAGTTGAGAAATCAATTCCAAGTTATCACCAATCCGTTACCAGTTTACAACAAGAATATCTCCAAGCATGCGACAATGCTATTGAATCCACAATTGAGTTTCAAAGAAAATTTGCAACCAAAGCAGGAATCAATACCAAAGTCCCAGAAGCAACATTGAAAGCAGTTCATGAAACCAATGAACAAGTAATCAAATCTTTTGATGTCCAAAACAAAATGGCACTTGCAGCAGTTGATGCAGCACGTCAAAATGTAAAGACATTCACAAACAATGCAAAAGCATTTGGTGACCTAAACAACAATGTAATGCAATCTTGGGTATCTGTATTCACACCAACAAGAAATTAAGTGTGAATCTCTTTTTTTTCTATTTTATTTCTTAGTTTTTTCCACTAGATGGTATTTTTGACTAATTGCATACACTAAAATATCGAATAAAGAATTCTTTGCATTATGGCAATAAACTGTTTTAATTGCAATGAAGGTCTTGAAAACCACGATCCACAAAAAACAATTAGTTGTTTAACTGCTTTATCTAAAAAAATGGAATCAATACAAAAAAACTTAGATGATCAACAAACCATCCTTAGGGTTCTAAATGATGATGAGGCATTAGAGCATTTTACAAAAACAAAATCTGGCGAACCAAGTAGAATGGGTTCAAATTAATTAATTTAGTTTGATCTTGTTTTAATCCATTTAGTTAATGTTGGCAGAACATTTTTTTGACTATATGAACTGGCAATCATTCCCACATGCCCTGTAGGATAAATTTCCAAATTTTTATCATCTGAGCCTACTGCATAATGTAATGGCATACTACATTCTGGTGACACCAAATGATCTCCAACTGCCACTTGGGTGAAAACTGGCATTGTGATATTTTTTAAGGATACATGTTGGTTTCCTACAAACATTTTATTCTGTGCAAGAAGGTTATCTTGATAAATTCCCTTAATCCATTGTTTGAATAATTCTCCTGGAATTGGTGGTGTTTCGGCAAGCCATTTTTCAATTTTTAGGAAACTATTGACATATTTTTCATTCTCTAAATTCTGGAAAAATTTCAAATACTTCTCAATTCCTTGCTCAAATGGCTTTAGAATTGAGAAACAATAGTAGATGAATTCTGGTGGCATATTTCCTACCACATCTACCATCTTATCCACGTCGAAATTTTTTGCAATATTACTTATCACTGTTGTATCTTTCCATCCGTCAATTATTGGTGCAGTTGCAATCAAGTTTTTTATTTTTTCTGAATGTAATGCAGAATAAACTGTTGCCAGTGTGCCGCCAGTACAATAACCTTGCAATGAAACTTGGTCTACACTTGATCTATCGCAGACATTTTCTATACAGTTATCCAGATATCCATTAACATAATCATCAAATCCTAAAAATTTATCCATTTTTGTTGGAGTTCCCCAATCTATCATGTATACGTCTATTCCACTTTCCAACATATTTCGAATCCAGCTTTTCTTAGGATCAATATCGAAAATGTGATATCTGTTTACAATTGCATATGAAATAACAAGCGGTGTGTGAATCTGCTTTTCAGTAAGAGGTTTGTAATGTAGCATTCTGATTCTATCTTCTTCATAGACTATGTCGTATTCACATGTGTCCATTTTTACTTCATGGGGAACTGAGATTTTTCCTGGCATTTCAGCAATACTTCTATTGAAATTTAGAAAATCCCCTATGATTGATTCGTTAAGACTTGTCTCAAGAGTCATTTTTTCTAACTCTCTTCTTTTTTGATGAATCTAGTTTCTTAATTTGCTTTTTTAAGTTGAATAGTTCCTGATAAATTTCATCAATTTCTTCTTTTGTTGGCATATTTGCTGATTTGAGCATTACATCCATGATAGTATTCCATCTTTTGAGTAATTGCATTTCTGTTGAAACTAGCTTGTTGTAATTTTTTGAAAAACTTTCTGTATCAAACAATTGAGTGAAATCATTTTCAAACATATCGATCCAAATTCTTTTGTATGCCTCCATTGATTCAGGGTCTTGTGGAATTTCTGAAATTTTTAACATAACTTTTTTCTGTGAGTTGGTCCATGTTTCTCCTAGTTGTTTATAATATTCTAATAGGTATGAATTAAAATCTACGATTTCTTGATTTGACTCTATCAGTTCTTGAGAAATTTTCTTTATGTTTTCTGTAAAATTTCTTAGTGGCCCTACAGCTGTTAATGATGCTGGTTTTGATGACATCATAGATATCATATCATTCCAAAACATCGATGTATGTTTGTAATACTCAAACATGTTGTCAACTGGTCTTTCCATGAAGAACTTTCTAGAAAACCGATCGCAATAAATAGTTCTATTTTCATCCTCTAATGGTATATCATGGAAAATGACGAATTGTGCATTAAAATCGCCAAAATTGACCCCAAAATTCGTTTTTCGGGACTCATAAATCAACGTGGGCGCCTAATTGCTGGAGGTATGGTTACAAAGGTCAAATCTTTAGAAGATGAAAAAAAGGATGAAATGTTATACATGGAACTTGCATTGCGCGTAAAAATGAGGCAGGAATTTGATGCTGATTTTGGACACGTACACTTTAGCCTTTCATATCGTGAAAAATTGATTGTAATGAGTTTTCCAATGGGAAAAAATGTTCTATTAGTATCAATGGATAAAAGAAAATCTTTTGATGAAATTCCTTTCAAGATAGTTAAAATAATTGAAAAATTCACTTCTTCCTGATCTTATTTACTCAAATATGATTGAGAAAACTCCAAATAAAAGTACAAAAAGTCCTCCTAGTATAATTGCTTTAGATAATAAGCCCATTAATCGATCTATATATTTTGAAAAATTTAAAGTAGTAGTATTGTAAGATATTTACATTGAAAAATCTAATTTTGGTTGCAATCTTGACTGTAGGTCTATTCTCTTTAGGACTGACCTCTCTTGCTGAGGCCCACCCTCATATTACAATAGATCTTATGAATGCCCATTCTCATGAGGTTTATACTAGTGAAGATTTTATAATTCACACATTTGAGAATGTAGTTTTATTTGTAGCACAAATTCAAAATATCATTTTCGGCTAATCTTCTTTTTCATTTTTCCTATTTCAATTGCAGCTTGTGCTGCTGCAACAATTGCTATAGGAATTCTATGTGGTGATGCACTTACATAGGAAACATTAGCAGAGTGACAGAATTTAATAGAATTTGGGTCTCCTCCATGTTCTCCGCATATTCCGATTTCCAAATCTTTTTTGATATTTCTTCCTTGTTTTATTCCAATTTTCATTAAATGTCCTACCCCATTAACATCAATTGATTGGAATGGACTTGTCTCTAAGAGCTCTTTTTCCATATATTCGGGAAGGAATTTTCCTTCTGCGTCTTCTCTACTAAAGCTGAATACTGCTTGTGTTAGATCATTTGTTCCAAAGCTGAAAAACTCTGCAGTATTTACTAATTCGTCTGATGTGAGACATGCACGAACAACTTCAAGCATAGTTCCAAAGTTTATCTTAAATTTCATCTTATATTTTTGTTGCATCTGTTTTTTAACATCATCATAAATTGATTTAATATAGTTTAATTCTGCTAAACTCCCAACCTGTGGAATCATTATCTGTGGTTTTGCATTAACTTTTTTCTTTGTAAGTTCTGCAGCTGCCTCAAATACTGCAGTAATTTGCATTTTGTATATTTCTGGGTATGTGATTGCTACTCTTACTCCTCTATGACCCATCATTGGATTAATTTCTGCAAGTTCTCGTGCTCTATCTAGGACTCGTTGAGTTTTTTCACTGTTATCATTCTCTCTTATCATTTTATCCTTTAATTCTTCAGGATTTGGTAAAAATTCATGTAATGGTGGGTCAAGTAATCTAATTGTAACTTTGTATCCTTCCATTGCCTTTAGAATTCCAATAAAGTCACTTTTCTGTAATGCTTGCAATTTTTTTAGTACTTGATTCCTATCTTCTTGTGATTTTGCCATGATCATTTCTACAAACAATCCAATTCTGTCGGTCTCGTTGAACATTCTTTCTGTTCTACATAATCCAATTCCTTGTGCTCCGTACTGTCTTGCTAATTTTGCTGCATCTGGGGTGTCTGCATTTGCACGTATTCCTAGTTGTTTAGTATTTTGAGCCCAGCTAAGAATTGTTTGAAAATCTTTTGTAACTTCTGGTTCCACTGTTGGAACCTCTCCAATGAAAACTGTCCCAACACTACCATCTATTGTTACAGTTTCTCCTTCTTTTACTTTAATTCCATTTGCAGTGCATGTATTATTGTCGTAATCAATTTTTAATTCTGCACATCCTACGATGCATGGTTTGCCCATTCCTCTAGATACGATTGCCGCATGCGATGATTTTCCACCAAGACTAGTTAGAATCCCTTCTGCTGAGAAGAATGCCGGTACGTCTTCTGGTTTTGTCTCTTTCCTGACTAGAATAACCTTTTTTCCTGCTTCTCCAAGTTCAATTGCTTTCTTTACATCAAATATCGCAATTCCGCTAGCAGCTCCAGGTGATGCCGCAATTCCTTTTGCTAATTTTTTATGCTCTTTTACTTTTGATTCATCCATTGTTCTATGAAGTAATGCTTCCAGTTGTTGTGCTGGAATTCGAGTCAATGCTTTATTTTTATCAATTAGTTTTTCTTTAACCATGTCTACTGACGTTTTAACTAGTGCACCTGCGCTCATTTTTGCAGTTCTTGTTTGTAAAAGATAGAATTTTCCTTGTTCTATTGTGAATTCAATATCTTGTGGTTCTCTGAAATGTTTTTCCAATTTTGCACAAGCATTGCTTAATTCTTTATGTGATTTTGGCATTTCTTTTTTTAATAGGTCTACGTTCTTTCCGGTTCGAACTCCTGCAACAACATCTTCTCCTTGTGCATTGATTAAGTATTCTCCTTCAATCTCTCTTTTACCATTATGCCCATTTCTTGTGAATACTACTCCTGTTGCGCTATCATCTCCCATATTTCCAAATACCATTGTAACAACATTTACTGCTGTTCCATTTGCAATATCTTTTGTAATTCCATTTTTCTCTCTATAAACGACTGCTCTTTCCCCCATCCAACTTTTGAATACTGCCTCGATTGCTAATCTTAATTGTTCATTAGGTGTATCTGGAAATTTTCTTTTTGTATGTGTTTCACAAATTTTCTTATATTCTGAAACAATTTTTTTTAGGGATTCAACATTTAATTTACTATCGTCAGTTACTCCTTGTTTACTTTTTGCAGAATCTAGAACATGATCAAATTTTTCATCATTTACTCCAAATACAACTTTACCAAATAATTGAATAAATCTTCTATATGAGTCCCATGAGAATCTGGGATTCATTGTTTGTTCTGCAAATCCTTCTACTGTTTTTTCATTTAATCCTAAATTCAAAATTGTATCCATCATTCCTGGCATTGAGATTGCAGCTCCCGAACGAACTGATACTAAAAGTGGGTTTTTTGTAGAGTTCCATTTTTTGCCTGTCTTTTTCTCCATTTTTGCAATATTTTTCATTACTAGTGGCATCACATCTTTTGGAAGTTTTTTTCCATTTCCATAGTAGTTGTTACAAACTTCTGTTGTAATTGTAAATCCTGGAGGCACTGGAAGTTTTAGACGTGTCATTTCGCTTAATCCTGCACCTTTTCCGCCTAGCAACATTCTGTTTTTACTGTCTGCCTCTTCAAATGCATAAACTGACTTGTTTTTTACCATGCAGAATTTTGTCGATTTACTGGCTTTTTAAACCCTTACAAAATTCTGAGATTATTTTTTCCCAATTTTTTGCTTTGATGATTCCACTTGCAACAAGAATTCCCTTCGATCCAAGCTCTTTTGCTTTTGAAACATCTTGTCCAGAAACAATTCCTGCACCACACAAAAGTTTTGTAGAATTTCTAGCATTTTTTACTGCTTGCACTGCATTTGTAATCAATATTGGTTTTTCTGTAGAAATTGCTCTTCCGGTTCCGATTAATTCTGGTGGTTCGATTGCAATAAATGTTGGATTTAATTTTGCATATTTTTTTACCTCGTTGACATTTTTTACACATAGTATTGTTTTTAATTTTAATTTCTGTAATCGCTTGACTAGTGATGTTATTTCTTTTTCAGAAATTCTATGTTCGCTATGATTAATTATTGAACCATTTATCTTTGATTTTTTAACAATTTCTGGAACCATAAATCCTGTTGTACTTCCTATTTTTTTATCATCTACATGTTGTGCCAAAACTATAATTTTGAATTTTGTAATTAATGGAATTAAATGATGAGGTGGTGCAATTGCAATAGGTACTTTGTACTTTTTTGAAATCTTTTCTGCAGTTTTTGCAATTTTAATAATTTTATCTCCTGCTATTTCGTCATAATTCTTACAATTTATTATAAACATTTTATTTCCTAATTGATTCGAAAGCTTTCTCATATTTTAGCTTCATCATGAGAACTGTCATTGTTAAGAACATGGCTGCCACGTTAACTCCTATGATGTATACGTCGTCAACCTCAATTCCATAAATAAGCCACAAAACTGCTCCTGCAAATATGGCTGTAAGTAAATATTTTGAAACATCTTCCAGCTTCTTTGTCTTATATCCCTGAATGATTTGTGGCACCCATCCTATTAGGATTAAAATTCCTGCCAATATTGCAACTATTCCTAAAGTAAATTCGTCTAACATATCAATTCCAGAAAAATTGGTCTAATCCTGTTTGTTTTGGTTTGCCTAAAATGGTGTCAAAATCTAGATCCATTGATGACGTAATTTGTTCCAAAGTACTTTCCATAAATTCCATGTATTTTCCAGAATCAATCTCGTCTTGTCTTGCTAGTTCCACTGGTTTTACGCCCGGTTTATTGAGTATTTTAACATATGATATGATGTCTCCTTTCTTTACCTCTCTCGTGGTTTCAAGTTGTTTTGCTGCTCGTATGTGTTGTGGAATTGTTTTCACGTATTCTGATAGAGCTTTACTAAGTGTTACATTAAATGTCAATTCTTTTAATGGAATACTTTTCTCTTGAACCTTTTTTGCGTAAACGGCAATTTTATCACTTACTTTCTTTTTTGCATTTTCGAATTGTTGTTCATTCTGAACTTCAGCAAGTATGTCCAATAATTCATAAAATAATGTTTTGATGAATGGAGGTGTATGTGATTTTTTACCCGTTAATCCTTTTACATCAACTTTCCCATTTTTTGTAACGCCAAAATAATTTTTCTTTCTATTGCTTAACACTACATATCTGTAATCTTTATCAATTTCTAACTCGACACCATGATCTTTTTTTGCCAACTTTATTACCTCTTCGATTTGTTGTACAGTCGGCTTCTTCACAAAAAGTGAATCTGTATCTCCGTATAGAACTTCTAATTGTATTCCTTTACATTTCTCAATTGTATCCATAATGATGTGTCTCCCTAATGCGGTAGTTGCTTCTGCTGCTGGAAGAAAATATAGTGGAAATATTTCTGCACCCATCACCCCATAACTTGCATTAAGAATAACTTTCAGGGCTTGACTTACTACTGTATACAGCTGTTTTTGTTCATCTGTTATATTTTCCTTTTTTGAAAGACTTTTGTAATAATTTACACGTAAATCTCGCAATGAACCAATAATTAATGATGTTAATCCATTTTTTTTTGTACATCTCCAGTGAGATGTTCCTGGTATTGCATTTTTCTTACATTCTTCATGTGGACATCTGACTGTTTCATATGAAAGATTGTTCACTTTGATTATACTTGGATACAGACTTGCAAAGTCCATCACTGTGACATTAAAATGAACTCCTTCTATTGGTTCTATAACTAATCCTCCTCGATATTTTTTATCTTTGATTATTGCATCATTTGCCATTCCGGATGATTTTTCTTCAATCTCATTTCGTCTTGGAATGAGAAAGTTGTTTTTTCTATGTTCATAATATAACAGACTACGAATCCATTGTGAAACTCCCATTCTTGAAATATCATCAATTGGCATTCTTGCAATTCTTGTAATTACAACTAGAAGATTCATGAGTAAATCATCATTAAAACTTGTTAGCTTGAATGTTAGATATGCATCATTTTGACAATATTTTGCAATTTGATAATATGTCATGTTGTCGATTTCTACGCCGTAATCCATTTTCTGTTCTCCCAAAACTCCTTTTGAAACGCTATTGAGAGAAAAATCACTATATTTTTGTGAAAATACGTAAATCTGAAATGCTTTGTTTGAAAATGTTCTATACAAATCAAGATGTACGCCTTTTGTTAGTGTTGCAGAATCTCTCATCATGTATAATGGATTTGTTTCATCAGAAATTCCTAGTCTTTTTGCACGATTGTACAAGTAAGGAAGATCAAATTGATCACCATTGTATGTGATTAGTACTGGATATTTTTTTATCAATTCAAAGGCGTCTTCAATTAATTTTTTTTCCTGATCTTTTTCATAAAACACCACTTCGATGTTTTTGTCTAAATCATTTTCTCCTTCTTCAATTCCGTCTCTTCTTAGTACAAACACTCGCCTCATTCCGTCGCTTGCTTCAAATCCTATGGCTGTGACTTTTTTATCTGCAATTTTAACATCTGGAAGTCTTCCCTCTGTTTCTACCTCGATATCCAAACTCATTCTTTTAATTTTTGGTACAGGTTGGTTTAGAAGTTCTGCCCAATTTGAAACCTCTTCTTGAAATTGTTCAGTATCTGACATTTCGGTGTCTCCCAATTTATCAAAAAGCATACTCTTCATTGCTGAATTGGTCTCATCTGACATTTCAAAGTCATGTGGAATTATCTTGTCATTTTCAATTCTGTAGTATTTCCCAATAATTAATGAATTATCATAAAGGTATGTTTCATAATATTTGATATCTGATTCCCATGCTTCCACTACATTTCTAATACTCTGTGTCGTTTGTGTGCCTCCTATTGCTAATGGGTCTGTTACAATAATTTTTGATACTGATATTTCTTTATCTTTTAATGTATCGAGTTTTTTTACAGTTTTAATTTCAACAACATCTTCTCTCTCTGATAAAAATTCTAAATCTTCGGGCGCCATTTTTGAAAAGCAATATGGCTGATGGCCTGTTTTATCCTCCCAGAGATAGATTCTCTCTGATTCTGGATTATAGAATTTGAGGGCAACTTTCTTTGTTTTTCCATTGTATGATGCAGAAATTAATAGTGAATTTGGTATATTTGCTACTTCATCTTGTTTGAAATCTTCTACTGCTTCCATATCTACTTCTTTGAGGATATCATACTTCCTGCCCATTTCTCGATATTTCCTTTATTCAAAATTTCAATCTCAACTCCTGCCTCTTTAATTAAATCATAATCTGTTTCTGGATACTCATCAAGACACACAAATTTTCGTATCCCGATTGTTATTGCCATTTTTGTACATTCTAAACAAGGAACAAATGTGGAATACAATATAGCTCCTTTTGTTCCCGCTTCTATACCTAAAATGGCACAATGCATGATTGCATTAGCTTCTGCATGATTGCATACACATCTTCCAAGACCTTCTCCTGATTTTATTTTTCCATCCATTCTGTCTTTACATCTTTGGCACCCGCCTTCAAAACAATTCTTTATTCCTGGTGGAGTTCCATTGTATCCTGTTGCAAGCTGTCGATGATCTCTAACTATCACTGCGCCTACACTTCTTGTCATGCAGTTTGATCTTAATGCTGCAAGTTTTGCCTGAAGCATAAAGTATTCATCCCATCCTGGTCTTTCAAAACTATTGGACATGTGAATTATTTAATTTGCCAACATATAACCTCTAAGTGACTTTTAATCAATTGTAAACCATAAATGATATGATTCTCTCTTCTCATTTTATGGGATCAGGGTATTATGAGCACAAATTGATCAAGCCAAATTCTATTGAGTTACGTGATTATCAGATTAACCTTGCTAATGATGCAAAAAATGAAAACTCGTTAGTTGTTTTACCTACGGGTCTTGGAAAAACTACTATTGCTTTACAGATTATGGCTCATGTATTATCTGAGAATAAAGGGGGGGTTTTACTTTTAGCCCCGACTCGCGTACTTGTCAACCAACATTTTGATTTTCTTAAAAAAAATCTACTATTGGATGATATTGGAATTGTAACCGGTGAGGATCTGATAAATAAACGAAAAAAATCTTGGATGAATAGTGTGATATGTGCAACTCCTGAAATCACTCGTAATGATTTAGAGCGAAACATGATTGATACTGAACAATTTGGTCTTGTAATATTTGATGAGGCACATAGGGCTGTCGGTGATTATGCATACACTGGGATTGCAAATCATTTCAAAGAAAAAGCACTCATACTTGGTATGACTGCAACACTTCCAAGTGAGAAAGTGAAGGCTACTGAAATCATTGTGTCTCTTGGAATAAAAAATATCTTACAAAGAACGGATGAAAGTCCTGACGTTCAACCATATATTCAAAAAACAAATACTGAATGGATTTTGGTTGATCTACCTCCTGAGATGAAAGCAATTCAAAAATGTCTTCAACTTGCATTAGATGAACGTTATACAGTATTAAGAAAAAATGGAATTCAAATTGGGCAAAACAAATCTTTGTCTACACTACTTAGAATTCGTCAGTATGTGTTGACACAAAATCGTATTTCTGCAAAACCATTATTCACTGCAATTAGAATAACATACGCACTAAATATTTTTGAGGCTCATGGCATCACGTCCTTTCTAAAATTTTGTGATAGAACAAAAGCAAAAAAAGGTGTGGGGATTAAAGATCTTTTTGAAAAAGATCCAAATTTCATACGTGCTATCGAATTAGCTAATTTTGCAAAATCTAAAGGAATTGAACATTCAAAACTTCCAAAATTAAAAGAGGTTATATCATCTGTTAAAGATAAGGTTTTAATTTTTACAAGTTATCGAGATTCTGTAAATGTGATAAATGAAACATTACACAAAATGGGAATTAATTCTGAAATTTTAATTGGTAAAGCGGGTGATACTGGCTTGAAACAGCAAAAACAGATTGAAACAGTTCAAAGATTCAGGGATGGTATGACTCAAGTTCTTGTCGCAACTCGTGTTGGTGAAGAAGGATTGGATATATCTGAAGTAAATTTAGTAATTTTTTATGACAATGTTCCAAGTTCAATTCGTTTTGTACAAAGAAAGGGTAGAACTGGAAGAAAAACTGAAGGACGATTAGTTGTTTTAATTGCAAAAGATACAATTGATCAAGTGTACTATCACATTGGTCAAAGAAAAATTAAATCTGCCAAACAGATGGGTGATAAATTAGCAAAAAAACTTGAAAATAATGAATTATCTTCTAACGAATCTTTAGATGGGTTTCTTTAAGGATTATTTTTTTTATCTTCATCTGTGGTTTTTTTATCTCCGCCTGGTCCTAGCATTTCTTCAGGTTTTACATCATTGTCCCATGTGCCTCTAATCCCCTTCACTAGTGCAATTCCTCCTATAACCAGAATTCCAATAACCACTACAAACATCAAATTTCTATTTTGCAATTGCTTATCACAATCAACCTCAACTACAACATTTTCATCTGTATAATCATAACATTCTGAAAATTCTTTTGTTTGAACAGTGATATCTTGATACTGACTTCCAAATACTGCCATGACAATAAATCCTACAGATAATACTGCAACACCGATCATGACAAAACGTATGTCGCTCATTGTGTAATTTACACATCAAGAATATTTTAATGAATTTATGAAATTTGCTTTAATTTTCTAGAAAAAGCGTATATTGCACTTGACGAATATCTCTACAAATGACGAAGTGGGCGGATTTTGTAGTTAGTGCTATCAAAAAAGGATCTGGTTTATCGAATATTACTCATGTACAAATACATGAAGATCTAGAACATGGCCTTACCGCTCCTACATTAATTAACAAAAATGAACTTTCATCCAAAATACAAAAAGGAGTTTCATTCATTACTATTTTCAAAAAAAATGAAAATGAATGGGTTGCTGGTGACATGGTTAGAACGTATGTCAAAGATGGCGGTGTGTTTATTCGTACTGACGATAATAAAGTAACATCTGATAATCTTGGTGCACTTCCGACAGTTGATGAATTAGAAATTATACTTGCTGAACCTAAACCTGAACCTAAACCAGAACCTAAACCCGAACCTAAACCAGAACCTAAACCAGAACCTAAACCAGAACCTAAACCAGAACCTAAACCAGAACCTAAACCAAAAGTGGAAACTGGTGATTATGAATATGAAGATGATAGGCGTGTATCACTTGCAAAAGATGCTCAGGAAGCACGTTCTAAAAAATCATTGCCAAAAGGCTGGAATGCAGAACCAAAAGAAAAAGAAGTTTCACATTGGAATGAAGATGGTACGTTCAATAGTTCTTTCAAAAAAGAACAAAAAAAAGAATTTCTTGAATATGAGAAAGAATATCTTGAACAATTTGAAAAAGGCAAATCTAAACATAAAAAATTAAAAGAAAAATTAAAAGAAACAGAACAGACAGAACACAAGGCTCGAATTTCTAGGCGATTAGAACTTGAAAAAGCATCAGGAAAAAACTACAAAAAATTACTATCTAAAATATCTAAACCAGAACCTAAACCCAAACCTAAACCCGAAGCAAAACCAGAACCTAAACCAGAACCTAAACCCGAAGCAAAACCTGAATCTAAACCATCTGTAGAAAGTCGTATTTCCGATATGTTCAAACGTGTAGTATCCACAAAAGATACTTCTCCAAAAATTGCAGATGACACTCGAAATTTTATTAGAAAAAAACGTACTGCTCCTAAACCCGAACCCAAAATAGAACCTAAACCTAAAGCAAAAACTCCAAAACCAACTTCCACTAATTCAGATGAAAATAAAAAACGAGAATTACTTGCAAAAGAGGCCTTAAAATCACGTTCAACAAAATCATTGCCAAAATCTAAAGTTGTCAAAGAAGAAATAAAATCAAAGGAAGTACAGGAAAAAGAAATTGATGAAATTAAAGAACAGGCTGTAGCAGACGCTAAAAAACAAGCTGAAAAAGAAACATCGACCATAGTGGAAAGATTACAAAAACAAATTGATACTGCAAATATTTCTTTAGAAAAATTACATAAAGAAAATGAGGAAATTAAAAGAGCTAAACG
>Ga0315333_10000162_pt1 | contig 19937 bp, 16 predicted proteins | sample M120034915metaG_FD_204521 | JGI IMG/M metagenome (GOLD analysis project Ga0315333, IMG submission 204521) | Ammonia-oxidizing marine archaeal communities from Monterey Bay, California, United States - M1 200m 34915 | ecosystem: Environmental > Aquatic > Marine > Intertidal zone | place: USA...
TGCGGATTAGGTCAAGGTTTGGTTTTCTTGCGCAAGTTTTTACATATTGCGGTGTCCGTCCAAACTTATCCTTCACATCCACTCCATTAGCCAAATGCTGTTTAACGGCTTCGATGTTGCCTTCTTTGGCGGTATGAAGCAGCGCACGATCTGCTTTTGAATCTGCTGGTTTAGCTTCCACAACTAGTTCAGCGGGTTCTGTTTTTACTGGAGCAGGCGTCTGCTATGACTCCCTCCACCCCACCAACAGTATGGCTACGATTGTTGTGGTAGGAGTTTTATTTTTCGAAGAGCCGGGCGATAGGTTTGCCAGCTTTTGGATTCTGTTCGCTATAGTCGAGACCGATGAAATGGCAGAGGGTGGCGGCGATTTGATTCATGACGACCGGTTCGCCACCGGTCCACTCGCCACGCAGTGGGCTGTCCGGGCTGATGACTGCCAGCCAGGTGTTCTTGGCGTCCCTGATCTGCGCGTTGTGAGTGTGCCAGTTCAGCGCAATGTCGCCCCGGCCATGGTCGGTGGTGATCAGCAGGGTGGTCTTGTCCCGGTATTGCGAATTGTCCTGCAGCCAGTTCCATAGCTCGTTGAAAAAGGAATCAAACCGTGCAACGGCGGCCAGCACACGGTCGTAGCGCTTTTCATGAGCCCAGTCGTCGGTTTCGCCGAGGCTGAGATAAAAAACGCGAGGTTGATGGGTCTTGAGGTGCGCCATGGCAAACCGAAAGGTGTATTCGTCGTGACGTACGGTGTCCCACGGCGTGAGGGTTTCGAACTGCAGCCGGCTCATGGACTGGACGGCCGGATCCGGGTGCGCGTAGGTCTCATATCCAGCATTGGTGAATACTGCGCCGGCCTCGTGCTGCACCGCCACCCCGATCACATCCCACGAGGCGAACGCGGCAACCTGTTTTTGCTGTAGGCTGAGTTTGTGACGGAGGAACTCGAGCACTGTGGGGTTGGGGTTCAGGACTTTGTCGTTGCTTTTGATGAGGTCGTCCCTTGCGTGGCCGGTGAGGATTTCCGAGTAGCCGGGATAGGAAAAATGCAGTCGGTTGGCCAGGCGCACCACACTTCCCTTTTGTGGATTTCCGGCGACTGAGCCGTGGCGGTGCATCCATTCGCCCCAGAAAAACGGCATGAGTTTCTTCCGGCGCTGCACCGGTGTTTCCGCCCAGAAGCGTTTGTATGTTTTGGTGTCCTCCGGTTTTCCATCGCTTGTGGTCGCCTTGAGTATCTCGAGATCCAGGCCGCCGAAAAGTTCCTGATGTCGTACGCCGTCCAGAGTGATTAGGATGAGGTTTTCCGTTTTACGCTCGGCAGCCAGGCCGCAGTCGAGCAGCACCAGTGCAGCGGTCAGGCAGGCCAAGCGCTTGGCTAAGTGAGGGATTGGATTTGTCGTCATGGCGATGGCTTAGAGTCGTTTCACGTACACGTAGTAGGCGCCGCAAATAGGGCGGTTTGATTGCTCAGTGAACCAGGTATGCAGGCGCGCCGGGCCTTTCGGGAGCGTCACCGCGAAGGTGGCGGCCTTGTCGGTTGGCTTCACCGGTTTGGTTGTTATTTTGTGGTTGATGAACAACCGGGCCTGTCCGATGGGCAGCGCTCCCTGGCCGTTGTATGCGGCACCCAGCGCCAGGTTGGCTTCGCTTGGCCAACGCCGCAGCTCGAATTCGTATTTACCTGCTTCAGCGACATCCAACTCCCAGTAGCCGTTTTTCAGGGCGCCGCGCCGGACCTGTCCCTGCTGGTCGATGAACACGTCGAGCCACTCACAGGCGGTGAGCATCATCGGGTTTTCCGCGTCGCTACCGATGATTATCCGCTGCGGTTCGTTGGCAATGTCGCCGACGGAGGCCCACCAGTCGTCGAGATGTCGCCGCATCTTCGCACTCACTTTCGGATGCTCGTCGAGCACGTTTTTTTTCTGCAACGGATCGTTCTCGAGATTGTACAGCTCACTGTCCCGAAGCATCCGCCAGCGTTTCCAGAGCACCGCGCCGCCTTCGCGCCGTAGGATAGAGGGCGAGTCGGGGGTGGGAAAGTCGAGTCTGCCAGGCATGCGGCTGTAGTTGACCACGAGCATGCGTTCAGCAGGCACGACGGCTTGGCCGCGCAGCACGGGGGCGAGACTGATACCGTCGAACTTGCGGGTTGTCTTGACTCCGCAGAGCTCAAGCAGCGTCGGGAGCAGATCCTGTGTCTGCGTCAGGCCACCAATGTCGCGCGGCTTGCCGAGGGAGCCACCGGGCCAGCGCACAAAACATGGCACCCGGTGGCCGCCCTCCCAAAGCTCGGTCTTTCGGCCGCGCATACCGGCCGGGTAGTAGGCGTGGCCGAAGGTGCTGCCGTTGTCGGTCATGAAAAGCAGGATGGTGTTTTCCGCCAGGCTGGACGAGTCGAGGAAGGACATCAAGCGCCCCATGTTGGTGTCAACGTTTCGGATCATCGCGAGGTAGCGCACGAGGTTGCTTTTTGTCCGTGGCGTCATGCGCGGCAGCTTGGCGTTGGCCACCATAGCTTGCATCACCTCGATGTCCTCATCTGGCGCGTAGAACGGCCCGTGCGGTGTGTTGGTTGGCAGGTAGGCAAAGAACGGTTGATTCGCATCGGCGCACCGCTTGATCCAGTCGATGGCGTGGTCGAAGAAAATGTCGGTGCAGTAGCCGGTGAATTTTTTGTGCTTGCCGTTCCAGCGGTACGTGTCGTCGAAGTAGTTGTTCCCCCAGTGATCCGGTACGGAGCCTATGTGCGAGGAGGGAAACCACAAGGTCTCCTCGAAGCCGCGATCCTGCGGGCGATACGGGTGATTGTCGCCGAGGTGCCATTTGCCGAAGATGCCCGTGCTGTAGCCCTGTTCGCGCAGTAGATCGGCCATCGTCGGCAGATTTGCCCGCAGCAGCGTGCGGCCGCTGCTCACGTTGATCGCGCCGTTGCGCGCCGGGTCGAGCCCAGTCATGAGTGATCCGCGCGTGGGGGTGCACATCGGCGAGGCATGATAGTCGGTGAATCGCACACTCTGCGAGTGCAGCCGGTCGAGGAACGGCGTGTTGAGCACCGGGTTGCCGTGCGCGGAGAGTTCAGGATACCCTTGGTCATCCGTCATCACTAGGATCACGTTTGGCCGGGCCGCTTGGCCAAGCGGGAGGGCAGCCAACATCAATGCCGTTGCTAAAAGAGCAGGGAGCAAACGCATGAGGCGATTCTAACGGCGTTTGCGGCCCCAACGCAACCTGCCAGAGCAGCCTGCTTGGCCAAGTGGAGCGAGCTTGCTGCCCCCTTGGTTTTGTGGGTTGATGGCTGCCCTGAAATGACGCAGTTCGGCACATGGCAACCGAAGATTCGTGGGCGGTTGTATTACAACTGGCCACGCGGCACTTGCGAGGAGGCACTGCGTTTTATCGGGTCAGAACAACTTGGTCTCGAGCCATACGACCTGGTTATCATCGGGGCGGGCGTGGTCGGATGCGGGCTTGCGTATCAACTGTCACAGTACGAGCTTCGTGTGTTGCTCGTCGATCGATTGCACGATGTCGGTGAGGGTACCAGCAAGGCCAACAGTGCGATCATCCACACTGGCTACGATGCCAAGCCGGGCACGCTCGAGTCGGAACTACTGCAAGAGGCCGGGGCCGCCTGGCCCGACTTGGCTGCGCGGCTTAAAATCCCGATCGACCCGATCGGCGGCATCATGTTGGCGGTGACCGACGAGCAGGAACGCCAACTCGTAGACGCCGAGAAAAACGCCCACGCCAACCACGCCACCGACGTGCGCATCCTTAGCGCCGCCGAGATTCGAGAGCGCGAGCCCAACGCCTCGCCGGGCGTGCGCGGCGGATTGCTTGTGCCGGGCGAGTCCCTGGGCGATCCATTCATGGCTTCGATCGCTTACGCCGAGGTCGCCCTGGCCAACGGCGTGGACATCCTGCTCGGCACGGGCATTGCCGGGGTGGAGCTTGGCCAAGCTCCAGGCGCACCGCTGCATCACCTCGTCACCGACGACGGCCACCGCCTCCCGGCGCGCCGCATCATCAACGCCGCCGGATTGGGTAGCCGCCGCCTGGCGGACGGTTACGGTGGCGGCGCGTTCGACATTAACCCGCGCCGTGGTCAGTTCGTGTTGTTCGACAAATGCGCACGGTCGCTCGTGCGGCACATGCTGCTGCCGATGCCAAGCGCACACACGAAAGGAGTGCTGGTGTCGCCGACCATTTTCGGGAATCTGCTCGCCGGACCGACCGCCGAGGATCTGCCACTCGGTGATCCAGAGGCCACGCACACCACCGTCGAGGGCATTCGTAGGGTCATGGAGGGCGGCGCGCGGTTGGTCGATGGGCTGGCCCAGCAGCCGGTCATTGCCACTTATGCCGGTGCTCGATGCTCCTGCAACCAAGGCAGTTACGTGATCCGATATAACGACGGCGCACCCGGAGTTGTCACCGTTACAGGCGTGCGCTCCACCGGGTTGACTACCTCCAATTCGTTGGCGCGTCACTTGGTCGATGGGATGCAGAAGGAGCTTGGCCTTGAGTTATCCTCGGACACCGTCGCGCTCGATGCCCGGCCGGAGAGCGCCTGGCCCGGCTGGTGGCGTCGGCCGTTTGAAGACGGGGCGCCCGATGCCCGGGCCGATCACGGTTGTGCCGTTTGTTTTTGTGAAGTCATCAGCGAGGGTGAAATCCGTGATGCGCTCGACTCGCCGATCAGGCCTCGCACGATGGACGCCCTCAAGCGCCGCACTCGGGCATTGATGGGGCGATGTCAGGGTTTCGACTGTCAGGTTCCATTGGCCGAACTCGTCTCGGGTCACACTGGCATCGGGATAGAGCAACTGACGAATAATGGACCGGGCAGCGAGCTGGTTGCGCCGGGTCAAGCGGTAACCCCGGAGGAGGTGTCGGCATGAGCAGCGAGGTGCATTTCAAAGTGGCAATCATTGGTGGCGGACCGGCTGGCATCGGCGCGGCCGTCGGCTTGGCCAAGCGCGGCGTTGGACCGGTTATTTTGATCGAGCGTCGTGGTGAGGTTGGTGGTACACCAATGGGTTACCGAAAAAAACCGGGTGGCGTGCCGACGTTCGTCGAGTGGACTCGTGGTCGTGTGGTGTTCGGTGAGGAATTAGCCGGGCGCTTGACGAAGCGCTTGGCCCAAACCGGTACCACGATTCGATTGAGCACCCAAGTCACCAAGATTTATCCCGCCGAAAAACGATTGACGCTGCTTGGGCCCGAGGGCTTGGAGGATATCGTCGTCGATGCTGTTGTGCTTGCGGCCGGTGCCCGCGAACAAACACCCGCCGAGAAAGGGTGGCTCGCAGGCGCGCGAACGGCACGGGTCGGTTTCACGCGGCACGTGACCGGTTGGCTTGACCGCCACGGATTGCTCCCTGCGCGCAAGCCGATAGTGGTGGGCTCGGACCTGATCGCCTATTCGGCTGCGGCCAAGCTTTGCGCGTTGGGTAGCGACGAGCCAGTGATGATAGACCAGCGACTAAGTCCCGAGGCTAGTTTTTTTGAGCGACTATTTTTCCGCCGCTGGACACGGCCTCATTGGTCCGGAGGTGTCTCGACTATCGAGATAAAAGGCCATGGATCCCCTACTCACGTCGAGTCGAGTAACGGCCGGGAGTGGCAGGGGGACGGGGTAATCATTTGCGGCCAACTAGTGCCCAACACCGAACTGGCACTGATGGCCGGTATGGCCGTTGATCTGCCATCGAGGCAATTGCAACTGGCACGCGGCCAAGCGTTGTCACAACCGGGCTGGTTCGCAGCCGGGAATGTGCTGGGCGGCTTTCACGGCGCGCAGTGGTGCTACTTCAATGGCTGTAGCGTGGCTCGGTCGGTTGCACGTTTTCTCTAGGGTGTTGATTGTGTGGCAGGTCGACTTGACACGACAAGTGCCGAGGATAGTTTTTTGCACAAGATCGAAACGGTTAATGAACAGGGCCTTTGATGTTATAATAATTGGCGGTGGTGCATCCGGTTGTAGTACCGCAATGCAACTCTCGCTTCGGGGCAGAAGTGTGCTTGTTTTGGATAAAGCTCAATTCGGTTCCGGATCAACGGGCCAGGCAGCCGGTCTGGGAGGTCAGCTAAGGAGTAACCCGAGCGAAACGCGACTGCTCATGGAGGGCATCAAGGTGGTTCGCGAAATGGAGAGAAAACTCAACCAGAAAATCTTCACTAAGACAGGATCACTTCACGTTGCCGCCACCGAGGATCGGGCAGTGGAGTTGAGAGACTTTGTTGAATCGGGAAAAGCCATTGGGTTCGAGATTGAGCTTGTGGACAGGGAATTCGCCAAGAGTAGGCTGCCCTGCATGCAAACCGACGACCTGATTGAGTTTTGCTACTGCGCGACCGACGGGCATTTCGCACCCAGCGAACTATTGAGCGGTTACATGAGGATTGCGCGGGATGCCGGGGCCACTTTATTGTCCGATACGCTCGTGGAGGACATCATGATTGAAGGAGGCAGGGTTAAGGGTATCCAAACAGCCGACGAAACTTTTTTTGCCCCTGTCGTGGTCAACGCGGCTGGCCCGTGGTCCTATCTTGTTGCGGAGTTGACCCAAACCCCCATGGCGACTGCGACACTGGGACATTATTATCTAGTCACGGAACCCATTTCCGACGTGCAGATTGCGCCCACAGATGCAGCCATAAGGGACAGGGCCAACCGCCTTTATTCGAGACCTGAGATGGGGGGGGTACTGGTCGGGTCCTACGAGCAGGAGCCTGTTGAATACAGTATGGAAGCACTGCCTGAGGATTTCCAAATGTCGGAAATTCGGATTCAAAGGGACAACCTCAATGTTGCCCTGCTGATTGAGGCCGCATCGCGGCGATTTCCATTCATCAACGAACGAACACCCATGAGCGTCACGACGGGCATTATGACTTTCACTCCCGATGGGCATGCGCTTTGCGGTCAGGTGCACGACGTCGAAGGGCTTTATCACTGCACCGGGTTCAATGGACGTGGAGTTTTCCAGAGTACTTCGGTGGGCCTTCTGATGGCGGATCTCATATGCCAAGGCCACAGCCGCTACCAAATGGAACATCTTGCAGCGGATCGATTTTCAGGTGAGCAGTGGCTTGGTGACCGGGAGTCGATAAGGACTCGATGCCGGAACCGCTATGCGAATCATTACTTGATTGCTCCAAAGGGTTGAGCATGCGGGTCAACCGAATCCATCAGATGGAGACACCGCTCGTGCAACGAGGGCTGGGCCGACTGCGAACTACCTCCTGTATCCAAGTAGTTTGCCAAGTAGGAAGGAGTTGCCGGCTGGCATTTCGTGGTCAATATCCGAAGGCAGGCTTGTAGCAGGCGTTATCAGGGGCGGACTGGGTGTCCTCTGCTTTTCCCGAGGGGCCGTCCGTCAGACCGAAGTGTTTGGCGCGCAGCGCGGATGCCTTGCGATACTCGGCATGGCCGTCGGACATGACGAGGTTCCCGCCCCTAAAATGCACGGAGGCGTACCAGTCTGAGTTAGGCCCTCTTGAGTGGTGCCAGTAGGTGTACATGCCCTTGCCGCACCCGCCAAACGACGGCCCGTACGAGGGCCGTAACGCCGTATAGCTTACGAGCCGGACGGTTTCCTGAATGATTGCCACCTGGGAAGGGTTAAGCACGCGATCCATTGACATATCCATTACTACCCCGTTGGGCAGGTAACTGGTGGCACTGGTTTTGGTGGCGTCCGAGGCGTCACCCGGTTTTTTCGCATCCGGGCACGAGTACACCTCAGTGCTGGGTCGGTCTTGTCTTTGGAGGTAGGGCGCGATGGCGTACAGGCAGTTGTTTCGCCAGTAGGAGTTGCCCTTGTTCATGAAGTCCGGCACCTGCGACGCCTTGGGCGGGTATTTCTCGAAGTCGTTCTCGTAAAGCACCAGCGCGATGCCAATCTGTTTCATGTTGCCCAGGCACTGGGTCTGCCTGGCCTTCCCCTTCGCTTTGGCCAGGGCCGGCAACAGCAACCCCGCCAGGATGGCAATGATGGCGATCACCACTAGCAACTCGATGAGCGTGAACGCCCGCTTGGTATTTGTATTCATTTCGCTGCTTTGGTTTTGAGTTCATCAGCCGTCTTGGCGCCGTGCTCTCGGAGGAGGGCTGCGATTTCGTTTTGGGAAAAGCTTGTCGCGCAATCAAGCGGTGTTTCGCCATCGAAGTTGATCGCGTTGACGTTGGCCTTGGCTGCGATGATCAATGCCACGATATCCGGGTGACCGCACCACGCCGCCCAGTGCAGGGAGGATGCGCCGTAACGTTCGTCCTTTGTGTCCGCATCGGTTCCAGCCACCAGATGTTGCAGGACGACTTCCCTGTTCCCCGCCTCGGCCGCAGCCCAAATGGGCATCACGGGCGTTGGGAGGGCAGTTGGCTCTGGGGTCGCACACCCCGCAAACAGCAAGGTTGCGATGGTGGTTTTTAGGAATAACCTCATGACACTGATAAGCGAGAAACCTAGAAAATCAGGCGGAAATTAACAACCCCAATTCCTTTAAATAAAGTCCGGTAGCCAAGGCGCGTGCCGGGTGCACTGGTCTACGAGCCCGTTATTTGTTCCAGCGTTTTCTTGATTGTCTACCAGTGTTGAGTGCACAATCTCCTCGCATCCGATGACTCTCTCTCGCGAACTCTACCGGCAACACCTTGAGGTGACGCGGCGTTACTTCCTGCAATTGGGTGCGGTTGGTTTTGCTGCTCTGAAGCCGCTGCCGGTCTGGGCGGATTCCGATCAATCCCTCCTCGCTGACGCGACAGCTGACCTCGAGTATTTCACGCCGCAGGATGATTTCGGCACGGTCGAGCGTGGTGATCCCTTGCCGTACCAACTGCCCTTGGCAAAGCGTCTCGAAGTTGGTTTGGAAAGGGAAACCTGGAAGCTTGACGTTGTCCCGGATCCTGCAAGCGATCCGCAGATGGACCACCCGCTCTCAAGGGCGAAGGGCAACGCGCTGGATTTCAACGGGCTCATGAAGCTGGCCGAGAAACATGCTGTGCGGTTTCTCAAGATCATGACCTGTAACAATATTGGTGCGCCGCTAGGCATGGGCTTGTGGGAGGGGGTGCCGCTGCGCAACGTCATTTGGGCCACGAGACCGACGGCTAACATCCGGCGCGTGTTTTATTACGGCCACCACAATGAGGATCCCGAGCAAATGTTCCGGAGTTCACTGCCGATCGGCCGGGTGCTTGAGGATCTACCGGGCGACAACCCAGTGATCCTCTGTTACAAGCTCAATGGCCAATGGCTTACCGGCAAACGGGGTGGCCCGGTGCGGATGCTGGTGCCCGATGCCTATGGCTTCAAATCGGTCAAGTGGCTCAAGAGCGTTGTGCTCACCAACAATTACCAGGCCAACGACACCTATGCCGACGCCAACAACGACATTGACAGCTGGATGAAAACCATGAGCCGGTTTCACTTCAAGCCGGAAAAGGCCAAGGCCGGCGAACCGGTTCCGATAACCGGCTGGGCACAGGTGGGTGTGGGTGGATTGAGCAAGGTCCAAATTTGGGTTAACCCGAAAGACAACGAGTGGCCTGAGGACGATCCCTACTTCACCAAGGCGCCTTGGAGGAATGCAACTATTCTGCCACCGCCGACCCAATGGGGCGGAGACCTGCCCAGTGGCAGGCTGCCGGACAACGTGCGCTCTTTTGACACGAACGGCCGACCGAAACATTGGCCCATGCGCTACACGCTTGCCCACTGGGCCACGTTGCTGAAGGGAATCGCTCCCGGCAGTTACGATGTACGCTGCCGGACCATTGACCTTAAAGGGATCGCCCAGCCGATGCCGCGCCCGTTCCGAAAGTCCGGTCGCAACATCATCCAGAGGTTCTCGCTGAGAGTTGAGGCTTAATCATTTGAGATTTTTTTAGGAATTCGATCTTGGAGCGCTTAGTAACTATTGTATTCGTTCCCGCCGGCCGCTGGGTTGGAGGATTCGTCTCGTCTTTTTTGTGAGTCCATTCATTCCGTTGAATTATCGCCGCTTGGCCAAGTCGATCGCCTTGGTCGGCGCGTTGACTATCGGCTTGGCCAATCCGGGGGCGGTGAGGATCGATTTCAATCGGGACATCCGACCGGTGCTTTCCGGGAACTGTTTCCAATGCCACGGGCCGGATGCAGCCAAGCGCAAGGCTGGTCTGCGTCTTGACGTACGCGAAGGCGCGACCCAGTTGCGCGACGGCGTGCGAGCGGTCGATCCGGCGGACTTGGCCAAGAGCGAGTTGCTGGTGCGGATCACGTCCACAGATCCTGACACGCGGATGCCCCCACCAGAGGCAAATAGCCGACTGACCCCGGAGCAGGTGAAACTGCTGAGTGAATGGGTCATGGCCGGCGGCGAGTACAAGCGGCATTGGGCGTTTAACAAACCGGTTCGCCAACCGCCGCCAAGCCTGGCTGTCGACCGGAGTGCATGGGCGAAAAACGCGGTTGATGTTTTTGTCGCCGCCAGGCAGGTGGAGTCGGGTGTTGTCCCTTCATCGCAGGCGCCCAAGGCGACGCTGCTGCGCCGCGTGAGTCTCGATCTGACCGGCCTGCCACCGTCCCCGGCTCAGATCGCTGCGTTTGTCTCGGACAGAAGTCCGGACGCATTCGAAAGGGTGGTGGACGGGTTGCTGCAGTCGCCGCACTACGGCGAGCGCTGGGGGCGGCATTGGCTGGACACGGCGCGCTACGCGGACTCCGACGGCTATAGCCACGACGCCGGGCGGTCGATGTGGCCGTATCGGGACTGGGTGATCGACGCTACGAACCGCGACTTATCGTTCGACCAGTTTGTCGTCGAGCAGCTCGCCGGCGACCTGTTGCCGGGCGCGACCCTGGCCCAGCGGATCGCCACCGGGTTTCACCGCAACACACAGATCAACACCGAGGGCGGAGTGGACAAGGAGCAATTCCGAATCGACTCGATTTTTGACCGCATCGCCACGACCGGCGAGGTGATGTTTGGCCTGACGTTTGGCTGTGCGCAGTGCCACGACCACAAGTTCGATCCCATTTCGCAGCTTGAGTACTACCGGTTGTTTGCGTTTTTCAACAACGCCGATGAGCCGCGAATCGAGGCGCCGACGGCTGATGTCATGGCAAGGCGCGTGCAGCACGACATGCGCGTGCAGCAGCTTGAGGCGGAGTTGAAAGGTCTGGGCAAGGAGAACGCCAAGCGCAAGCCGCTCGAGGCCAGCCTGGCCAAGCTGAAAAAGGCGCGACCAGCCGCGGCGACGACCCTGGTGATGGCCAGACGTGGAAAGCCGCGTATGACTCGTCGTTTTGTACAGGGCGATTTCACCCGCCCAGCCGAGGAGATGCAACCGGGAACGCCGTCGGTGCTGCACCGCCTGGCCAGGACAAACGGGGATCGGCTGGACTTCGCCCGCTGGGTTGCTGATCGCAATAATCCACTTCTCTCTCGCGTGGCCGTCAACCGCATGTGGCAGCACTTTTTCGGGCGTGGTATCGTGCAGACAGAGAATGACTTCGGCTCGCAGGGCATCCCACCGACGCACCCAGCACTGCTCGACTGGTTGGCGGTGGAATTCATGGAGAACGGCTGGAGTCAGAAACAGATTCACCGGTTGATCGTCACCTCGGCGACGTATCGGCAGGCATCACTGCGCCGCGCGGATTTGGAGCGTGTTGACCCGTACAACAAGTGGCTCGGCCGGCAGGCGCGCTTTCGCCTGGATGCCGAGGTGGTGCGCGACGTCGCGCTCGCCTCGAGCGGGTTGCTGAGCGCGAAGATGGGTGGGCCGGGGGTGTTCCCGCCGCAGCCGGATGGCTGCATGGACCTTGGCCAGCATCGAAAAACCTGGAAGGCCAGCGGCGGTGAGGATCGTTTCCGCCGCGCCGCGTACACCTACCGTTGGCGAAACACACCGCATCCGGCGCTGAAGGTGTTCGACGCCCCGGCCGGGCTGGCTGCGTGCACGCGTCGCATCCGCTCTAACACGCCGCTGCAGGCGCTGACGCTTATGAACGACCCGGCTTTTGTCGAGTTAGCGCTCGGCCTGGCCAAGCGGCTGATGGCGGAGGCCGACAGCGCGGCGAAACGCATCCGCCTGGGCTTCCGGCTGTGTCTCGGGCGCGAGCCGGACGCGGAGGAACTACGGCTGCTTACCGGCCTGGTCGAGAGGCAACGCAGCGAGTTTGCCGCGCAATCCGCCGAGGCCGAAGCGGTGGTGGCCACGTCCAAGCCGCTTGGCCAAGCGACGCAGCCAGCCAGTAGCAACACAGAGTTGGCGGCGTGGACGATGGCGGCGCGTGTGTTGCTGAACCTCGACGAAACGATCACCCGCGAATGATGAATAATTTAATGGATAGCCAGGCGCAACAAATGGATTTGCAACAGACAACTCGCCGACATTTCTTCAGCCAATGCTCGGTGGGCCTGGGCTCGATCGCGCTTGGCTCGCTGCTCGGGGACGACTTGGCCAGCGCGGCGAGTGTGAATCCGTTTCAGCCCGGCAAACCTCACTTTCGGCCAAGGGCGAAGAATGTCATTTACATGTTCATGGCCGGCGGCCCGTCGCAGTTGGAGTTGTTTGACTGGAAACCGGAGCTTGCCAGGCGCAGCGGCGGTGACATCCCCGAGTCGTTCATCAAGGGCAAGCGGTTCGCCTTCATGAACAGCAGTTTCAAGGACCAGAAAAAACTGCTTGGCCCGGTGAAACAATTTCAGCAGCACGGACAGGGCGGCATGTGGTTCAGTGAGAACATCCCGCACATCGCCGGCATTGCCGACGAGATGACGATGTTTCGCACCTGCAAGACGAACCTGTTCAACCACGCGCCTGCCAAGCTGTTCATGAACACCGGAACCGGGATTTTTGGGCGGCCCAGCATGGGCTCGTGGGTGACGTATGGCATCGGCAGCGAATCGCAAAGCCTGCCGGGATTCGTGGTGCTGCACTCCGGTTCACGGGGACCCCGCGGCGGGGCGGCCAACTGGGCAAGTGGCTTTCTGCCAACCACGTACCAAGGGGTGCCACTCCGGGGTTCGGGCGACCCGATCCTTAACCTGGCCAACCCGGCCGGCGTCAGTCGCAAGCGGCAACGCGCCTCAATCGACATCATCAACAAACTCAACCTGAAGCACCTGGTGGCAACCGGTGACCCGGAGATCAACACGCGCATTGCCTCGTACGAGATGGCGTACCGCATGCAGTCCAGCGCGCCGGAGTTGATGGATATTTCCGGAGAATCAAAGGCGACGCTCAACCTGTACGGTGTCGAGTCGGGTAAACCGAGTTTTGCCAATAACTGCCTCTTGGCGCGGCGCTTGATTCAGCGCGGCACGCGGTTTGTGCAGTTGTACCACACGAACTGGGATAGCCACGGCGGCCCGGGAGAGACTCTGACCAAGGATTTCGACAAAGTGACACACGATGTCGATCAGGCCAGCGCGGCGCTGGTGAAGGATCTCAAGGCGCACGGGATGCTCGACGACACGCTGGTGATCTGGGGCGGCGAGTTTGGCCGCACACCGATGAGTGAGGCGCGGCAGACCAAGGGCCGCAACCATCACATCGACGCCTTCACCATGTGGATGGCTGGCGGCGGTATCAAGCCCGGCAACATCGTTGGCGAGACGGATGAGTTCGGGTTTGGCGCGATCGATCAGGAGTGCCACGTGCACGACCTGCACGCGACCGTGATGCATCTGTTGGGACTGGATCACAAACGGCTGACTTTCAGATTCCAAGGCCGCGACTTTCGATTGACGGACGTCCACGGCAACGTGGTCCATGACGCGCTGGTATAGCGGAGGTATGATTTTCCCGCCTAGCCTAGGGCAGTTTTTTCGTAACTATTTGCCTCGGAATAACGTTCAACCTGTGTTCGGGTTGGCGGCACGGGCAGGCTTGTGGCCTAAAAAATGAGCAAAATCGTGAAAAACGGAGGAAAGTCAGTGTTGGCGGTGGCTGTCTTGGGCATTTTTATGTCGTTCGTTGAGACCGTGCGGCCGATCGAAAACCCGTATCTTACCATCAGTAAACGTAATGCGTTTGACCTCACCGGTGAACCGCCGCCTGCACCCAAAACCGCACCCGAGCCTCCGAAAAGCGAGGACATCAAGCTGACAGGGATTTACCGGCAAGAGGGCGTGGAACGCGCGGCGCTTGCGCTGATCGATACCAAGAAGAAAGGCGCTGAGCCCCCCCAATACTTGCAATTGGCGGCCGGCGAAAAAAAGGACGGCATCGAGATCGTCTCAATCGACAAGGCAACAGGGAAAGTCACCATCAAGGAGTTTGGTGAACTTCGCGGCCTGAGTTTCAAGGAGGATGGCTTCAAGACATCAGTATCCAAGGCACCCCGAAAAACTTCCTCGAGAGGTTCCTCCTCCAAGTCATCCGGTTCCAGTGCTGTTGCGAATCAGGCGGCCAAGATCAAGGCGGGCATTGAAAGGCAGCGAGCCGAGGAGGCGGCCAAGCGCTCAAGAGGAGGTAGCGAACGATCGCGGGATGAATTGCGGGAGCGATTTGCCAACATGTCGGATGCGGATCGACAAAAGTACGCGCAACAGATGCGCGAACGCCTAGAGCAGAGTCGGGGAGGCGACGACCGGCGCGGGCGTGGACGGTAGTATTCAATATAATCTTTCTCTGGCCAAGCGCTTGGCCACGTGCATTTTTGGGTAGGGAGGCTGTCCCTAGTTGTCCGCCTTGCACACGGTGCTTTTTTAGCCGTCCTAGGAGAGCATGCCCACCTCAAGATTTGGCGCCAAAAAAAGCGGAGCCGATTGGCTCCGCTTTGAGGATTGTCCTGATAATCAATCCGGATTACTCTGCGATTGAAACTTCGAACGGTCTGCTGGCCTCGACCTTCGGTAACTCGACCTTGAGCAGTCCATTCTTGAACTCGGCCTTGATCTTTCCGTTCTCAACACTGCTGTCCAGTTGGAAAGAGCGGCTGAACTTGCCGTAAGCCCGCTCGTAGCGGTGGCCGAACTCCTTACTCTCAATGTGCTCGCTTTTGCGCTCGCCGGTCAGTGTCAGCACGCCTTCTTCCACACTCAGGTTGATGTCGCCCTTGGTCAGGCCGGGCAGGTCGGCAGTCAGCGTGTAGGTGTCGGTCGACTCGACGATATCCACCGCCGGGCTCCAGGTGCCGGCTTGGGTGGCCTTGGCCAAGTTCCCTATTGAGTCGTTGAACAGGGTTCCAAACACATCCTCGAATACATTCAACGGGTTTGTATTTCGTTTCGTACAAGTCATCATAATTAATTTCCTTTCTGTTTTCAGGTTAACGGTTTCTATCGAACCAACTGACCACCTAAGCGCAGTCATCGTGCCAAGTATGATAGAGCTAAAAAACAGAAATAATGGACGTTTTGTCGTATAATTATACGGTATAGGGACATATTGACACGACTTGAACGAACTCTTTGTAGGGACAATATGACCCTAATCGCCCGCTTGGCCATGCGGCCTGCTCTTTACAGCGTTGCGGGTGCGCGGGCATGGTTTTGCGCAGTGAGTTTGGCCTATTTTTTGAGGCGCGTGGCGACGCTGATGCCGTTGGTGCTCGTGATCAGTTTCCTCGCGTTTTGTCTGGTGCGTGTTGCACCGGGCGGGCCGTTTGACAAGGAGCGTGCGCCGGCGACGCCGGACATCGAGCGCAATCTAAAGGCCAAGTACCACCTCGACGAGCCGCTGTGGAAACAGTACCTGCGATTTATCGGCATCGGTTTTGAAAAACGAAACGGCGAGTGGCGAGCGTTCGAGGGTGGCTTGGTGCGTGGCGACTTCGGGCCGTCACTGAAGTATCGCAACCACTCGGTCAATGATATTATCGCCCAAGGGTTGCCGGTGTCGTTGTCACTGGGGATGTTGTCATTCTGCTTCGCGCTTGGTTTCGGGATTCCGCTGGGCGTGTGGACGGCGATTCGCCGAGGGCGCTGGCAGGATCATGTTGGCAGTTTTTTTTCCATTCTCGCGGTGTGCATCCCGGCGTTTGTGCTGGGGCCGGTGCTGATTGTGTTGCTCGGGATCAAGTGGCCGGTGTTCCCAGTGGGACTTTGGGGTGGACCGTGGCATGTGATCCTGCCGGCGATCACGCTCGGCACCTACTTTGCCGGGAAAGTTTCTCGGTTGACTCGTGAGGGGATGAGCCAGGCGTTGCATTCGGACTTCATCACCACCGCGCGCGCCAAGGGGGTGAGTGAACGATCGATCATTCTGCGGCATGCCTTGCGCGAAGGCCTCCTGCCGGTGGTGACGTACAGCGGGCCGTTGTTGGCCGACCTGCTGGTGGGTTCGTTCGTGGTGGAGAACCTGTTTCAAATTCCCGGCATCGGTGTGTTCCTCGTGAGCAGTTCGATCAACCGTGATTACACGATGGTGGTCGGGTTGGTGATTTTATATTCAGTGATGTTGTTGGCGCTGAATTTGGTGGTCGATGTCGTGTACGGCTTGCTGGACAAGCGCGTGAAGTATGGTTGAGGCAACGCACCAACCCAGCCAAGCGCTGGAGACCGGTGAGTCGCCGAACCGCCGCGCCTGGCTGCGCTTTCGCGACAACCGTCCGGCGGTGATGGCGTCGGTATTCCTGCTGGCCCTGATCGTGCTGGCGCTGGCCTGGCCGTTGATCTCGAGTCAGGGCGATGTGCACAGCGAGGCGCAGTTTGCCGTGCCGAGTGGCGGCCATTGGTTTGGCACGGACGTGCACGGGCGCGACCTGTTCGGGCGTGTGTTGGCCGGCACGCGGATTTCGCTGATGGTCGGCCTGATCGGCGCGTTGGTGAGTTTGGTAATCGGCGTACTGTGGGGCGCGACGGCCGGTTTTCTCGGCGGGCGCTGGGACAACCTGCTGATGCGCACGGTGGATGTGCTTTACTCGCTGCCGTCGATCATTTTTGTGATTGTGATCATCACGACGCTGCAGGAAGTTTTGGAGCGCTGGCTGCAAGCAACCTTCGGCGGTGAGGGCGGCGAGACGGCACGGATGCTCCTGCTCTACGCCGGCCTGGGTGCGGTGTCGTGGCTGACGATGGCGCGCATTGTGCGCGGGCAGGTGCTGGCGCTGCGCGAGCGGCAATTTGTTGAGGCGGCGCGGTCAATTGGCCTCGGCACACGTGCGATTTTGTGGCGGCATATTCTGCCGAACGTCTTTGGTGTGGTGATTGTTTACTTGACGCTGACGCTGCCGGCGGTGGTGCTGTACGAGTCGTTCCTGAGCTATCTTGGCTTGGGTATTCAGCCGCCAGGGGCGAGCCTAGGGTCGTTGATCGCGGAGGGGTCGGCGCAGATCAACCCAATCCGCGTTTACTGGTGGATGATTGCGTTCCCGGCCGGTTTCCTGGCGGCGTTGTTGATGGCGCTCAACTTCCTTGGCGACGGTTTGCGGGATGTGTTTGACCCTAAGGTGGATAAGAATTGTTGAGCGACCAGGCGCTTGGCCAAGCGGGTATTATTGGAAAACGCTAGGAATAAGAAATGGTCGGGACGACAGGATTTGAACCTGCGACCTCCTAGTCCCGAACCAGGCGCGCTACCAAGCTGCGCCACGTCCCGACCAAAGGGCCGGGCATTCTGCCGATGGCATAGGTGCTTGGCAAACGGTTTTTCGCAGCCTTTTGACTGGTCGTTTTTTTCGCTGCTGGCGTGCGATCGTTGACCCGGGACGGTTAAGTGGTTAATGATGCCCGGCCCTATGAACGAGGACATCCGCCAACTGTTGATCTTGCAGGATCGTGACGCAAAGGCCAGTCGGCTCGAGGCTGAGTTGGAATCCATCAATCCTGAGCGTGAAAAGATCGGGCGGGACAGCCTCCAGGCCCAGCAGCTATTGGAGCAGGTCAAGCAGGATCATATGCAGCTGGAGGTTCGCCGGAAGGATCTGGAGAACGAGGTGGAATCCCGCAAGGATCAGATTCTGAAATACTCCCAGCAACAACTTGAGACCAAGAAGAACGATCAGTACCAGGCGTTGGGCCGGGAGATTGACCACACACGTCAGGCCATCTCAGGAATCGAGGATCGGGAACTGGAGTTGATGGAGGAGCAGGATGTCTTCAAGACAAAGCTTGCGGAGGCCGAGCGGATGGCTGAGGAGAACAAGGCGTCCGAAGCAACAACGCTCTCCAACCTTGACGAGCGTGAGAAAAACATTGAAAGGGAACTCGACGAACTGGATGACGGGCGCGAGGAGATTGTCACAACAATCAACAAAAAAACGTTCGCACACTACGAGCGACTACTCGACTCCAAGGAGGGCAGGGTGATCGTCGGCATTGATCACGGCAGTTGCGGTGGATGCCATATGAAGTTGCAGACGCAGGAAATCATCCATGCCAAGAGTGGGCGCGAGATGGCCACCTGCACAAACTGCGGCCGGCTCATCTACTACACACGGGAAATGGTCATGGCTGATGAGTTGGATTAACGGGACCGGCCTGCGGGAAAGTTGTAACCAACCCCATTCCACAAACGACTAGTTAAGCTCCTGGCAACGTGGCTGGGATGGGAGAAGGGAAAATATAACATTATGAAACTAAAGACGATAATAGCAATGACGGCTGCTCTGATGATCGGTGCAGCAGGAACGACGACTGTTCAGGCTAAGGGGGATCGCGATCGTGGCTCTTGCCGCGAAGTTCACGCCAAAAAGGACGGTGACAAAAGAGCAGACGACCGACGCGATCAGGGTTCCCGTGGCTCACAGGCCCGTCGTGGGTTTGGGGGTCCTCGCGGTCCGATGGCATCACGCCGTCACCAAGGTTCGGGTGGCTCTAAGGCTCAACATGCTCGCGGTGGCCAGAAAGGTCAGCCGCGTGGGAATAGAGTTCGCCGTGACGGCCAAGGCCGGCCTGGTTCAAACCCAAAGGCTCGCGGTGGCAAACGCGCTGGTGATAAGAATCGTCGAGGAGGAAAAGGTCGCTTAAAGAACCGCGGTCAACGTCGTTAGATTTTGGCCGCTTGGCCGAGTGTCGTTCGATGCTTACCAAGTTTTGATTTACTTGAGGGTGGGCATGTTTGAAGCATGCCTGCCCTTGCTTCGTTGGGAGGTCTTCCCCCCTGTTTTTTAATCGGCAGGCGAATACTCCCAAGTGCGTCAGGATCACACATATGATCATCGATTTGTTGAGTAAAACGACCCAATTGGACCGTTTTTTTTGATCGGTATCGCTATTGCTATAGAAAACGGTGAGTTATTTAAAAGAAATCATCCAATGCATTTCATGACAGTCCATTCGCGTTCGGCCAAGGCGCTGCTGTTGTTTGGTATTGTGGCATTGATCGCACCGCGCCCGGCCAAGGCGGCGGAGGGGCCATGGCGCTGGTCCAACCCCCGACCGCACGGCAACTCCATTCGCGCCATCGCGAAGGGCGACGACTTCTCGATTGAGGTTGGCGACAACGGCTCGATCCACACCAGCCAAAACATGGTACAGTGGTTTCCCCGAGAGAGTGGTATCGAGCACACGCTGCGTGCCACCGTGTTCTTCAATGAACAGGCGATTGTGGCCGGCGACGACGGCATACTCCTTTACAGCGAGAGCGAGGAGCAGTTTGAGCCGGGCAAACTGGACAAGCCAGCGAGCGGGGGCTTTCGCGCCCTGGCGGCCTCGAGCGAAACGATCGTTGCCGGCGGCGACGACGGCATGCTCTATATCAGCACCGACGGACAGAAGTGGCGCAAGCGAACCTTTGGGTACAACAACCACATTCACGCGCTGATTTGGACGGGAAACTTTTTCGTCGCCGTGGGCGAGGGCGGTCTTGTGGCCACCAGCACCAACGGCAATTCGTGGAGCAAGCGCCAGAGCCGGACCAACCGCGACCTCAACGCGCTGGCCTACGTCAACAAACGTCTCTGGACGGTCGGCAATGATGGTGTCGTGCTGCTCAGTTACAATGATGGCCTGTCATGGCTTGCAGCCCAATCCGGCACCGACAAAAACTTGAACGC